>ENA-OQDF01000084-OQDF01000084.1-human-gut-metagenome-genome-assembly--contig:-NODE-84-length-30830-cov-1.630916_pt1 | contig 30830 bp, 49 predicted proteins | sample MGYA00242769_ERZ504597 | MGnify/ENA primary metagenome ERZ504597 (study PRJEB26092, sample SAMD00036305) | human gut metagenome | host: Homo sapiens | study: EMG produced TPA metagenomics assembly of...
GCCTTCCGTCAGCGTATTCGTTTGAGACTCATACTCTTTTTCCCTTTATCCTATATATCCCTAAACCGTGCCCGCGCACACCGGGGCACAGCCTCTTTTATAAGGCACTACGCTACTTTTGCAAGATGGAAACGGCAATGGCGCAAAAAAACACGGCACCCGGCGGGGCGTCGTGTTTTTGCGGAAAATATCTCAGCCCAGGTCCTCACCGTTGGTGGCAATGACCTGCTTGTACCAGTCAAAACTCTTTTTCTTATAGCGGTTCCCGGTGCCGGAGCCGTCGTCGTTGCGGTCCACGTAGATAAAGCCGTACCGCTTGCGTAGTTCGCCGGTGGTAAAGGACACCACGTCGATGCAGCCCCACGGGGTGTAGCCCAGCAGGTCCACGCCGTCCAACTCCACGGCCTTTTTCATCTCCTCGATGTGGGCGCACAGGTAGTCGATGCGGTAGCTGTCGTCACAGGTGTGGTCGGGCTGGAGTTTGTCGATGGCGCCGAAGCCGTTCTCCACGATAAACAGCGGCTTCTCGTACCGCTCGTACAGGGTGGCCAGTGCGTAGCGCAGGCCCACCGGGTCGATCTGCCAGCCCCAGTCGCTGGCCTTGACGTAGGGGTTCGGCACGGTGTGGGCATTGCCGCCGCTGATGCCGTCGCTCTCCACGGCCACGTCCGAACGCACCGCGTTGCTCATGTAGTAGCTGAAGCCCAGATAGTCCACAGCACCCTCGGCCAGAATGGCCTCGTCGCCCGGCTCCATCACCGGGGCAGTGCCCTCGCGCTCCCATTCCTTCTTAGCGTAGGCGGGGTAGTGACCGCGGCAGTGCACATCCGCAAAGTAGTAGCGCTCGTGCATGGATTCCAGCGCCAGCATCACGTCGTCCGGGTTGCAGGAGTAGGGATAGTACGGCACAAAGGAGCACATGCAACCGATCTGGAAGTCCGGGTTGATGGCATGGCCCTTTTTGACCACGAGGGCCGAGGCCACCAGTTCGTGGTGTACCACCTGATACAGGGCCTTCTTCTTGTTCTCGAACTGGGAGAACCGCACGCCGGAGTTGGTCCAGCCAAAGATGTCGTTGGTGGTGTTGCTCTGGTTGTTGATCTCGTTGAAGGTCATCCAGTACCTGACCTTGTGTTTGTAGCGCTCCATCACAGTGACGGCGTAGTGCACGAAGAAGTCGATGCACTTGCGGTTGTACCAGCCGCCGTACTCCTTGGCAAGGGCGTAGGGCATCTCAAAATGGCTCAGGGTGATCACCGGCTGGATGCCGTACTTGAGCAGTTCGTCAAACAGATCGTCGTAGAACTGCAGACCGGCCTCGTTGGGCTGCTGCTCGTCCCCGCGGGGGAAGATGCGGCTCCACGAGATGGAGGTGCGGAAACACTTGAAGCCCAGTTCGGCAAACAGCTTCACATCTTCCTTGTAGGTGTGGTAGAAGTCGATGCCTCGTGGTTGGGGTAAAATTCGCCGGGCACAATGCCATCGGTGATGCGGCGGGCCACACCGTTGGCACCGCCGGTCATCACGTCGCTGACGGACGGGCCGCGGCCATCGGCGTTCCAGCCGCCTTCCAGCTGATGGGCAGCAACGGCACCGCCCCACAAAAAGTTTTCAGGAAGCATATTCTTTCTCCTTGGTCAAATGTATATCAGTTTTTCTGGGATTCTTTTTCGTCGCAGCCCACCACCTGCACCAGAACAATGGTGATGATAATGGTGGCCAGCACGCCGATCATCATGCCGGTAAAGGAAGAGGGATTGGCGTCGCTCATGGCGTTGACGGTGGTCAACAGCCGGGCAGACCAGCGTATACATAGTACTTGGTGTTGAAGAAGCTGATGATCAGCGCACCGATGGCACCGCCGATGCAGCCGCAGACGAAGGGCTTCTTCAGGCGTAGGGTCACGCCGTAGATGGCGGGCTCGGTGATGCCGAAGATGCCGGTCAGGCAGCGGACAGGGAAACGTTCTTGATGTCGGCCTTTTGGTCTTGAGGAACACGCCGAAGCAGGCAGCAGCCTGTGCGATGACGGCGCAGGTCTGGAATGCCTGAAAGGAATCGCAGCCGTAGTTGGCAAAGTTGGCAAGCACATGGGAGTGACGCCCCAGTGCACGCCGAAGATGACGAACACCTGCCAGATGCCGCCCACCAGAATGGCGGCCAGTGCGGGAACGTTGTTGGCAAGGAAGTTGTAGGCAGCAGCAATGGCGTTTGCCAGCACATTGGACACCGGGCCGATGACCAGAATAGTCAGGGGAACCATAACAATGGTGCAGATAAAGGGCACAGCCAGCGCCTTGATGATGTCGGGCAGATGCTCGTCCAGCCAGTGCTCCAGCCAGCTGAGCACCAGCACCAGGAACAGCGGCGGCAGCACGGTGGAGGTGTAGGTGGTCTGGCTCATGGGGAAGGCCAGGAACTTGATGACCTCACCGTCTGCGATGCGGGCAGCGATGGAAGCCCAGTCCGGGGTTGACCAGCGCCATGCAGCACCACATGGCAATGAAGGTGTTACACTTGAAGTGCTTGGAAGCAGTGACGGCGATCATGACCGGCAGGAAGGTGAAGGGCGTCCAGCTGATGAAGCTGAGCACGGAATACGTACCGGTGGCCGCAAAAGCGGGGAAGAAGTGGGTAATGATGATCAGTGCGCCTTGCACCAGACCGGCTGCGGCCAGAATGTACACAAAGGGTGCGAACACGGCGGACATGGTGGCGATGATGCGGCTGCCGAGGCCCTGCTTGACTTCCGGCGCGGCAGCGGTGCTGTTGTCCAGATCCAGCAGCTGGGCCAGTGCTTCGTACACGTCCTTGGCATGGGTGCCGATGACCACCTGATACTGGCCGCCGCTTTCCATCACCTTGATGACGGCGGGCATCTCGGAGATCTGTTTGGTCACTTCGTCCGAGGGTGTTTCCCTCAGCACCAGACGCAGGCGGGTGGCACAGTGGGTCGCGCTGAGGATATTGTCCTTGCCGACGGCGGCACAGATGTCGGCGGCAAGCTTTGTGTAATCGCGGATTTTGTTTGCCATGATGTTCTCTCCTTTTCATCAGATCACGGGTTTGCCTTGTGTCCTCATTATACAGAGGAAAAACCGCATTGTCAGCTGATTTGATGCGCCAAAAAACAAAAATGTGCAGAAAAAACAGCTTGTTTCTCACATGGATACAAACATCTGTACAAATTGACGGAGCGTTTCTGCGGTCACTCCAGCAGGCGGTTGTACACCCGGCGGGCCAGTGCTTCCAGCAGGTAAAGTGCAGGCATCTGACTGGTCAGGTCGTAGCTTTCGGTGGTCACGCGGTGCACGGAACTGTAGTACGGCAGGGTGATGTCGGAAAGCTTTGCCGCAGAACTCTGGTCGGAACAGGTAATGGCGATCAGTCCGGCGTTTTTCTCCTTCAGCTGCCGGGCCAGATGCAGCACCTGCTTCGTTTCGCCGGATACCGAAAGAATGACGGCTGCGATGGTGGTGTTGGGCGTGACGGTGATGGGATAGAACGGGTCGGTCACGCCAGCGCGAATTTGCCCAGATTGGACAGATACCGTGCACCATACTCGGCTATGCTGCCGGAATTGCCGATGCCCACCAGAAACACCCGCTCTGCCCGTGCGATCATACCGGCGGCTTCGTCCAGCGCTGCATCGTATTCCGGCGTGCCGACTTTCCACAGAAAGTTCTGCAACTCGCCCAGCGTGTCCGGCAGACGGGATCCCTGCGCGGAACCGGCCTGCTCCTTCAGCTTCCATTTGAATTGCGCATAACCGTCACAGCCCACCTTTTGCAGAAGTGCAGCACTGTGGTGGTGGAAACGTGCGCTTCCGCTGCCACTCCCGGATGCGCATGAAGGGCACCGTGTTCGGATGCTCGATGATGTACTGGTAGACCAGCAGTTCCAACTCGTTCAGATTTTTGATCTGCTGCGGGGTGAATAGTTCCATGAAAAGGCTCCCTCCTTGTCCCGATATCTGTCCTTATTATAGCAAAAGGAAGAACGGAAAAACAGGGCGAACATTTCCGTTTGCATTTTTAGCGCGGCTGTGCTATACCGTTTTATACTGACAGCATCAGTATGTGCGATCGTAGCTCAGCTGGATAGAGCCTTCATTCTGCTTTCCGAAGAAAACAAAAAATCCGAACCCTTCTCCTATCGAGAAAAGGTTCGGATTTTCATTGTTTGGTGCGAGGGAGGGGACTCGAACCCCCAAGGATAAACCACACGCACCTCAAACGTGCGCGTCTGCCAGTTCCGCCACCCTCGCATACCGTATTGTTTTCGCAGCCCTGAAATCTCTGAGGTGAAAGACCGTGATGCGGACTGCTTGAATATATTACCACGTTCCCGGCAGATAGTCAAGCGCTTTTTCTCTTTTTAAATGAAATTTTCGGGCCGTCATTCCTTAAGAATATGTTGGTTGAAATGCATGGATGGGTGTGATACTATATAACTAACTATCTCTGCTCAGTTGTTTTGGCAGCAGGGAAGAAGATGATAAGGGTACGGCGGAAATGCATTTCTGCGCAGGGTGCCAGACCGACCGGTTTTTTGAAAGGAATTTGAGTGGACGCAGGAATGAACGAGAAAAAAGAAAATGTTATTGTAAACGGTTTTTTCTGGCGCTTTGCAGAGCGGTGCGGTGTGCAGCTGATCTCAGCGGTGGTGTCCATCCTTCTGGCGCGCATCCTTACACCCGATGATTACGGCAAGGTGGCTCTGGTGACGGTGTTCAACAATATCATGTATGTCCTGCTGGACTGCGGCATTGGCACCGCGCTGGTGCAGAAGAAGGAAGTGGACGAGCTGGATTACTCGTCGGCGTTCTTTTCAGCATTGTGATCAGCTTTGTGCTGTATGGGGGAATGTTCGTGGCGGCACCGTATCTGGCTGCTTTCTACAATGACCCCAGCATGACCCCGATCTTTCGCGGCATCAGCCTGACAGTGGCGGTCTGCGGCATCAAAACGATCCAGCAGGCGCATGTGACCCGGAACATGAAGTTCCAGTATTTTTTCTATTCCGCCTTTGCGGGCGCGATCGTATCCACGGTCCTGGGCCTGGGCCTTGCCTATATGGGCTTTGGAGTCTGGGCGCTGGTGGTGCAGCAGGTATCCAATATCACGGTGGACACGCTGGTGTTGTGGAAGCTGTCCTCCTGGCGGCCTAAGATGGAGTTTTCGTGGCAGCACCTGAAAGGGCTGCTCTCTTATGGCTGGAAGCTGCTGGCCTCGTCGCTGAGCAGCGTCATCTACAACAACCTGCGCAGCCTGATCATCGGCAAGATGTACACCTCGGCGGATCTGGCGTATTACAATCAGGGCGATAACCTGACTTATAATATCGCGTCAAGCGTGGATACTTCCATTGAGAGCGTTTTGTTCCCGGTCATGTCCTCACTGCAGGATGACCGTGCGCAGGTCAAGAACATGACCCGCCGCTCCATCAAGACCTGTACCTATATTATTGCGCCGGTGATGATGAGCACTGCGTTCTGTGCCGAACCGCTGGTGCGCCTGATCCTCACCGAGAAGTGGCTGCCCTGTGTGCTGTTCCTCAGGGTGTTCTGTCTGGGGTATGTGTGCTGGCCGATCATCACGGCAAACCTGAATGCAGCCAAGGCGGTGGGCCGCAGCGATCTTTACCTGAAATGTCAGCTTTTGAACGAAGGGGTGTGCATCCTTTTTCTGCTGGCAACATTCCGTGTCAGCGTCGAGGCCATTGCATATGGTATGCTGATCACGAATGTTGTGACCCAGATCCTGGATGCACAGCTCAACAAAAAGCTGATCGGCTATGGCTATCTGGAACAGATGCGTGATATCCTGCCGACCCTGCTGCTGGCAGCGGGCGCGGGCCTGTGCATGTATCTGGTCATTTTTCTGCACCTGCCGGATCTGCTGGCGGTGATCATTCAGGTGGTGGTTGGTCTGGGCATTTATCTGACAGGCTCTGCCATTCTGGAATTGGACACCTTGAATATTTCAAGGATGTGCTGGCTCCGTCCATCCGGCAGAAGCTGAAACGCTGAAACCGGCATTTTGAATCGTGTGAAAATCCGTCGGGCGGGTGATGTCCGACGGATTTTTGTTCTTTTTGTCTAAAGTATACAAGAAGAAACATTAAAAACCAGCAAAGCGACCATTGAAAAAACACAACTGATATACTAGAATATAAGTACAAGAGCGCGGCACACGGCTGCGCGGAAAATGCAAAGCAGAAAATATAAAACAGGAGGATTTTCCTATGCCTATGAAAATGGGTTGGCGCTGGTATGGCGAGGGCAACGATCCCATCAGCCTGAGCGACATCAAGCAGATCCCCGGCGTGACCAGCATCGTCTGGGCGTTGCACGACAAGATGCCCGGCGAGATCTGGGAGATCGACGAGATCCAGAAGGTAGCCGATCAGATCCACGCTTACGGCTTCGACATGGACGTGGTCGAGTCGGTCAATGTCCACGATGACATCAAGATCGGCCTGCCCACCCGCGACAAGTACATCGAGAACTACAAGCAGTGCATCCGCAATCTGTCCAAGTTCGGTGTCAAGGTCATCTGCTACAACTTCATGCCGGTGTTCGACTGGACCCGTACCGATCTGTTCCACCCCGTGGGCGACGGCTCCACTGCACTGTTCTACGAGAAGGACAAGATCAAGGGCGATTACAAGGCTATGGCTGAGTACATCATGTCCTTCACTGAGAAGTATAACATGACCTTCCCCGGCTGGGAGCCGGAGCGCATGGCAAAGCTGGACGAGCTGTTCAAGGCTTACGCCCCTGTCACCAAGGAAAAGCTGTGGGAAAACCTGAAGTACTTCCTGGAAGCACTGATGCCCACCTGCCATGAGTGCGGCATCAAAATGGCTATCCATCAGGATGATCCCCCTTGGGATATCTTCGGCCTGCCCCGTCTGCTGGTGGATGCCAGAGCATCGACCGCTTCCTGAGCATGGTGATGATCCGTACAACTGCCTGACCCTGTGCACCGGCAGCCTGAACGCAAACCCCAACAACAACTGTGCCGAGATCGTGCGCAAGCACTGCGACCGCATTGCCTTTGGTCACATCCGCAACATCCACCACTTCCCCAATGGTGACTTCTCCGAGGCTGCTCACCGCGACTGCTGCGGCGAGACCGGCATCATCGAGGTGCTGCGTGCTTACCATGACTGCGGCTTTGAGGGCTACATCCGTCCCGACCACGGCCGTCAGCTGTGGGAGGAAGGCCCCGGCAACTGCCGCCCCGGTTACGGCAAGTATGACCGTGCTCTGGGTATCCAGTACATGCTGGGTGTCTGGGACCTGCTGGATCGTCTGGATGAAGAGAAAAAGAAAGGCTGAGTACTATTATGAAGCTGTCTGATATCAAGAACGGCAATCTGTCCGCCGAGTGGGCAGAAAAGGGCTACGAGCTGCCCAAGTTTGACGTGGAGGCTGTCAAGGCCAAGACCCACGCAGAGCCCACTTGGGTGCACTTCGGCGCAGGCAACATCTTCCGTGCCTTCCCCGCTGCCATCCTGAACGAGGCCCTGAACAGCGGCAAGTATGACCGCGGTGTCATTGTTGCTGAGAGCTTTGACTACGAGATCATCGACAAGGCTTACCAGCCCTACGACAACCTGAGCCTGCTGGTCTGCCTGAAGTCCACCGGCGACATCGAGAAGAAGGTCATTGCTTCCGTGACTGAGAGCCTGAAGGCTGATTACTCCTTCGGCGAGGATTGGGCTCGTCTGGTCGAGATCTTCCAGAACCCCAGCCTGCAGATGATCTCCTTCACCATCACCGAGAAGGGCTACGGCGTTGCTCCTGCTGACCTGGAGCGCGGCCTGACCCCCGTGCTGGCCATGGGCAAGGTCACTGCTCTGCTGTACGAGCGCTTCAAGGCCGGCAAGCTGCCCCTGACCGTTCAGAGCATGGATAACTGCTCCCACAACGGCGATAAGGTCAAGAACGCTGTCCACGCCTATGCTGCCAAGTGGGTGGAGCAGGGTCTGGTGCCCGCCGAGTTCCTTGCCTATGTGCAGGACGAGACCAAGATCACCTTCCCCTGGAGCATGATCGACAAGATCACCCCGCGCCCGGATGCCAAGGTCCAGCAGATGCTGGCCGACGACGGCTTTGAGGACAACTACACCATCGTCACCGAGAAGCACACCTTTACCGCTCCCTTCGTCAACGCCGAGGAGACCCAGTACCTGTGCATCGAGGATCACTACACCAATGGCCGTCCTCCGCTGGAGCTGGGCGGTGTGCTGTACTGCGACCGCGAGACCGTGGACAAGATCGAGAAGATGAAGGTGTGCACCTGCCTGAACCCGCTGCACACTGCCATGTCCATCTATGGCTGCATGCTGGGCTACACCCTCATCTCCGCCGAGATGGCCGATGAAGACCTGCGTGCCTTCATCCAGAAGATCGGCTACATCGAGGCAATGCCCGTCGTGGTCGATCCCGGCGTGCTGAACCCCTACGAGTTCATCGGCGCTGTCATCAACCGCCGCCTGCCCAACCCCTTCATGCCGGATGCTCCCCAGCGTATCGCAACCGATACCTCCCAGAAGCTGGCCATCCGCTTTGGTGAGACCATCAAGGCCTACGAGGCACGCGGTCTGGACAAGAGCAACCTGATCCTGATCCCGCTGGTGCTGGCAGGCTACGCCCGCTACCTGAAGGCATCGATGACAACGGTCAGGCCTTTGAGCTTCCACCGATCCGCTGCTGGCTGAGCTGCAGGCCATCGTTGCTCCGCTGGAGGTCAAGGAAGGCGAGCAGGACTTCAGCTGCCTGAAGAAGCTGTACAGCCGTGTTGACGTGTTCGGCGTGGATCTGTATGCCGTTGGTCTGGGCGAGAAGATCGAGGCAATGGCCAAGGAGCTGTTTGCAGGCCCCGGCGCTGTGCGCAAGACTCTGCACAAGTATACGCTGGCCCGCTGATCGGCTGACGCAATAACATAAGCTATCTTCGCACCCGCGCTGCGCTTTGCTTTGCCGCAGCGTGGGTCTTTATAAAAGAAAAGAACTGCTGAACGAAATGTCAGCAGTTCTTTTTGCGTGTGCATATTTTTTGGGCTTAACCTTTTCTGCAGTCGTGCAGCTTTTCTTTGGGCAGGATGCCGGTCAAAAACTTCCACACCACTTCCATGCGGTCGTTCAGTAAGTAAGCTTTCTCTTTTTCTACGTAGAGGTACACCGCATTGTCCGTGCGGTAGGCGCAGTAAAAGCTGTCCCATGCGTGGCGGCTGGTGGTTCGGGCTTGTCCTGCTGGCCGTACATCCACACAGCAATGCCGGTGTCGGCCAGCTCCACACGGTAGAAGGCACGCGGCAGGTGCATCTGTTTGATCTGCCGGGAAACGCTGCGGAAGAACGAGTAAAAGTAGCTCACCGGCAGGCCGATGCCCACAATGGCAAGCACAGCAGCCAGCAGCCCGGCACCCGGGCGCTTGCCCAGCTGCGAAAGGCAGACGGCGGCAAAAGCCAGCATGATGGCGGCAAAAACAGCGGGACGCAGCCATGCTTTGCGGTGATGGAATGCATCGAACACGGCAAAATCGCGGAAGCCTGCTCACCCATGGTGGTGGAAACGGAGATGGTCTGGGACATAAAGTCGCCTCCTTTGTATTTACAGGCATCGTACCACAATTGCGCGGTTTAGGCAAGAGAAAAACATGCAAACCTTGCCAATCCGGCCCAAAGCGTGGTACAATAAATCGTTACCAAACGAAAGGAGGCGGCAGGCTTTGCAGCACCGCAAGCGGCAGATCACCCTCAAGCAGCGCATGGGCTTGTGTCTGGCAGCATTTTTTGCGGCCTTTGCCATGCAGCTCACGCTCAATGGCTACCAGTCCAGAGCAGTGCAGGCAGTACAGGACGCGCAGATGGGCTGCTTCAACGCCATCAGCCGCTTTCAGGGCGGTGTGGAAAGCTCTATTTCCGTGCTGGAGAACTACCGCTGGGAGAACAGCGAGCCGGAGGAGATCATTGACCGGCTGCAGTCGGCATCGTCCACCTGCAACGCATGGCTCTGGCGCATCGGTACCAGCCTGGACAGTCTGGAAAGCGTCAGCGATGAGCAGCGGGTGCTCTACAGCGCAGTGGATACGGTCTATCAGACCTACACCGGCCTGCTGGATGAGCTGGAAAACGACCTGCTCAGCGGCAACGATGCCGCAGCTTCCCAGCTGTATTATGCAAAGGTGGTGCCCTGCGGCGATTACCTGAGCCAGTACACCCTGCAATTGCTGGAAACCGCCATTCAGGATTCCCAGACCACCTACACCACCATCTCGGCCCTGAACGAGCGCATCACCATGCTGCAGACGGTGGTGGTGGCGCTGTGCGTGGCGCTGGGCTGCGTTACCGGTTTGATGGTCATGCGTCTGCTCACGCCGGTGCAGCAGATGATCGCTGCCTCCCGCGCCATTGGCAAAAGTGAGTTCGACACCCCGGACATCCCGCTGCCCAAGCAGCCGGAGATCGCTCAGTTGGCCGAGTCCTTCAACATCATGAAGCACTCCATGGCCCAGCAGGTGACCACCCTGCAGGAGAAAAACGAGATCGAGCGGGAGCTGCACCGCCAGAAGACCGAAGCACTGGAGCTGCAGAACCGCATGGAGCGCAGCCGGCTGCAGCAGCTGCGCAGCCAGATCGACCCGCACTTTCTGTTCAACACCCTGAATGTGATCCAGCAGACCGCCGGCACCGAGACGGCCTACCGTACGCAGGCGCTCATCATGGCGCTTTCGCACCTGCTGCGCTACAGCCTGATGAGCAACGATGAACAGGTGCCGCTCTCCCGTGAGGTGCGCATCGTGGATGAATATTACTCCATCTACCATGTCCGCTTTGGTGAGCGGGTGCGTATGGAGTGGCGCATTTCCGATTCGCTGGATCTTACCGAGACCATGGTACCGTCCTTTATTTTACAGCCCATCGTGGAAAATGCCTTCAAGCACGGCATCTGCCCCAAAGAGGAGGGCGGTGTGGTGCGCATCCGCGTGAACCCTCTGCGGGAGAAGGGACTGCTGTGCATCCGCGTGGTGGATAACGGCGTGGGCATCCAGCTGGATCAATTACGACAGCTGCGCGGGGCGCTCAGCCAGCCCGGTGAGCGCTGGGAGCATATCGGCATTTATAATGTTGCGGCCCGCCTGCGTCTGCCTGGATCGGAACAGCCGCTTTGTGATACGGTCCCATCCGGGACGCGGTACGGCGGTGGTGCTGTATCTGCCATTGGTGGAGAATGAGGAGGAGTTTGAGGAATGATTCGTCTGTTGATCGCGGATGATGAAGCACTGGAACGGGGAAACGCTGGCGGACATCGTGGCCCGCCGCTTTGAACACGAAGTGACCATCGAGACTGCGAGAACGGCCGCAAGGCAGCGGATACGGCGGTGCTGTGGGGCGCAGACCTGATCCTGATGGACATTGAGATGCCCGGTATGAACGGTCTGGATGCAGCCCGCGCCGTGCTGGAACAGCGCCCGGAGTGCAAGGTGATCTTTGTTACGGCTACAGTCTGTTCCAGTACGCCCACGAGGCCATGCATCTGGGTGCCTGCGATTATCTGCTCAAGCCGGTGAACCCGGACGAAGTGGAAGCTTCCATCCGCAAGGCCATCCGTCAGATCGAGGCGGGCCGCCGCCTTGCAGAGCTGGCTCCGGTGGAACCGGGGCCGGAAGCTGACCCGGAGAGCGATGCCGCCGAAGCAGGGGAGAACGACCGCAATGCACTGGTCATGGCCCATGTGCGCAAGTATATGGAGGATAACTATATGTTCGACCTCTCGCTGGACAGTGTGAGCGAGATCCTGCATATCAGCCCGGCGTATCTCTCGGCACAGTTCAAGAAGTACCAGAAGATGAACTTTCTGGACTGCCTGACCGAGCTGCGTATCAACGCTGCCAAGGAGCTGCTCACCGACCCGTTCCGTTCGGCAGCAGAGGTAGCTTCCATGGTGGGCTACGAGGATTCCAGCTATTTTGCCCGCACCTTTAAAAAACGCACCGGCATGACCCCCACCCAGTACCGCAGGGAAGCGGCCAAGCTGCACGGGAGGCCCGCCTGTGACCCGCCGCCAGATGCTCACCGCCCTGTTCGGCGCGGCGGTGCTGGCACTGCCGGTGGCGGGCTGCGGCCATCAGCCGGTGCAGGACGAGCCGGGGCGGAACTGATCCTGCGCTATGCGGAGAACCAGCCGGAGGATTATCCTACTACGCAGGCGGCGCTGGCCTTTGCGGATCTTGTGGCCCAGCGCACCGATGGCCGCGTGAAAGTGCTGGTGTACAGCGGGGGAGAGCTGGGCGCGGAACAGAGCGTGATCCAGCAGATGCAGTTTGGCGGCATTGACTTCTCCCGCGTGTCCCTCAGCCAGCTGGCAGAGTATGAGCCGGCGCTGAGCGTATTGCAGCTGCCGTACCTTTACACCGAGCTGACCAGATGTGGCGCGTGCTGGATGGGACCATCGGCGACGAGTTCCTCTCCACGCTGGAGTCGCTGGAGCTGACGGGACTGTCATGGTTCGATGCCGGTGTGCGCAGCATCTACACCCGGCAGAAGGTGACAGGCCTTGCAGATCTGCAGGGCCTGACCATCCGCGTGCAGGAATCGGACATGATGAGCGAAATGATCACCGACCTCGGCGCAAAGCCGGTAAAGGTGGTGTACAGCAAGGTGTATGCCGCTCTGCACAACGGCGAGATCGATGGTGCGGAGAACAGCTGGCCCAGCTACGAGGCCATGGGTCACTACGAGGTGGCACATTACTTTTTAAAGGATGAGCACACCCGCGTGCCGGAGGTGCAGCTTGCAAGCCCTGCTGTGATGGAAAAGCTGGCCGCACTGGACGAGCGCTACCCGGAGATCATTCGCCTGTGTGCCCGGGAGAGCGCCAAGGTGGAGCGCAGGCTCTGGGCGCAGCAGGAGGCGGAATCGGAAAGTGATCTGCGTGCAGCAGGCATTGAGGTGACAGAGCTGGACGAAGAAGAAAAGGCAAGGTTCCGTGCTGCTGTGCAGCCGATGTATGATCGGTTTGCCCGGCAGGGCGAATTGATCGCCCGCATCCGGCAGGCATAAGCCCCACAGCAAAGCCCGGAAAGATGGACAAAGAAATCAGGAAAACAGAATAAAGAACCGGCAAAGTGCTGTGTGCTCTGGACCCCAAAGGGAGGGCATCCAGCGCTTTGCTTCTATCTGGAATACAGAAATGTATCCATCTGTTAGGCGAAGGTGCACAAACAAAAAGTAAAGCACTTGGCATTTTTCACAAAAGAAATTCTGACATTCTTTCAAAAAGCAGGACATTTTTTTGAAAGCCCTTGTTTCGTTTAAAAAAATTTGCTAAAGTGTGTACAGTAAATGAACGGTATGCGGGTCCTGTGCAGACCGGGCCGTTCGGGAGATTTAAGGAGGACGATTTATTATGAAAAAGATCACTCGTCGCAGCTTTCTGGCAGCAGCCGGTGTTTCCGCCGCTGCTCTGGCTCTGACCGCATGTGGTGGCTCCAGCAATTCTGCTGCTTCCACCTCTACCGCAGCTTCTTCCACCGCAGCTTCTGCTGCTGGTGATGCTACTGCTGCTGCAAACGATCCCAAGGTGACTCTGGTCTACGCCGAGGTCAACCCGCTGGATACCATCGTTGGCCAGACCGCTACCCACTTCAAGGAGAAGGTCGAGGAGCTGACCGGCGGTTCCGTCGTCATCGACGTGCAGGCTTCCGGCGTTCTGGGTTCTGAGAACGACGTTCTGGACGCAATTCTGGGCGGTTCTACCTCCATCGATATGAGCCGTATCTCCGCTTTCGCACTGACCAGCTATGGCTGCAACAAGTCCAAGCTGCTGTCCATCCCCTTCACCTTCGAGAACCGCGCACACTTCTGGAACTTCGCCAACAGCATCTGGCACCTGAGTTCCTGAACGAGCCCCAGGAGCTGGGCCTGCCCGTTCGTGGTGTCTTCTACGGCGAAGAGGGCTTCCGTCACTTCTTCACGGTCAACCCGGTTTCCGGCATCGATGATTTCAAGGGCCTGAAGCTGCGCGTGTCCAACGACCCCGTTATGAACGGCATGGTCGAGGGTCTGGGTGCTAACCCCACCGTCGTTTCCTTCGGTGAGCTGTACAGCGCACTGCAGACCGGCGTTGTGGATGGTGCTGAGCAGCCCATCGCAAACTACAAGTCCAATGCATTCCCCGAGGTTGCCAACAACCTGATCCTGGACGGCCACACTCTGGCGCTATTCAGGCTGTTATCACCGATAACGCATGGAGCAAGCTGACCGAGAACCAGCAGGCTGCCATCATGGAGGCCGGTGCTGATACGCAGGCCTTCAATGCAGACCTGTCCGAGACCGCTGAGAACAAGGTTCTGGAGGAGCTGAGAAGCTCCGGCTGCAACGTTGTGGATGTTGACGACAAGACACCCTGGCAGGAGGCCTGCGCTAAGGTCATCAGCGAGAACACCTCCGATCAGGCTGAACTGTATCAGCAGCTGCTGGACATGAAGGCATAATTGAAAAAGCCTTTCCTGTTCTGAAATAGTACATAGCCCGGCGGGGGACTACGGGATACGCCCGCAGACCTGCCGGGTTTTTATATGGAGGAATTCATATGCCGAAAATCTTTACCACTTTGGATAAGATCAAGCCGGCGTACGACATCACCTACAAAGTGGTCCTGTTTATCTGCAAGCTGCTGCTGATCGCAGATATCCTCATCACTACCATGTCGGTCATCGGTCGTTACGTCTCGTTCATCCCGGACCCGGCAGGTCGGAAGAAGTTGTGCTGACCTGCATGAGCTACATGGCCGTGCTGAGTGCTGCTCTGGCCATCCGCCGCGGTGCCCATATCCGCATGACTGCGTTTGACGTGTATCTGCCCAAAATCGCCGTCAAGGTGCTGGATATTCTGGCCGATCTTGCCGTGTGCATTCTGGGTGTCATCATGATGGTGGTCGGCTGGAACTATGCCACCACTCTGGGCGGCCGCGGCTTCTACGTGTCCATGCCCTGGCTGAGCCGCTTCTGGATGTACTTCCCGGTGCCGCTGGCCGGTGTTGCCATGATCATCTTCGAGATCGAGGCACTGTACAACCACATCAAGAGCATTTTTGTAAAGGAGGAAGTGTAATATGACAGTTCAGACACTGGCAATCATTGTCCTTCTTGTCAGCTTCTTTGTAATGATCTTCCTGCGTTTCCCCATTGCATACGCCGTTGGTCTTTCCAGCGTGCTGTGCATGATGGTGCAGGGTCAGGCACTGACCGATGTCTGCCGTCTGATGGTCAAGGGCATCTCTTCCTTCAGCCTGATGGCTGTGCCGTTCTTCATCACCATGGGTGTGCTCATGGGCTCCGGCGGCATTTCTGAAAAGCTGATCGCTCTGGCGGATGCCTGCGTGGGCTGGATGCGCGGCGGCATGGCAATGGTCAACATCGTTGCTTCCTACTTCTTCGGCGGTATTTCCGGTTCTGCATCTGCAGATACCGCTTCCATCGGCTCCATCATGATCCCCATGATGTCGATCAGGGCTACGATGCCGACTTCTCCACTGCTGTTACCATCACCTCCTCCTGCGAGGGTCTGCTGGTTCCTCCGAGCCACAACATGGTCATTTATGCCACCACTGCCGGCGGCATCTCGGTCGGCAGCCTGTTCCTGGCAGGTTATCTGCCCGGTGCTCTGCTGGCCATCGTCCTGATGATCGGTTCCTACATCATCTCGGTCAAGGAGAATTACCCCAAGGGCTCTCCGTTCAGCATCAAGGGCTTCGTTAAGCAGCTGGGCACTTCCATCTGGCACTGGCCGCTGTTATTATCGTTGTGTTCGGCGTTGTTGGCGGTGTGTTCACCGCTACCGAGTCTGCAGCTATTGCAGTTATCTATCTCTGTTCGTGTCGGTGTTCGTCTACAAGGGTCTGGACTGGAAGGGTGTCTGGCATGCACTGGATGAGTGCGTGAACACTCTGTCCATCGTGCTGATCCTGATCGCCACCTCTGCAGTCTTCGGCAACTGCCTGACCATGCTGCATGTGCCGGATCTGGCTGCAAATGCCATCACCAGCGTCACCGATAACCCCTACATCATCGCTCTGCTGATCGACCTGATCATCTTGGTTCTGGGCTGCATCATGGATATGGCTCCCATCATCCTGATCGCTACTCCCATCCTGCTGCCCATCGCAACCTCCATCGGTATCGATCCCATCCAGTTCGGTATCATTGTGGTTCTGAACTGCGGCATTGGCCTGCTGACTCCTCCTGTCGGCGCTGTGCTGTTCATCGGCTCTGCCGTTGCAAAGCGCCCGATGGAAAAGGTCGTCAAGGCGACCCTGCCGTTCTACCTGTGCATGTTCGTTGCACTGCTGCTGCTGACCTTCGTGCCCGACATCAGCCTGGCGATCCCCAAGCTGCTGGGCGGCTACGTCAGCCCCATCACCAACGCTGGGTCCTGTGTTCATCCACTGATGCCTGACGGCGTAAGGTAAAACCGTTAAAGTCCTCTGCATGAAAGTGCAGGGGACTTTTTGTATGCTAAAAACTTTATTTTTCCTCTTGCATTCTGTCGGAATCGTGCTATAATAGTAAAGCAATCGTTTCCAAGGCCGCTCGACGGGGTAGCCGATATTGAAGGTTGTGATGGGCACATACATTTATAATATGGCCCCAATAAGTCAGAACCAGAAATGAGGTGAAAAAGAATGAAACAGGGTATCCATCCGACTACGTTGACTGCACCATCACCTGTGCTTGCGGCAACGTCATTAAGACTCGTTCTACCAAGCCCGAGATCCACGTCGAAGTTTGCTCCAAGTGCCACCCCTTCTACACTGGTAAGCAGAAGCTGGTTGACACCGGCGGACGTGTTGAGCGCTTCAACAAGCGTTTCGGCCGTAAGTAATTATGGTTTTCTGAGCACCGTTTCCTTTGGGAGACGGTGCTTTTTTTTGCTGCCTTTTTGGCATATGAAAGGGCGGCCTTAATCATTCTTAAGAATTCTTTTTGCATCCCGCCACAGGATTGTCTTAATTTTTACACATTTTCAGTCTAAAATATACCAGCATTGAACTAGATGAAAAAGGAGCGTTTGCTGTGATCGAAGTATCGCATCTGAGCAAAAAGTATGGCACGCACCCTGCCATTGAAGATTTGTCCTTTACGGTGGGCGACGGCCAGATCTTCGGCCTGCTCGGCCCAAACGGCGCGGGCAAGTCCACGATCATGAATATCCTCACCGGCTACCTTGCCCCCACCTCCGGTGAAGTGAAGGTGGCGGGCTTCAGCCTGCCGGAGCAGGCCCAGCAGGCCAAGGCCTGTGTGGGCTATCTGCCCGAGCAGCCGCCGCTCTACCCGGAAATGACGGTGCAGGAATATCTGGATTTGCTGCAGAGCTGAAAGGCATCAAAAAGAAGGCCGACCGCAAAGAACAGGTGCGCAAGCTGCCCGCCGCACCGGGCTGGAAGAGGTGCTGCCCCGGCTCATCCGCAGTCTGTCCAAGGGCTACCGCCAGCGCGTGGGCATTGCGCAGGCACTGCTGGGCGCGCCGCAGCTCATCATTCTGGACGAGCCTACCGTGGGCCTTGACCCTGCACAGGTCATCGAGATCCGCAGACTGATCCGGGAGCTGGGGAAAAGCCACACGGTCATCCTGTCCAGCCACATCCTCAGCGAGGTGCAGGCAGTGTGCAGTCAGGTGCTGATCCTTTCCAAGGGGCATCTGGTGGCGGTGGGTGCGCCGGAACAGCTGGCCGAAAAGCTGAACCCCGGCAGCCGTCTGCGCGCTACCGCTCTGGGGCGGGGGGAAGACTGTGCTGAAAACAGTCGGCTCCATTCCGGGCATCCGCAAGGTGGAGATCGAATCCGAGGCCGACGGACAGGTGACCTTTACCGCAGAAAGTGCCGAGCTTCTGACCGCCGCGCCGAGGTGTCCCGCGCCCTTTCGCAGGCCGGATGCACGGTGCTGGCGCTGGCAGCGGAAAACAGGACGCTGGAGGAAGTGTTCCTTGCACTGACCGAGGGCGAGTCCGATCAAAACGATGAAGAAGAGGAGGGAAAGGCTGAATGACCGCCATTTTAAAACGCGAAGTCCGCAGCAGCTTTCATGGCATGATCGGCTACGTGCTCACCGCCTTTATGCTGGCGGCAACGGCCATCTATTTTGTTGCCCTGAATCTGGGCTACGGCCTGACGGATTTTGGCTATTACACGCTTTACCGCACCACGTTTGTGCTGCTTTTGTATATCCCGGTGCTCACCATGCGCTCCTTTGCAGAGGAACGCCGCACCCGCACCGATCAGCTGCTGCTTACCAGCGGTGTCTGTGTGGGAGATCGTGCTGGGCAAATTCTTTGCCCTGTGCGTCATCTTTGCACTGCCGTGCCTTGCCGATGCGGTCATGATCCTTGTACTGGCCGCACTGGGTGCCACCGGCACGGCCACGCTGGCAAACTTGGCCGCTCTGCTGTGCTATTATCTCATGGCTGCGCCGCCATTGCCATTGGCGTGTTTCTTTCCAGCCTGACCGAGAATCAGATCATTGCTGCGGTGGCAGGTGTTGCCGCACTGCTGCTGGCCTACATGATGCCCAGCCTGCGCAGCATGTTCACCGCAGGCAGCGCAGTGGCGCTGGCCCTGTTCACCGCCATTGCGGCAGTGCTCAGTGTGGTGGCAGGCCTGCGTACCCGCAGCTTTACGCTGGGCTGCCTGACCTTTGCGGGCTGCTGTGTGGTGCTGACGGCACTGTTCCTGCTGCAGAGCAGCTGGCTGACCGAAGCGTTCAGCGCGGTGCTCAGCGGGCTGTGCCTGTTCACGCCGTTTGAAGAGTTTGTCAACAACAGCTTTTCCATCCCGACGCTGGTGTACTACCTGACCGTGACCATGCTGTTTTTGTTCTTCACGGCGCAGGGGCTGGAAAGCGCCGCTGGAACTGAGGGGAGGGGAACAACATGAAAAATTTCAAAGTTTCTTCCTCCGCAAACGGCAAGGTGTTCCGCAATGGGCTGTACTCCACGGCCATTCTGGCAGCAGCCATCGTGTTGGCCGTGCTGATCAATCTGCTGGTGGGGGCCATCCCGAAAAATACACCGAGCTCGACCTCTCTGCCGCCAAAATGTACACGCTGGGCGACAGCTCCAGGCAGCTGATGCAGAGCCTGGATCAGGATGTGACCGTTTATTATCTCTGTGAGACCGGCAGCGAGGATGCCATTATCACCAAGCTGCTGGATCACTACGCCGACGAGAGCGGTCACTTCCACTGGGAGCAGAAGGACCGGCGCTTTACCCGACCTTTGCAGCGCAGTACGGCGCAGAGAATGCATCCACCGGCAGTCTGATCGTGGTCAGCGGTGAGAACAGCGAAGTGCTGAACGCCGCCGAACTTTACGAGTACGATTACTCCGATTACTACACCACCGGCGCTGCCAACGTGACCTTTGGCGGCGAAAAGCAGATCAGCTCTGCCATCTACAAGCTGACTGCCGCAGCAGAAAGTCATGCCTACTACACCACCAACCACGGCGAGCAGGCGCTTACCTCCTCGCTGACCGAGGCGCTCAAGGCGCAGAATATCGATGCCCAGCCGCTGGATCTGCTCACCGGCACCATCCCGGAGGACTGTGATCTGCTCATCATCAGCAACCCCGCTTCGGATTTTGCAGCTGACGGCCTTGTGGATGAGATCGCGCAGCTGCAGGCCTATCTGGAAAACGGCGGCAAGGTGCTGCTGACCACCAGCGGCTATACCGAAACGCCCAATCTGGATGCAGTGATGGCACAGTTCGGCCTTGCGCGTGAGCCGGGCCTTGTGGTGGAGGGCGATGCGGGCCACGCGCTGTACGGCTACCCGTACTCGCTGTTCCCGGACTACGCGGCCGCCGACGAAAGCACCGCGCTGGACGGCGTGAATCAGAGCACCCATGTGATGCTCTCGGTGGCACAGGGCATCACCATTACCGAGACAGACGATGTGACGGCGGAGCCGCTGCTGTATACCACCGAGGATGCCTACAGCAAGCAGGACTTTGATGCCAGCTCTTCTTCCGCAAAGGAAGCCGGCGATACCGACGGCCCGTTCTCGCTGGCCGTATGGGCGCGCAATGACTCCACCGGAGCCGAGGTGATCTGGATCGCTGCCCCAACATGGACAACGAGCAGGTGTACCAGTCCATCCCGGGCAACCTGACCTTCCTGCAGGGCTGTGCCGCTTCGCTGGTAGGGCAGAGCCTGCTCATCGACACCAAAGCACTGGAAGCCGCACCCATCACGGTCCCGGCTTCCGCATCCATGACGCTGGGCATGGTGTTCGTATTCGTGCTGCCCGCAGCAGTGCTCATTGCAGGTGCTGTGGAGGTGCTGCTGCGCCGCCGCAGGTAAGGGGGCACTGCCATGAAAACAAAACAGCGCACCCTTGCGGTGCTTCTGGTGCTGGTGCTTGTGCTGGGCGGGCTGCTGTGGTTTGTCAGCCGCAGCAATGCCGCAGAAGAGGCTGCTTCCAGCGCCGCCGCAGAGGGCAGCATCCTGCTTCTTCTTTGCGGCAGGCGATGTGACCAGCATCCGGTATGCCTATGGCGGCGAAACGCTTACCCTAAATTACGATTCCGGCAGCTGGACGCTGGCGGATGACCCGGACTATCATCTGGATGCATCTGCCTGCAATACCATGGTCACGGCGCTGGCATCCCTGAACGCCAACGTCAGCTCACGGCTCAGCCCGGCGAGGACTACGGCCTTGCGACCCGGCTGTTACGGTCACGGTGACGGCGGCAGGCGAGACGAATACCTTTGCCTTTGGCACCGAGAACCCGGTCACAGGAGATCTGTACGTGCAGAAGGCAGGGGACGATGCCGTGTACACCGTTTCTGGCAACAAGGCGGCCTGCTTTGAGCTGACCAAAGCGGACCTTTTTGGCGCGTTCAACCCGGCGGGACTGACAGCTCCGCGCTGGAAAGTGTTTCCATTACGACGGGCAGCGGCACCCTTGCACTGAATGCAGTCTCTGAGCCTGCGGAAGCGGAGAGCGATTCCTCGGAAAGTGCGGCCGATTCCACCACCTATCAGACCGTGTGGCGGCTGGCCGATGAACCCTCTGCCGATCTGGACGACAGCAAGGTGCAGAGCATCCTCTCCGCTCTGGCAGGCTATGTGACCGTACAAATCACGGATGCCGACCCGTCGGCCTATGGCTTTGATGCACCGCTTGCAACGGTGCGGGCCGCCTCTGCCGATGGGACTGTGACCCTCCACTACGCCGAAAATGCAGACGGCTGCTGGATGATGGTGGAGGGGGACAGTTCCGTCTATGCGGTTGACCTTGACACTGTGCAGGCCCTTCTGATAACGGCCGCTGCCTTAAAAGCGGAATAAAAACCTTTGTGCGCCGTATGCGGAAAGCCCGCTGCGGCGCATGTTTTTTGTTGCGGCGTGTAAAGCTTCGGCAAACATTGGCAGAGTGATTGACATTTCAGCAAAGATTGATTAAGATAGACGAGACAGGGCAGAATAACTGCGCAATATAAGAGCCTGCTTTTGCAGGTTCTCCGGTCGTCATGGATGTTGTGCGGGGCTGGGTCGCCTGGTACGAGGATGGGGCATGGCCCTGTCTTTTTCGTATCTGAGTTACAAGGAGGATAAGTAAAAATGGACAACTCGGTGATCGTTTCACTGCGGGATATCGTAGTGGAATTTGACGGTCAGCGCATTCTGGATGGGCTGAACCTCGACATCCATGACAAAGAGTTCGTGACACTGCTGGGCCCTTCCGGCTGCGGCAAAACCACCACCCTGCGTCTGATCGCAGTTTTCTGGAACCCAATTCCGGCAAGTGCTGCTGAAAGGTGAGGACATTACCGGCGTGCCGCCCTATAAGCGCCCGGTGAACACCGTTTTTCAGAAATACGCACTGTTCCCGCACCTGAACGTGTTCGAGAACGTGGCCTCGGTCTGCGGCTCAAAAAGATGGACGAAGAGACCATCCGCCGCAAGGTGCGCAACATGTTGGAAGTTGTTGGCCTGAAAGGCTTCGAGCGCCGCAGCATCAGCCAGATGTCCGGCGGCCAGCAGCAGCGCGTGGCCATCGCCCGCAGTCTGGTGAACGAGCCGGAGATCCTTCTGCTGGATGAACCCCTTGGCGCACTGGACCTCAAGCTGCGCAAGGAGATGCAGCTGGAGCTGAAGCGCTTGCAGCGCGAAATGAACATTACCTTTATTTATGTTACCCACGATCAGGAGGAAGCCCTTACCATGTCCGATACCGTCGTGGTCATGAACGGCGGCAAGGTGCAGCAGATCGGCACGCCGGAGGATATTTACAATGAGCCGAAGAATGCCTTTGTTGCAGACTTCATTGGCGATTCCAACATCGTGGACGGCGTGATGCACCGGGATTTTCTGGTGTCCTTCTCCGGCGTGGACTTCCCCTGTGTGGACCGCGGCTTTGCCCGTGAGCAGAGCGTGCAGGTAGTGGTGCGTCCCGAGGATATCGAGGTGGTCTCTCCTGTGGAAGGCCAGCTTGTCGGCGTTGTGAACGATGTCATCTTCAAGGGCGTCCACTTCGAGATGCATGTGGAGTGCGAGGGCCGCGAATGGCTGATCCATTCCACCCGCGCCTGCACCCCCGGTGAGACCATTGGTATGCGCATCGGCCCCAACGAGATCCACATTATGGCGCGTTCAGAGGGGTGAGCCGCAATGATGAAGATTTACGATAAGAAGCTGGCCTATCCGTACTTTGTATGGATGACGCTGTTCACAGTGGTGCCTTTGATCATCGTGGTGTACTATGCATTTACGGATGCAAACGGAGCTTTCACGCTGGATAACCTCACCTCCATCAGCGGCTACGGCTCGGTGTTTGCCCGCAGCCTGCTGCTGGCCCTCATTGCCACGGTCATTTGTCTGGTCATTGCGTTCCCGGTGGGCTATTTTCTTTCCCGCCTGCGGGTGAACAAGCAGCACATCATGCTCATGCTGGTCATGCTGCCCATGTGGATGAACTTTCTGCTGCGCACCTACGCATGGATGGGCCTGCTCAGCATCAACGGCCCGGTGAACGCTGTTCTGGGCGTGTTCGGCCTTGGTCCCTTCAATATACTCAACACCTCCGGTGCGGTGGTGCTGGGCATGTGTATAACTATGTGCCCTATATGATCCTGCCGCTGTACACCAGCATGACCAAGATCGACCAGAGCCTGGTGGAAGCTGCGCAGGATCTGGGTGCTTCCACCACCAAGACCCTTCTCCGGGTGCTCATTCCCATGAGCGTGCCCGGCATCAGCACCGGCATCACCATGGTGTTCGTCCCGGCGGTGTCCACCTTTGTTATCAGCCGTATGCTGGGCGGCGGCTCCAACCTGCTCATTGGTGATCTGATCGAGATGCAGTTCCTTGGCAACAGCTACAATCTGAACGTGGGTTCTGCCATGAGCCTTGTGCTGATGATCATTGTGCTGCTGTGCATGAGCTTCACCTCCAGCTTTGATGAAGATGAAATGGAGGGCGTGTCCTGATGAAAACGAAACATCTGCGCCTGATGCAGCGCGTCTATATCGTGCTGTTTTTCTGCTTCATGTACCTGCCCATTGCATACATGATCGTATTCAGCTTCAACCAGTCCAAGGGCTATTCGCTCTTCACCGGCTTTACCCTCAAGTGGTACTCCAGCCTGCTGCACAACTCCTCCATCCTGCATGCGCTGCTGGTCTCGCTGGAAGTGGCTCTGATCTCTGCGGTCATTGCTACTGTGCTGGGTACAGCGGCAAGTCTGGGCATTGCGTCCATGGGCCGCGGGAGCCGCCTTGTCGTCACCAACATCACCTATATCCCGGTGGTCAACCCGGAGATCATCACCGGCATCTCGCTCATGCTGCTGTTCGTGGCCTACCAGCGCTTTGCCGGGGTGTCTCCTGGCTGCCGGATGCATCATGGGCTTCCCGACGCTGCTCATTGCGCATATCGCGTTCAATGTGCCGTATGTCATCTTCAACGTCACGCCCAAGCTCAAGCAATTGGATATCAAGCTGTATGAGGCAGCGCTCGACCTTGGCTGCGACCCCAAGCAGGCCTTCTTCAAGGTCATCCTGCCGGAGATCAGCCCGGCCATCCTGTCGGCGTTCCTCACTCTGCCTGACCTATTCCATCGACGACTTCATGATCTCCTATTTCACTGCGGCACGGTGGAAACGCTGCCCATCGCCATCTACTCCATGACCCGTAAAAAGGGTCAGCCCGGAGATCTATGCGCTGTCCACCATCATGTTCGTGGTCATTCTGTGCATCATTCTGATTTCCAACGCAATGGAGAGCCGCAGCTACCGCCGCGACAGAAGGCGCTGAGAGGGGAGGGCGTGTGATGAAACGTTTTGCTGTGCTGCTGCTGGCGCTGGCAATGACGGTCTGCTGTGCAATGCCCGCCTTTGCCGCCGGCACCATCGAAGTCACCGAGGATGTCTCGGTGTCGGACGATTACGACTGGACCCGCTTCAAGGGCCAGAACGTGGCCATCAATGTCTATAACTGGGGCGAGTACATCTCCAACGGCTCGGACGACAGCGTGGACGTGGTGGCGGCCTTTGAAAAGCTCACCGGCATCAAGGTGAACTACACCACCTTCGACTCCAACGAGTCCATGTACGCAAAGCTCAAGTCCGGCGCAGCCAACTACGATGTGGTCATTCCGTCGGATTACATGGTGGCAAAAATGATCGCCGAGGGGATGCTCAAGCCTCTGAACTACGACAATATCCCGAACTTCAAAAGATCAATCAGGAATACGTGAATCCGGATTACGATCCGCAGAATGCCTACACCGTGCCCTACATGCTCTGCACCACCGGCATCATTTATAACACCACCATGGTGGACAAAGCGCCCACCAGCTGGGCCGACCTGTGGGACGAGCAGTACGCAGGCAATATCCTGATGTTCAACAACAGCCGCGATGCCTACGCCATTGCTGCTTTTAAGAGCGGCCACGATATCAACCCGCAGTCCACCGAAGAGGTGGATGAGGTGGTGGAAGAGCTGAAGGCTCAGAAACCGCTGGTGCAGGCCTACGTCATGGATGAGATCTTTGATAAGATGATCGGCGGCGAGGCAGCCGTCGGTGTGTACTACTCCGGCGATGCCATCACCATGATCGACGACAACCCCGACCTTGCATGGGTGTTCCCGGAGGAGGGCAGCGTGCTGTCTGTGGACTGCATGGCCATTCCTGCTGCCAGTGAACATCAGGAAGCTGCGGAAATGTTCATCAACTTCATGTGTGAGACGGACATCGGCAAGGCAAACGCCGAGTACATCGGCTACACCACCCCCATGCAGGATGTGTGGGAGGTGCTGGACGAGGATCTGAAGGAGAGCGAGATCGCTTATCCGTCCGAAGAGAAAGCCGCCAAGGAAAAGGTGTTCACTGCCCTGAGCGACGATGTGAACAGCGAGCTGGACGTGAAGTGGAGCGAAATGAAGAGCTACGACGAGGGTGGCAGCAGTCTGCTGTTCCTTGCGCTGCTGGCAGCCATGGTGGCGCTGGCCTGCTTCAACATCTGGCGCAAGGTCCGCAGGCGCAACCGCAATCAGTATTAAACGCAAAGGAGGCTGCTGCACAGAACAACGTGCAGTGGTCTCTTTTTATAGAAAGGAAAAACCATGGAACAGTTCTTTTACACCGAGACCATGACAGTCATGAACGCAGATGCCGACTTCCGCAGCCTGCTCAAGCCCAGCGCCCTGCTGCGCTATGTGGAGCAGATTTCGACAGACCACGCCCGCGCCTTTGGTATGGATGACCAGTTCTTCAAAGAACGCGGTGTGACCTTTCTGGTGGGCAAGCAGGCCCTGAAATTTGACCGCGTGCCGCAGCGTGCCGAAACGCTGACCCTTACCTCCCGGGCGCAGGTCAGCAAACACGGTTCGGTCAAACGCATCACTACCCTGACCGATGCCGAGGGCAAAGAGGTGGCTATGGTGGACTGCCGCTGGATTGTGGCAAGCCTTACGGAGGGCCGTATCCTGCGGGAGCCGGGCTGGACGGTGGAGAATTTCTGGAACGATACGGTGGAGGGCGAGCTGCCTTTGCAGCTGCACAAGTGCAAGGACGGTCTGACCAGTGCAGGGGAGTGGACGGCGCATTATTCCCAGTGCGATCTGAACGGCCATTTGAACAACGCATTCTATCTGGACCTTGTCTGCGATGCGCTGCCGCTGGAAGTGATGCGCAAAGGCCCCGTGACCTTTGCTTCTATCAACTACCACCGCGAGATCCCGATGGGAGAAACGGCAGAGGTGTTTTATGCCCCTTCGGCGGATGGCTGGTATGTGGTCGGAAAGCACAACGGCCAGACCAGCTTTGAGTGCTATCTGGAGGTGGGAAAGACAAACGTGTAAATCGTTGATTTCTCAAGAGAACCGCTGCGCCGCTTTTAGCTGAAAATAAGCGAGCAATGCAAAAAAGCGTCACCCGTGCAGAAAAAACGGCGCATTTTGAGAATTGCATCCTCTGAGGAACAGGGAGTACTCTTTTATTAGAAGGATCTTCTGATTGTCCAAAGGAGGATAAAACAAATGAAAAAACATCTCCGAGTCCTTGCGACCGTTCTGGTACTGTGCTTCAGTCTGCTGTGCCCGGCGGCATCTGCCGCCAGTGTACAGACTGCGGCCTGCAAGCCGTCCACTGCAGCCGTTCAGACCATTCTGCCGGCAAAAAGACGGAGCAGATGGTCTGGGTCCCAACGCACGGCGGCAAAAATATCACAGCAAGTCTACCTGCAGCAATATGAAAGACCCGGAAAAGGTTACATTATCGAAAGCAAAAGCGGAAGGCTTCACTGCTTGCAAAAAGTGCTATTAAGAAAATAAAGAATGATCTGCAAAGCCCTTGCCGGAAATTTTCTGGCAGGGGTTTTATATGTGTCCACAAAAAGTTAACAAAAGAAATTACAGAAAAATTACAAACCCTAATTGCAAAATGGTTCAAAGAGTTACAATATGATTACAGCAAGGGCACAAGCCCTGCTGAGTGTGAAATCTTTTTCTTCTTGTTTTTGGGGATATCGGGCACAGGTTCTCCTCCTCCGGCTGTTCTCCTTCACAGTCGTGATCCATGTGCCGCACAGGCGGTATCCCGCTTCGTGTGCAAAAAAGCTCGTCCGTTCAGGACGAGCTTTTTGCATCCATAAATCACGCAAAACCGGCTTCTCATGCGGGAAAGTATGACCTTACGCCATTTTGGTGGGCAATTTGCCTGTTTTTCTGCAAAGGACATTTACAAAGTTTGGCGCGGCGGGGGTTTGTATTCCGGCTGGCTTTGTGGTACAGTATATACAATCAATTTATAGGTTGCAAACATGAATCCGATTGATGTTGATGCGTTAAGAGAAAAGGAGTTTGAACATGGCTTATTTCTATAAAGAACCTTCCCGCACTTTCGGTGAATATCTGCTGATCCCCGGCTATTCCTCTGCAGAGAATATCCCCACGGCTGTCAGCCTCAAGACCCCGCTGGTCAAGTACCGCAAGGGCGAGGAGGAGTGCCCCCTGCAGATGAATATTCCCATGATCAGCGCCATCATGCAGGCGGTCTCTGGCGATAAGCTGGCCATTGCACTGGCCCGTCAGGGCGGCGTGTCCTTCATCTACGGCTCTCAGAGCATTGAGAACGAGGCTGCATGGTGCGCCGCGTCAAGAGCTTCAAGGCTGGTTATGTCGTGTCCGATTCCAACCTGGCCCCCACTGCCACCCTGCACGATGTGCTGGAGCTGAAGGCGCGCACCGGCCACTCCACCATTGCCATCACTGCCGATGGCACTCCGAGCGGCAAGCTGCTGGGTATTGTTGCATCTCGTGACTACCGCATCAACCACACTCCGGATGATGCCCCTGTCACCACCTTCATGACCCCGCTTGAAAAGCTGGTCACTGCACCGGAGAACACCTCCCTGCACGACTGCAACAACATCATCTGGGATAACAAGATCAACACCCTGCCTCTGGTGGATGCCGAGGGCAACCTGAAGTATATGGTGTTCCGCAAGGACTACGACTCCCACAAGAAGAACGCCAATGAGCTGCTGGATAAGAACAAGAGCTATGTGGTGGGCGCAGGCATCAACACCCGCGATTACGCTGAGCGCGTGCCCGCACTGGTGGATGCCGGTGTGGATGTGCTGTGCATCGACTCTTCCGAGGGTTACTCCGAGTGCAGAGCCGCACCATCGGCTGGATCCGTGAGCACTACGGCGATACCGTCAAGGTGGGCGCAGGCAACGTTGTGGATGCCGAGGGCTTCCGCTTCCTGGCCGAGGCTGGTGCAGACTTCGTGAAGATCGGCATTGGCGGCGGTTCTATCTGCATCACCCGCGAGACCAAGGGCATTGGCCGTGGTCAGGCTACCGCTGTCATCGAGGTGGCAAAGGCCCGCGATGAGTACTATAAGGAAACCGGCATCTACGTGCCCATCTGCTCCGACGGCGGCATCGTCCACGATTACCACATCACGCTGGCACTGGCCATGGGTGCGGATTTTGTGATGCTGGGCCGCTACTTTGCCCGCTTTGACGAAAGCCCCACGAATAAGGTGCGCATCAACGGCCAGTATATGAAGGAGTACTGGGGCGAGGGCTCCAACCGTGCCCGCAACTGGCAGCGCTACGATCTGGGCGGTTCCAGCAAGCTGAGCTTTGAGGAAGGCGTGGACAGCTACGTGCCTATGCCGGTCCTCTGGCTGACGGTGTGCAGACCACTCTGTACAAGGTCAAGAGCACCATGTGCAACTGCGGCGCTCTGTCCATCCCGGAGCTGCAGCAGAAAGCAAAGCTGACCGTGGTTTCCTCTACCTCCATCGTTGAGGGCGGCAGCCACGACGTTGTGCTGAAGAATGCTACCCCCAATATCATCAACGGTTAACACGTTTGTTCTGAAAGCCGCCCGTGCTGTTTGTGTATGGGCGGCTTTTTCTTACCGGAAATTGACCGGGATTTTCCAAAAATGCTTGCACCGCTCTGCGTTTGGTGATATCATGATAGAAACGCACTGTCAAGACAGGCAGGCGCGCAAACCTTCCCACAGGTCAGAACGGCAGGGGACAGCAAGGAGCCTTTGCCGGGTGTAAAGAAGAGAGGATACTATTCATGGACGAAATCAAGGTTGTGCCTTATATTCCAGATGAGGACTACGACAACCCCGCAATGGTCGTGGATTTTTATGAATTTACAATGGCAAACTGTCTGTTCCTGCACGGATTCAAGGACACCACGCTGGTGTTTGATATGTTCTTCCGCAAGAACCCGGATAATCAGGGTTACTCCATCAGTGCCGGCCAGCGCAAGCTGACCCCGCTTCCTGCTGAACTACCACTTCAATGCACAGGATATCTGGTGGCTGCGCACCAAGGGCATGAGTGAGGAATTCTGCGAGTATCTGCGCACCTATAAGTGGAAGGGCGATATGTACGCTCTGCCCGAGGGCACGGTGGCATACCCGCATGTGCAGATGGTGCGCATCGAGTGCGACCTCGTGGGCGCAATTCTGATCGAGACCTATCTGCTGCAGACCATGAATTTCCACAGTCTGATCGCCACCAAGGCTACCCGCGTCACCGGCCTGAACACCCACACGCCCCGCAGCGTGATGGAATTCGGCACCCGCCGTGCGCAGGGCGAAAGCGCTGGCAACGATGGTGCATATGCTGCTGTTCTGGGCGGCTGCGTGGGCACTGCCAACTGTTTGGCCGAGATGAAGTTCGGCGCGGAGGTCAAGGCTGTGGGCACCGTAGCGCACAGCTTCATCGAGTTCTTCCCCACGGAGTTTGATGCCTTCAAGGCCTTTGCCGATACCTACCCGGATTCGGTCAGTCTGCTGCTGGACACCTATAATATCATGGAGAGCGGTCTGCCCAACCTCATTAAACTGGACGATTACCTCATCGAAAAATACCCCAACGACCCGAACCGCCGCGTCAAGAGCGCCCGTATCGACTCCGGCGACCTGGCCCGCGGCTCCAAGCGCCTGCGCAAGGCACTGGATGCGGCCGGTAAGCCTTACATCAAGCTGGTGGCTTCCAATGGTCTGGACGAAAAGAAGATCGCCAACATGGAGCTGTATGAGCACGCTCATTTTGACTCCTACGGCGTGGGCGAAAACCTGATCACCTCTGCTTCCGACCCCGTGTTCGGCGGGGTGTACAAGCTGGTGGCGGTCAAGCAGCCGGACGGCAGCTACACTCCCAAGATGAAGTGCTCGGATTCCGCCAGCAAGGCCATCATTCCGGGCAAGAAGATGCCGTGGCGCCTCTACGATGAAAATGGTCAGGCCCAGTGTGACCTGATCGCCATGGATGATGAAGTCATCGAGGCGGGCAAGCCCGTCACGATGGTCAATCTGGACTCCGATGCCATCGAGCGCACCGTCACCATTACCCCCACCAAGGTCAAAAAGCTGCTGGTGCCGCATGTGCTGAATGGTCAGCTGGCCATTGAGCTGCCTTCGATCGCAGAGAAGAAGGCCTACATTGCAAAGCAGCTCACCGAGGAGACCTGGGAGAGCGAGCTGCGTCTGGAGTGCCCGCATAAGCACTATGTGAACATGACCCCGGCTGTGGCCGAGTGCCGTTCCAAGATGTATGCAGAGCTGCACGGCGGAAAAGTGTAACGCCTTTTCTTGACAAACCGGGCAAACTATTGTACTATAGACCATGCTGATTTGTGTTCATTCGGTCGATTTGCGTTCGGTCCGATTGACATAATTTTACCTCACACCTGTTATTCCCGGCTCCCTACAGCAATATGGGGCAGCAGGGCTTTGTAAGCCGGGTATCGGTGTGCCGCTGTGGTGAAATTGGCAG
>ENA-OQDF01000085-OQDF01000085.1-human-gut-metagenome-genome-assembly--contig:-NODE-85-length-30744-cov-1.789855_pt1 | contig 30744 bp, 41 predicted proteins | sample MGYA00242769_ERZ504597 | MGnify/ENA primary metagenome ERZ504597 (study PRJEB26092, sample SAMD00036305) | human gut metagenome | host: Homo sapiens | study: EMG produced TPA metagenomics assembly of...
ATTCGGGGAAAGCAGAGCGTTTTATTTTCAGAGATCCGGATGGAATCATTCTTGAGATGATGCAACCGCTTTGATGAAAAATCATAAGTACAGGAAAGTGGAAACTTCCAGTTTAACGAACAGGAGATGATGATCGCATGAAAATCCTACATGAACTTTCTTGGCTATGGGAAACGCTGGGCATTGCGCTTGTTGCTGCGGCTGTCTGCATGGCTTGCGCTGCGCTGATTGGCAAGGCAGCGAAGAAGAAACTCGGCAAAAAGGTGTTGGCAGTCATAGGGGCTGCTGCATTTGTGGGCGCGATTCTGGCGGTCATTCTGATCGCCCGGACACCGATGCCGCTTTGACAGAATAGGAGAAACTGACAATGATTGTTCTTACAGAGCAGATAGAGATTCCGGCTTCCTATGAAAAATTAAAGGCATGGACTGCTAACTTTGAGGAAGAGTTTGTGAAATGGAGTCCCTACCACATCGAATGCAATCTCTATAACGGAAACTATAACGCAGGAAGCAAGATCCGCTTCCGCGAGATCGTCATGGGGCTGGACTACGATGTGACCGGCACAATTACGGAATGCGAACAGGATGAGAACCACTTCCGCATTGTATTCCGGAGCGACAAGAAAACGGCGTTCATTACCTTTGAAGGAAAAAGAACCAAAACAGGATGCCATTTCTCTCACACCGAGGCTTTCGGCATGACCACGCCGGTAATTGGGGCGATCATGAACTTCCTGATCTTCAAGGTGTTTTTCAGGAAAAGGGCAAACTGGCAGCTTATCCGGGATGATATGATTCTGGATAACAGGTATTTATATGACATTCTGACCGAAGGAAAATACCCGGAAAGAATCCCGCTGGATAAACTGCTGACCGGCGCGAAGTAACCGAATGGGAGGCTTGATCATGCCGCTTCAAATCGTCAGAAATGACATCACAAAAATGAAGGTGGACGCCATCGTCAACGCTGCCAACGAGTCGCTGCTGGGTGGCGGCGGTGTGGACGGCTGCATTCATCGTGCCGCAGGTCCGGAGCTGCTGGCAGAGTGTGAAACACTCCACGGCTGCGAAACCGGGAGCGCAAAAATCACGAAGGGCTACAAGCTGCCCTGCAAATATGTCATTCACGCAGTCGGTCCGCGCTGGTATGACGGGCGGCATAGTGAGCGCGAACGGCTGATCTCATGCTATCGGACTTCGCTCATGCTGGCGAAGGAATACGGATGCGAGTCGGTTGCGTTCCCGCTGATTTCCTCCGGCATTTTTGACTATCCGAAGGATCAGGCTCTCAAGGTTGCGATTGACACCATCAGCAGTTTCCTTCTTGAAAACGAAATGACGGTGTACATCGTCATTTCGACCGCAAGTCTATCAGATCAGCAGCAAGCTGTTTGCCGACATTGCTTCATACATAGATGACCGCTATGTGGACGAGCATACCGATGGTCGTTCCGAGCGGCTGCGCAGAATGAGTGCCTTCCGGATGGAAGAACCCATGCCTTGCGAGTCATCCGTTTGTGATGAAGCTATCGAAAAGCTCACAGCTCCTATGGCAGTCAGCTCCGAGAAGGCGGCAACTCTTGATGATGCACTGGGACAGATCGATGAGAGCTTTTCGGAGATGCTTCTGCGGAAGATTGATGAACACGGCATGACGGACTCGCAGTGCTATAAGAAGGCAAATATTGATCGAAAGCTCTTCTCAAAGATCCGCTCGGACAAGTCCTACAAGCCTTCCAAGCCCACAGTCATTGCATTTGCCATCGCCCTTGAGCTGCCACTTGCGGAAATGAAGGATATGCTCATGAAAGCGGGCTTCGCACTCTCCCACTCCAACAAGTTTGACATCATCGTGGAGTATTTCGTGGAGCATGGGAACTATAACGTGTTTGAAATCAATGAGGCTTTGTTTGCATTCGATCAGAGCTTGATTGGGGCATGACGAGAGACAGAATAGCTTTATACGGGGATAAACATGGACATTGAATTGTATTATCAGGAAAAAGGACATGGAGAACCGTTTATATTCCTGCACGGAAACGGGGAAAACGGCTTCTATTTTCAAAACCAAATTGACTACTATCAAAGCAAATACCGTGTAATTGCCTTGGACACCAGAGGTCACGGCAAATCTCCGAGAGGCAACGCGCCGTTTACCATCGAACAGTTTTCCGATGACCTATATGATTTCATGAAGGCGCATCAGATTTCAAATGCCGTGATTCTGGGCTTTTCGGACGGAGCGAACATTGCGATGAAATTTGCAATGAATCACAGCGATATGGTAAAGGCTTTGATTCTGAATGGTGGAAACCTGAACGCAAAAGGGGTTAAACGGACAACGCAGATTCCCATCGAGATTGGATATAGGATAGCAAAATTCTTTGCCTCGAAATCTCCGGACGCCAAGGCGAACGCTGAAATGCTCGGCTTAATGGTAAACGAGCCGAATATTGAGCCGTGCGAGTTGTCGCGGATCACCGCCCCAACGATTGTGATTTGTGGAACGAAAGATATGATACGAGAAAACCATACAAGAGAAATTGCGGCAAGCATACCGAACGCTAAATTAGCAATCGTGAAGGGCAATCACTTTATTGCAAATAAGAATCCGGCAGACTTCAATCGAGCAGTCGATGATTTTCTTGGAACAGTATTTGCCTAAGAAAAGGCATGGTGTATGGGAATGCCTTTCGCCGGAATCATGATGGAAGCAAAGGAGGCTTAGAAGATGAAACAACACACCTACATCGCAATCGACCTGAAATCCTTCTACGCCTCCGTGGAGTGCAGGGAGCGCGGCTTAGATCCTCTGGACACAAACCTTGTTGTCGCAGACGAAAGCCGGACGGACAAGACCATCTGCCTTGCCGTCACGCCATCCCTCAAGAGCTACGGCATCTCCGGACGCGGACGGCTATTTGAAGTCAAGCAGCGTGTGAAGGAAGCAAATGCCGGACGGCAGCACGACGCGCCGGGACACAGGCTGGACGGCACATCACACTTCTTCTCGGAGCTGCAAGCAAACCCGTCTCTGGCGATTGACTTCATCATTGCGCCGCCTCGGATGGCGTACTACATGGAGTACAGCACTCGCATCTATCAGGTCTATCTCAGGTATATCGCGCCGGAGGACATTGTGGTCTACTCCATCGACGAGGTGTTCATGGACGTGACGGACTACCTGAATTCTTACAAGCTCTCGGCACATGACCTTCGCCATGAAGATCATCCTCGATGTGCTTGAAACAACCGGCATCACAGCAACCGCTGGGATCGGTGCGAATCTTTTCCTCTGCAAAGTGGCAATGGACATTGTGGCGAAGCACATCCCCGCCGACAAGAACGGCGTCCGCATTGCGGAGCTGGATGAGATGAAGTTCCGGCGTGAGCTTTGGACGCATCAGCCCCTCACGGACTTCTGGCGCGTAGGTCGAGGCATTGCCAAGAAACTTGAACAGAATGGAATGTTCACCATGGGCGATGTTGCCTCTGTTCCGAGCGGAACGAGGACTTGCTTTACAAGCTGTTCGGAAAGAACGCGGAATTGCTCATCGACCATGCGTGGGGCTGGGAACCGACTACCATTGAAGCAATTAAAGCCTATCGTCCCAGCTCCAACAGCCTCAGCTCCGGTCAGGTTTTGCACTGCCCTTATGAGCCGGAGAAAGCAAAGCTGGTTGTCCGGGAAATGACGGACTTGCTCGTGTTGGACTTGGTGGACAAGGGGCTTGTCACCGACCAGATGGTTCTCACTGTTGGCTATGACATTGAGAACCTGACCGACCCGGCGCGGCGGGCAAGGTATCACGGCGCGGTGGAGAAAGACCCCTACGGTCGGGAGATTCCCAAACAGGCGCACGGCTCTATTAACCTCGACGGTCACACATCCTCTACCCGCAAAATAATGTGTGCTGTGTCAGAGCTGTTTGACCGGATCGTGGACAAGAATCTGCTTGTCCGCCGTATGTATGTTGTGGCAAATCACGTCCTGCCGGAAGCGGACGCACCGAAGAAAAATGACGGTGCTGTCCAGCTTGACCTCTTCACTGACTATGCCGCCGAAGAGGAAAAGCGGAAAGCCGAAGACGCTGCCTTGGAACGGGAACGAAAAATTCAGAAGGCTGCTCTCGCCATCAAGAAGAAGTACGGAAAGAACGCGATCCTCAAGGCGATGAATCTTGAAGAAGGCGCAACCGCAAAGGACCGAAATGCTCAGATCGGCGGCATAAGGCGTGAACAGCAGTTCAATTTCAAGGAGAAAATATTTTGAGAACATACAAGGATAAAGAGGAATTAAAAGCCGAAATCAGCAAAGGCTTTGAAAAATACATTGCTGAATTTGATTCTATTCCGGAAGCCCTAAAAGATATAAGAGTAGCCGAGGTGGACAGAACACCGGCTGAGAATCTTGCTTATCAGATCGGTTGGACAACGCTGCTTCTAAAATGGGAAAATGACGAGAAGCGCGGAGTTGAAGTGAAAACACCATCAGAACTGTTTAGGTGGAATCAGCTGGGCGATCTATACCAATGGTTCACAGATACATACTCTCATTCATCCTTAGTGGAATTGAAGGATCAGTTAAAAGGAAACGTTACTTCTATCCAGACAATGATTGATTCTATGAGTGAAGAAGAGTTATTTCAACCGCACATGAGAAAGTGGGCAGATGATGCTACCAAAACAGCGGTATGGGAGGTTTACAAGTTTATTCACGTCAATACCGTTGCTCCCTTTGGAACATTTAGAACGAAGATCAGGAAGTGGAAAAAGGCAACGCTGTAACTATTATTTGACTGTAAAAGGAGATGTGGGATGCACATGAAAAGCAAATATGATGAGATTATGGGGCGTCCTCACCACGTCTCCAAGACGCGACCACAGATGCCAATGTCAGATCGTGCGGCGCAGTTCGCTCCCTTCGCAGCACTCACCGGCTACGATGCTGCCATCAAAGAAACCGGGCGTCTAACCGATGATAAGATCGAGCTTGACGAGGAAGCATTGACTGCATTGGACATGAAGTATCAGCTTCTCATGGACGCTTGATGATGCACCGGAAGTCACCATTACCTACTTCCAGCCTGATGAGCGGAAGGCTGGCGGCAAATATATAACGGCAACCGGCGCGCTCAAAAGTCGATGATTTTGAGCGGCGAATCACCATGCAGGACGGCACGAAGATTCCGATGGATGACATCCTAAGCATTGACGGAGAGCTGTTCTTGTCCTTAGAATAATGTCGCTTGCCATGCGACCAAATGAAGTGAATACCGAAGTACAATATGACTGTAAGGTGAGACACCAAGCAGTCATATTTTTATATGCGGAGGTACTGAACATGAGAAAGAACTTAACGGAGATCGTATTCATCCTTGACCGCAGCGGCTCAATGAGCGGACTGGAAGCAGACACCATCGGAGGCTTCAACTCCATGATTGAAAAGCAGAAAAAGGAGAAAGGTGAGGCATTGATCTCTACCGTCCTCTTCGACAACGTGAGCGAGGTTATTCATGACCGCTTACCGGTTCAAAAGGTCGAGCCGATGACCGACAAGGACTATTCCGTTCGCGGCTGCACCGCCCTTCTGGATGCTATCGGCGGAGCAATTCATCACATTGGAAATGTCCATAAGTACGCAAGAATTGAGGATGTGCCTGAACACACGCTGTTCGTCATCACAACGGACGGCATGGAGAATGCAAGCCGCCGTTATGATAGCGAGAAGGTCAAGAAAATGATTGAGCGACAGAAGGAAAAGTACGGCTGGGAGTTTCTATTTCTCGGTGCAAACATCGACGCCGTTGAGACGGCAAAGCATTTTGGAATTGGTGCAGACCGAGCGGTCAACTACCACTCCGACCGCGAGGAACACAACTCAACTATGAAGTGCTGAGCGAAGCGGTTTCCGCTGTCCGTTGCAGCGTACCGCTGGGTACGGATTGGAAAAAGCGTATTGATGAGGACTTCAATTCCAGAAAGGGCGGGAGAAAATAATGAGAACGATCACTGTAAAAGGGACAGGCAATGCCTCCGCCAGACCGGATTACATCATCCTCTCCCTGAACATTGAAGTCTTATCCGAAACCTATGACCGCGCAATGTCGGAAGCTGCCGTGAGGATTGAAAAATTGCAGGGTGTCGCTGTCCGCGTTGGGTATCGCAAAGAAGACCTGAAAACCACGAGCTTTGATGTCCAGACAAGGTACGAGAACATTAAGGATCGGCAAGGCAATTACAGGCGAGAGTTCGCAGGATATGCTTGCAGCTATCACTTGAAACTTGCCTTTGACTTTGACAGCAAACAGCTTGCAAAGGTCGTTTCTGCGATTACGGATTGTGGGGCGCAACCGGAACTCAGCATTGCGTTCACCGTGAAAAACCCGGCAAGAGTCAGCGAAGAGCTGCTGACCAATGCGACGGAGAATGCCAGAGCGAAGGCGGAGATTCTTTGTAAAGCATCAAGCAACACACTTGGACAACTACTCAATATCGACTACAACTGGGGAGAACTCAATGTGTATTCCAGAACGAGATATGAGGTCGAAGACTGTATTCACCCTCTTATGGCGATGAGCAAGTGCGCCGCACCTGAGATTGAGCCGGATGATATTGATGTGACAGACACAGTGGCTTTTACATGGGAAATAGCCTAACTGTCTTTGGATAAATAATTCAATTATTTTTTTCTGCGGTACCTGCGTTTTGACCGAAAAATGTCCGTTGTAAAGTGAAGGGGTATCTTACGGAGGAATCTTCGGGGAATACGATTTTGGGAGAATAGCAAGCAAATCCGGTGAGTACCCACCGGAGAAAAATCAGTTAAGGAGACCCTGCCTTAACATCAGATTTTGCTTGTTGGGATAGTCCCAAACCCTTCTAATCTTTACGACGGAGGGCGCAGCATGGTGCGAAGAACACGAGACATTCAGAAGAAGATTTGGCTGACACCACAGGAAGAACGGACGATTGCAAAGAAGATGGAGATGATCGGCACGGAGAACTTCGGTGCGTATGCAAGGAAGATGCTGATCGACGGCTACATCATCGTTGTGGACTACACGGAGCAGAAAAAAGCTCGCCGCCGAAATCAACAAGATCGGTGTGAACATCAATACCGTCTGCCGCAGGATCAACTCGACGGGACGATTCTATCAGGACGATATTGACGAGCTGAAAGAAAAGATGGACGCGGTATGGCAGTTACTAAAATCAAAGCAATCCGAGGAACTTTGAGCAAGGCAATCGCGTACATTCTGAATCCCGAAAAGACAGACGAGAAGCTGCTGGTCTCGTCCTACGGCTGTGCCAGCGAGACCGCAGCGCGGGAATTTGAATGGACGCGGAAAATAGCCGAGCAAAAAGGGATGAATCCGGTCAGGATCATAGCCCGTCATGTGATCCAGTCCTTTGAAATCGGAGAGGTCACACCGGAGCTTGCCCACGAGATCGGCAAGCAGTTTGCAGATGAAATCCTCGGAGGAAAATATGAGTATGTGCTGACCACTCACATTGACAAAGACCATGTTCATAACCATCTGATTTTCAATGCGGTTGACTTTGTGGACTACCACGCATACAAGAGCTACAAGCGGATTTACTATGATATGCGTGAGGTCAGCGACCGGCTCTGTAAGGAAAACGGTCTCTCTGTTATCCCTCCCTCTCAGAACAAGGGCATGGGCTACAAGGAGTACACCGAAGCCAAACGCGGCACGAGTTGGAAGCAAAAGCTCAAGCAGACCATCGACCGGCTTGTTATCACAGCGAAGGACTACGATGACTTTCTGCGGCTTATGCAGGAAGCCGGTTATGAAATCAAGACCGGCAAATACATCTCCTTCCGTGCTGAAGGTCAGGAGCGATTTACCCGATCTAAAACCATCGGGGAAAACTACACGGAGGAACGCATCAAGGAGCGGATTGCCGGACGGACGCCCCGAAGAAGTCAGAGACAGACCGTACCGAAAGGCATCTCTCTCATCGGAGATATTCAGGAGCGGATCAGGCTCATCGACAGCAAGGGTTACGAGCATAAAGCAAAGCTCACGATCCTCAAGGAAGCGGCACGGACACTCAACTATCTCACGGAAAACAACTTGCTCCAATACGCCGATCTTGAGAAGAAGGTCGAGGATGTTCACAGCTCCTATGATCGTACCGGCAAGGAACTGAAAGGCGTTGAAGCGCGGCTGCGGGAAGTCCAGCCGCTTATCAAAAACATCTCCAATTATCAGCGTCTCAAGCCTGTGTATGATGCCTTTCAGAGAGCGAAAGACAAGCCGAGCTTCAAAGCAAAGCACGAAGCCGAGCTTGTGATTTTTGAGCGGCGCGGAGTACATTGCTTGCCATGCAGGGAGATGAAAAACTGCCGAGCTTGAAGACGCTGCAAGCGGAACAGCAGCGACTTCTTGAAGAGCAGCAGCGGCTCTATGATGAACGTGCGAAGCTCAAAAAAGAAGTAAAGCAAATAGAGACGATCAAGTCTAATGTTGATACGTTTCTCTCTCCTTCTGTTGACCATGACCGTGATCATCTGCGCAGCACACAGCGCGAATATCTCTTCAAAGCAGGGCATCTCCTGTTGACCGGAGATGCCCTTCATCCTTGAGAGAAGGTTCGAGAAGTTGAAACTTTTTCTTTAATTTCTGCATCAACGGATTGCTTTTGAGAATGAAATCCAGTATAATATTATAAGCGATGTTGAATGCAAGCAAGCGAAAGGATGGTTGCCGTGCGCATAAGCTATAAGAAACTATGGATGCTTCTTCTGGAACGCGACATAAAGAAGGCTTCTCTACGACATGAAGTAGGGCTGTCTGCCGGAACATGGACAAAACTGAATAAGGGGGAAGAAGTGTCCCTCTCTATTTTGCTGCGCATTTGTGATTACTTGAACTGTGACATCGGAGATATATGTGAGGCTGTGCGAACGGACAAGAACTGAGTCCGGTTTTTCGTACAGCTCTTTTTGTAAAATAGGTTAGATAAATACACAGGGAGGATTTTGATATGGCACGAGCCGCATCGGCACCGAAGAAGGAGATTTCTATGGAGGAAGCTCTGTGGAAGTCCGCAGATAACTCCGTGGTTCTGTTGAGCCAGCAGAATACAAACACGTCGTTCTCAGTCTTTTCTTCTTGAAGTTTGCCAGTGATAAGTTTGAGGCACAAAGGAAAGCTATTTCTGAAAAATACGGTGAGAAGTTTGTTGACAATGTTGCCTTCTATACGAAGGACAACGTGTTCTTCCTGCCTGAGATCAGCCGTTGGTCTTTCATCATGGAGAATGCGAAACAGGATGACATTGCGTTAAAAATTGACACCGCTCTCTATACGATTGAGAAAGCGAATCCCGCACTGAAAGGCGCACTGCCGGACAACTACTACTCACGTCTTCACATCGACACAGCAAAGCTGGCATCACTGCTGGACGAGATTGATAAGATCAACACGGGCGATAAAGAGAATGACATTATCGGGCGGATTTACGAATACTTCCTGAGCAAGTTTGCACTTGCGGAAGGCAAAGGCAAGGGCGAGTTCTATACGCCGAAGTGCATTGTCAATTTGATTGCGGAAATGATCGAGCCGTATGACGGTATTCTCTATGACCCTTGCTGCGGTTCTGGCGGTATGTTCGTGCAGTCAATGAAGTTCGTGGAGGCACATCACGGCAACAAGAAGAAGGTCTCTATCTATGGTCAGGAATATACAAACACGACGTACAAGCTGTGCAAAATGAATCTGGCTATTCGCGGCATCTCTGCAAACCTCGGAGAAATGGCAGCGAACACATTCACCAATGACCAGCACAAGGACCTCAAGGCAGATTACATTATGGCAAACCCGCCTTTTAATCAGAAAGAATGGCGTGGTGATAATGAGCTGATTGATGATCCGCGCTGGGACGGCTATGAAGTTCCGCCCACGAGTAACGCAAACTATGGCTGGATTCTGAACATTGTTTCAAAGCTCTCTCAGAACGGTGTTGCCGGTTTCCTGCTTGCAAACGGCGCACTATCTGACGATGGTACAGAGTTAAAAATCCGCCGTCAGCTTATAGAGAACAATCTCGTCGAGGCAATCATTATCCTTCCCCGAAACCTCTTCTACACCACGGACATCAGCGTTACGCTTTGGATTCTGAACAAGAATAAAAAGGCTCGTGTGGTTGAAGAAAACGGTGAAGTAAAACGCTTCCGTAACCGTGAGCGCGAGATCCTTTTCATGGACTTGCGGCAAATGGGAAGCCCTTATGAAAAGAAGTATATTGAACTGACAGAAGAAGACCGTGCAAAAGTCACGGGCGTCTATCACGCATGGCAGCAGGAAGGCTATGAAGAAACTTATCAGAATGTGCCTGAATTTTGTTACAGCGCATCCTTCGATGAGGTTGCTGAAAAGGGCTTTACCCTTGTTCCGAGCCGTTACATTGAGTTTGTAAACCGCGATGAGAACATCGACTTTGATACGAAAATGAAGGCGCTGCAAAGTGAACTGCGTGATCTGCTCATTGCAGAAGAAAAGTCAAAGGCAGACCTGTTGACCGTGTTTAAGGAGCTGGGCTATGAAATCGAATTATGAACCTCTTGGTAAACACATTCGGCTTGTTGATTATCGAAACTCCGAGGAAGTCACCAGCACTGTTCTTGGCATAAGCATCGACAAAGAGTTTATGCTTCCGTCGCAAATGTAATTGGCACAGATTTGAGTCGGTATAAACTGATCAGCAAGGGGCTATTTGCCTGTAACCCAATGCACGTTGGACGCGATGAACGTCTTCCGATTGCGCTCTATGAGAAAGACAACGCCGCAATAGTTTCTCCGGCGTATTTCATGTTTGAGATTATTGACCGCGATGTCTTAAATGAAGAGTATTTGATGATGTGGTTTCGTAGACCGGAGTTTGACCGTGAATGCTGGTTCATGACGGATGGCAGTGTTCGTGGCGGCATCTCATGGGATGATCTTTGCCGCATTCAGCTCCCGGTTCCTCCCTACGAGCGGCAGCTTGATGTAGTAGAATCCTATCGAGCAATCACAAGGCGAATTGCTATGAAGAAGGAGATAAATGATAATTTAGAAGCGGCTGCACAGGCAATCTACAAGAAAATGTTTGTGGATGATGTTGACTCTGCAAATCTTCCCGACGGATGGAAAATTATCGCCCTTGAAAATGTTGCAGAATTGAGTGCAGGAGGCGATAGACCTGCGGTATACAGTGACTATCCAACGGATATATGCAATGTTCCAATTTTCTCAAATGGCATTGACAAAGAGGGACTATACGGATTCACAGATAAAGCGAAAGTCTTTGAGGAAAGCGTTACTGTTTCAGCGCGAGGAACGGTCGGTTATGTGTTTTTGCGTGAAAAACCTTATGTTCCAATCGTTCGACTAATATCAGTTGTTCCTAATCCGATGCTCATAACTGCTAAGTATCTGCTATTTGCACTGTCCGCGATCGACTTACACAGTACAGGAACATCTCAGCAGCAGATCACGGTTCCCGATTTCAAAAAAGACTAATTCTTGTGCCTAACGAGCAATCTCTGGATGCCTTTATGCAAAGGATAACGCCGTTGTTCAACTCAATCAAGGATAACAAAGCTGAAATCGAGTCACTACTTTCGCTGCAAGCAAACTTCTTGACCTTATTAAGCCGCTAAATTATCATTTACAGTCCACAACTCTCACCAGTGGCGAGAGTTTTACCACAAGGAACTGCCACTGATTGTCGTTCTCTGAGTTAAAACAAAGGAGAAACGACAATGAAAGAACATCTAATTCAAGAAGTGCAGCGGCAGATGCTTCCGTATCTGAACAATGCACAGCTCAAGCAGCTTAAAGCTGTACTTGAGAAGGCACTGACCGGCGTAACAGTCCATCGAGACAAAGCTGCTGATGTAAGTGAAAGCGTAGACACGGTTTCCTTGTTTATCACAGCCAAGCGAATTGAGGGTTGCTCGGAAAAAACGCTGAACTACTATCGCCAGACCATCTTTGCAATGCTGTCCGGCATTGGAAAATTGGCGCAGGAAATCACCACAGAAGACTTGCGCAGGTATCTCACGGACTACCAAACGCAAAGAAAATCCAGCAAGGTCACGATTGATAACATTCGCAGGATTCTATCCAGCTACTTCTCGTGGATGGAGGATGAAGATCATATCGTGAAAAGTCCGGTTCGCCGCATACATAAGGTCAAAACGGCGAAGGTAATCAAAGAGACTTATTCAGACGAGACTTTGGAGATCATGCGAGATAACTGCTCTTCTATCCGTGATCTCGCCATGATTGATCTGTTGGCATCCTCTGGAATGCGTGTCGGAGAAATGAGCGCACTCAACAGAGATGACATCAATTTCAACGAGCGCGAATGCGTAGTGTTCGGAAAAGGCAGCAAGGAAAGAATCGTTTACTTCGATGCCAGGACGAAGATTCACCTTCAAAACTATTTGGAGAGCCGTAGTGACAGCAATCCCGCTTTGTTTGTTTCTCTGGCATCCCCACATGGGCGGTTACAGATCGGCGGTATTGAAAGACGATTGCGGGAGTTGGGACGACGACTGGATTTGCCTCGTGTCCACCCACATAAGTTCCGAAGAACATTGGCAACATCAGCCATAGATAAAGGAATGCCCATAGAGCAAGTCCAGCAGCTCTTAGGGCATCAGAAGATCGACACGACCATGCACTATGCTATGGTCAAACAGCAAAACGTCAAGCTGGCACACAGAAAATACATAGGGTGAGGTGTCACAATGAAAGAAGGATATAGGCTGCTTGGAGACTTCATTCGCCAAGTCGATGTCAGGAACACAGACGGAAAAGAGGAAAACCTTTTAGGTGTTTCCGTCCAAAAGATGTTCATTCCCTCTATTGCAAACACGGTTGGTACCGACTTTACGAAATACAAGGTAGTCAAACGGGGGCAGTTTACCTACATTCCAGATACTTCTCGGCGTGGAGACAAAATTGGTATTGCTCTTCTAACGGATTATGATGAGGGGCTTGTCAGCAATATCTATACCGTTTTTGAAGTGAAAGATGAAAACGAGCTACTGCCCGAATACCTAATGCTCTGGTTCAGCAGACCGGAGTTTGATCGTTATGCACGTTTTAAGTCTCACGGCAGCGTCCGGGAAATTATGGACTGGGATGAAATGTGCAAGGTTGAACTGCCTGTCCCCTCTATCGAGAAGCAACGCAGCATTGTAAAGGCATACAATACGATTACGGATCGGATTGAACTCAAGCGGAAGATAAATGATAATTTAGCGGCTTGATAACATCTTCACCATTGTATCTTTGACCTCGTGGAGCTTTGATATTTCCGTTTCATTAGACTCGATAACTCCGAGAAACGAGGAAATCTTTGTGTTGAACTCTGGCAGACTTTGCTTATTAGGAATAGAAAGCTCAAATTCCCCTAAAAGCGGAGGATTTGCTTGCGGTTGAGCTGAACCCCCAGCGTTCGTCTGAACAAAATTAAGGAACTCGGCAGATGTAATTGCAAGTCCAAAGTAGTATCTGTATTCGTCATCAATGGGTCTTATTCTAACAAGGAACGATGCAAATACAGAATCGGGAATATTTCTGCCGACCATTTTAGCATACCCCACGGTTGCTCCTGTCCGAGCTACAACGACATCGCCTTCCGAGAGAACATATTTTTCATGATTATCTTCGCTGATTGGACAATATGGTACACCATTCCAATCAATATAATTTTGAGCGATGTCTGTTATACGCAAGAACTTCGGTCCAACTGGTTCGGTGGTAGCTGTTTCAGTGTAACCGTACTGCATAACTGAGTAATCTTTGAGTTTGCCTGTTATTGAAGCGTTATTTGCTGTATATTCCTTGAAATATGCTCGCATTTGAGCCGCTAAATTATCATTTTCCTACGAAGGGAGGGACGAAAATGGACAAGGAAACATTGATCAGAATTGCCGAAGAACTTCACCAGGGAGCTTTCGACGCAAAAGCCTACTACCTGATCATGCAGCAGTATCGGAAGAACCAACGTAATTATGCCGAAGAGATGAAGGTTTCGCCAGCATTCTACCATACAGTCTATGATGCTCTGATGAAAGCCTGTTTCATGGAGATTGCCAAACTGTATGATACCTCGAATGGTGTCGTGTCCATTGGAACCCTCCTTGTTAAATGCGAGGGAAATCAAGACCTTTTCCCGAAGTACAGAGAAACTTTGACGGTGGATCATGACGGAACAACCTTTTTCTACCCGATCCCATATCAGCACCAACTCAAGCCGCAAGAGGAATGCTTTTTTAAGGATCGGGTTGAGGCAGATAGAAAACTCTTCGCCGCGTTTGATATTCCTGATGCGGACAATGTTCCTGTTCGGGTGGATTTGACTTTTCCAGAATTTTTAGACCTATATCAGAAGCGGTTCAACGGACTGAGTAAAAAGAGAGATAACATCCGAATGCAGAGAAACAAACTCTATGCCCACAACGATGAGAAGCGCATCGTGAACAGTGAAAACCTTCCGAATCGTTACCCTATTTCCTATCCGGACGTTCAGGAATGATAGACTTTGCGCTTGATTGTACGGGCTTGATTCTTGGTATTCTCACAGATGTAAACCACGCAACTCAATACTCAAATATAGATGACTGGGAAGGTACACTCATGCTGGCACGTCTGGGTTTGAAGTATCAGGAGTACGAACTTCCAGCAAAGATGAAAAGCCTTTGAAGCAGAAATGCAGAGGCAGTTAGGGGGAAATGATAATGGCGAACTTCAATGAGCATTCTCTTGAAATGTCCATCATGGATTTGTTTCAAGATGAAGGGTATATCTATTTGAATGGTGAGCAGATCCACCGTGAACGCTCTGAGGTTCTGCTTATCGACGATCTGCGGAAATACCTCCTGAACAGGTATGCCTCAGAGGGACTTACCCCAAGCGAAGTTGATAGCATCATCCTTCGCCTGAGGTCTATTTCCGGTACGATCTACGAAGCAAACAAAGCAGTCTGCAAAATGATTTGTGACGGCTTCATCTTCAACCGTGAGGATCACACAAAGAAAGACATTTACATTGAGCTGATTGACTTTGATGAGCCAGAGAAAAACGTGTTCAAGATCGTCAATCAATTTGAAATTGAAGGCATCAACAACCAGCTACGCATACCGGACGGGATTGTCTTCATCAACGGCATTCCTGTTGTTGTGCTTGAGTTCAAGAGCGCAGTCAAAGAAAACACAACGATCATGGACGCCTATACTCAGCTTACCGTGCGTTATCGCCGTGATATTCCTGAACTCTTCAAGTATAACGCCTTCATCGTCATAAGCGATGGTGCAAATAATAAATACGGTTCCTTCTTCTCCCCGTATGACTTCTTCTATGCGTGGAGAAAGATTGAAGCTGACGATAAGGAATTGGACGGCATCAATTCCCTTGTAACTATGGTGAGTGGACTGTTCCGCAAAGAACGGCTTTTGGCAGTCATCAAGGATTTTGTCTATTTCCCTGATAGCTCGGACAAAGACCTCAAAATCGTCTGCCGCTATCCTCAGTATTTTGCTGCGGTCAAGCTGTTTGAGAATATCAAAGCGCATCTCAGACCGGAGGGGGACGGCAAGGGAGGTACATACTTCGGCGCGACAGGCTGTGGAAAAAGCTATACTATGCTCTTCCTCACAAGAATGCTTATGAAGAGTACCTTCTTCCATAGCCCTACAATCCTGATTATTACCGACCGAACGGATTTGGATGACCAGCTCTCAAAGCAGTTTGTAGCATCCAAGAAGTACATTGGTGACGAAACCGTTGTGAGCATTGATTCCCGCGAAAAGCTGCGTCAGGAACTTCAAGGCAGGGCAAGCGGTGGGGTGTACATGACCACCATCCAAAAGTTCACCGAGGACTTGGAGCTTCTGACGGATAGAGCGAATGTGATCTGCATATCCGATGAAGCACACCGTAGTCAGATAAACCTCGATCAGAAAGTCAAGGTCACTGCCGAAGGTGTAGAGCGAAGCTATGGATTCGCAAAGTACCTACACGATTCTCTCCCCAATGCTACCTATGTCGGTTTCACCGGCACGCCCGTAGATGGCACGATTGAAGTCTTCGGTCCGGTTGTCGATGCCTACACAATGACAGAGGCGGTCAAAGACGGTATCACAGTCAACCTTGTCTACGACGGACGCGCTGCACGGGTCACTCTTGATCAGGCAAAGGTTCGGGAAATTGAAGATTATTATGACCGCTGTGCTGTTGAAGGTGCAAATGAGCATCAGATTGAGGAAAGCCAGAAGGCGGTTGCTCATATTGATGCGATCATCGGTGATCCTGACCGACTTCACGCAGTTGCGGAGGACTTCATTAACCACTATGAGACCCGCGTTGCCGAAGGAGCTACCGTTGCAGGAAAAGCAATGTTTGTCTGCTCTAATCGCAAGATTGCATACGCTTTTTATCAGATTATAGTTGGAATGAGACCGGAATGGGCAGAGAAAAAGGTCTGCCCTGACGGGGTTGAGCTGACAGAAAAAGAGAAAAAGGAACTCAAGCCCATCGAAAAGATCAAGCTCATCATGACGCGAAATAAAGATGATGAGCCTGAGCTTTATGAAATGCTGGGAACGAAAGATGATCGCAAGGAGTTTGACCGTCAGTTTAAGAACGTTAAATCAAACTTCAAAATTGCCATCGTTGTTGATATGTGGCTTACCGGCTTCGACGTACCGGCACTCGACACAATCTACATCGACAAGCCCATCCAGCAGCACAGCCTTATCCAGACGATTTCCCGCGTCAACCGCGTCTATACCGGCAAGGACAAGGGCTTGATCGTGGACTACATCGGCATTAAGAAAAACATGAATCTCGCCCTCAAGAAATACACCAACTTTGAGAGCGACGAGTTTGAAGGCGTCGAGCAGTCTATCACGATTGTTAAAGACCAGCTCGATGTCTTGGCTCAGATGTTCCACAACTTCAATAGCACGGATTACTTCAACGGCTCACCGAAAGAGCAGCTTGCTTGCCTCAATCGGGCTGTTGAGTATGTACAGCTCACGGAAGATTTGGAAACTCGCTTTATGGCGGCAGTCAAACGCATGAAACAAGCGTTCAACCTATGCAGTTCAAGTGAGGCTATCTCTGATAAAGAAAAGGACTATCTGCACTTCTACTGTGCTGTGCGCTCTATTCTTTTCAAACTCACAAAGGGCGATGCCCCCGACATTTCACAAATGAATGCCCGCGTCCGTGAACTTCTTGAAGGTGCAATTCAATCTGATGGTATAGAGGAATTGTTTGAAACGGGAAAGCATATCTCTGTTGATATTTCAGTGACGAGTATCTGGATAAGATCAACGCGATCCAATTACCGAACACTAAAATCAAGGTATTGCAGCGGCTTCTCTCTCAGGCGATTGATGAGTATAAAAAGGTCAACCGCATTATGGGCATGGAGTTCTCAGACCGCCTCAAGCGGGTTGTTGATGAGTACAACAATCGCCGTCGTGATGAGGCTTTTGCTAATGAAGTCCTTGACGATGTGGCGGAGCAGCTTGCGAAGCTCCTTGAAGAACTCAAAAAGGAAAAAGACTCCTTCAAGGGCATGGGAATTGACTACGAGGAAAAAGCCTTTTATGACATTCTCAAGCGGTTGCCAGGAAGTATGAGTTCGAGTACCCGGACGATAAGATGATTGAATTGTCAAAGCGGATTAAGATTATTGTCGATGACAAAGCTAAATACACCGACTGGTCTACCCGTGATGACATTAAGGCAAATCTGCAAGTTGACCTCATACTGCTACTGGATGAATTTGACTATCCCCCGTAACCATTGATGATGTCTACAAGGAGGTTCTGGAACAAGCTGAAAACTTCAAAAAGTACGCTCAATAACCCACGTTCCATCGAAAGGAGTAGATCATGGGCAATTCAGTCATGTTGAATGGCGTCGAATATGCCGGAGAGCAGATTGCTTATAAAGACAGCACCTATGAGCTTGTGTCAAAGGTAGCATATCTGATCGGCGTCCCGCTCCGTATTTCCAAAATGAACACGAGCCGCCGAAGATAGAGATATACGACCGGCTTGAGCAGGATAAAAATGCCCGCATCATCCGAAATCTATGCATCATCCGCACCGCCATTGAGCGCAATTACCGGAAAATAAATGACATCATGCGGATGGAATACCGTGGGCTTCTTTCGATGCCTGAGATCCTTCCGATGTCCAGTATGCAGCAGCTTTCAAATGACGGAATCAGCTTTATCAAAAAGTCGAGTACAAAGCTCTGCCACCACATTATCGAGATCAACCGGCTGATTTCAGACCGCATTAACAACTGCAAAAGCCTCTTTCCAATCTGGATTAACTGGGCGTACATAAAAGAGCTGTTCATTATGCCAAACGGCTTGACAGAGGACGGAACGAAAGATGCTGCGGACATCTATTACGCAAGTCTCTCCTACTACCCCTATCAAATGTACATCAACTGGGTACCGATGGACGAGGGCAATGTCCTCTATAATGATAAGAAGTTTGCTACCCTGCTTTATCAATGGCATTGCGACGCCTTCACGGAATACAGTAAAGTCTCCGATGCAGGGGCTTTTGTAAAAACAATATCTACGACTTCATAGATGACAGCGAGAAAACCGTATTGGTAGTGGACTGCGAAAACTCTGACCCGTACAAGCTGTGCGCCACGCTCAAAAACCTTGATTATGAAGTCATGCAGAAAATTACGGCGATCATTCTCTTTGATGACGTACATACTGCTACGGCATGGCGCATTCTCGAAAACTACACCCGCATCCCCGTTGAACATATCATGATTGAGCGGATCAAGCAGAACAAATCACTGGTAGACATCAAGCTCACCGCAAGAGCCTGTCAGGAACACTACCAGAAGCAAGTGGATTCCTTCGTCATCGTCTCAAGCGATTCCGACTACTGGGGCTTATCTCTTCCTTGCCGGACGCCAGATTCCTTGTCATGATAGAGCGGGAAAAATGCGGACGGATATGAAAGCGGCACTTGCAGAATCCGGGATATTCTACTGCTATCTGGATGACTTCTACTCCGGCAACAGCGAGGACATCAAGAAAAACGCACTATTCAAGGAGATGTACCGCTGGATTGACAACTCCGTTCACCTGAATGTCAACGATATGTTTGATGCAGCTCTGCGAAACACGAGGATCGAAATGTCGCCCGCAGAGCGGCGGCAGTTCTATGAGAAGCACATCAGGCACATGACGCTGACCATCGACGAGAACGGAAACGTCAGCATTGAACTGAAACGCGGATAGCCTTGGTTTCTATTCCAGGAGGAATGTGGATGGACAACAGATTCTATTTTGGATTCAATACATCGGAGGAACGGAAAAGCGCAGAAAGGCAGAGCTGTACTCCATGAGTGAGCAAGTCAGCACCTTCTTTTGGGATGAAGCCCCGCAGCATGGATTGGAAATGCGTGAGGGGCAGCAGGATATGTCTTTTGAGATTGTGGACGCCCTCATAAACGATCAGCATTTTGCGATTGAAGCTGGCGTGGGCATTGGAAAGTCCTTTGGCTATCTTGTGCCGGTGCTGCTGTACAGCAAACGCATGAACAAGCCGGTTATCATCGCAACCTCGACCATTGCGCTTCAAGAGCAGCTCTGGCGCGATGTCCACGCGGTAATGCCCCTTCTTGGGCTGAACAGAGATGTCATCCTCGCAAAAGGACAGACCCATTATCTCTGCAACAAACGCGCAGATGAGTATATGTGTGACCCGAAGGCTGACCCACCGGACGCGCTCAAAGAAGGAATCCAGCAGGGGTATGAGGAACGCAAGGATTCCCGGAGGTTTGCCGCAAGGCGTCTGGGACAAGGTAATGTGCAGCGTTCAGCATGAAGAATTGCGGCTCCTGTGAAAAGAAGTGCAAGTATTACAAGTCCGCGCAGCATTAAAGTTTACGGATGGAGTGGTACTGTGCAATCAGGATTTTCTAACCCAGCATCTCATGAAACTCCGGCGCGGTCAGGAAGGGCTGATTAACGCCGCCGCTGATCTGCTTGTCGTGGATGAAGCACACAACTTGGATGATAAGGTGCGGAGTGCCACAACGGAGCGTTTCGGGCAAGGTATGCTCTTTGGAATGATTAAGAGCGCACTCTATGAGCTGCGATCCTTTGACCAGAGCAGTGTGTCAGGTGAAAAGCGAGAGGCAGAGAGCGCAATCATCGCCTTCTATAACTGCCTGAAAGCACAAGTCCAAAAGCAGATCAACGAGGCAGAGCAGAATATGCGCTACGCTGAACGCTTTTTCTTCGACAACAATGGCAGTGCGATTGAACTGCTTACCGAGATGAACGCCGCCATACATAACCTTTCGTCCAGCATTCAGATTTATTCCAGCATGGATTTCAGAAACAACCGTTCCTTTGCTGCCTCTGATGATTTGGATGCCGTCAGCGAGTCCCTTTCAGAGCTTCTTGACCGGATAGATGATATGTTGATCTGGATTGAGCAGCACGGCAGCAACACGGAACTCGTCTATTGCCCTAAAACACAAAAGAAAATTGTGAGCCGCCTATACTTCAATGGTGATGAAAGAACCATCTTGACCTCTGCCACGCTGACGAACGCCACGAGCGGGTCTCTGGAAGAACAGTATTCTTACTTTATCAGCAATACCGGCTTTCCCGCTGGTGATCGCGGCTGCTTATCCGAGCCAAAGCCTTCCCCATATCCATACGATGAACACGCCATGATCTACTATTGCGACGATCTCCCGCACCCGACCAGAGAACATGAAGCCTTCATTGAAAAGGGCGTGGAGCGGCTGCTTGAGATCCTGAACATTTCCAATGGAAAGGCACTCGTGCTGTTTACGGCAAAGACCGACATGGAAGAGGTCTACTCCATTCTCAGTAAGAAAAATCTTCCGTACAAAATCCTGATACAGCAGCCGGGATCGTCGCAGGACAAGGTGCTGCTTGAGTTTAAGGAAGATACGAACTCCGTGCTTCTGGGGACGGGTGCATATTGGGAAGGTATCAGCATTGAAGGAAAAAGCCTTTCCAATGTCATCATTTTCCGGCTTCCGTTCCCTGTCCCCGATCCAATTATCGAGTATAAGTGTTCCGTCGCAAAGGACGCTCTGATGGATGTCCGCGTTCCCGAAATGATTATCAAGCTCAAGCAAGGTATCGGGCGATTGATCCGCAATTTCACAGACACCGGCATTGTCTGCATTATCGACCGAAGACTGCGGGATGAGCCGCCGGAACGCTATCATGACATTACATGGGACTCCCTGCCTATCAAAAATCGGACAAGCAGTTTGGGCGAACTTAGGAAGTTTTACGAAGGTCTGCCCTCAGCCAAGGAATGATGATACAAACGGCAGTCTCTTCGGAAACATAGAGCAGCCCCCCAAAAAACGACAATCAGAAAACGGAGGTGTATCATGTTGTACAATGAAAATCTGCACGAAGAAGAACAACATCTGATCCAGCAGATTGCCGAGCAAACAGAGAGAGGTAAAATCGGCTGGGAACTGACGGAGTATAATCCGCTGTCATTTCTGAATGAGGACAAGATAGACAAAAACCCAGCAGTAATCTGTCAGTCCTTCTCCTTTGAAGCGATCATCGGCGGCTCCCGTTTCGAGCTTGATGTCATGGAGAATATTGATGTGCCGTCCGGTATGGGAGACTACACCATAACCTTGACGCGGGATGAAACCGAAAATTATCTTAAAATTGAGGATGCACTTTCCTTTGACTGTGACCGCTATGAATGCACACCGGAGGAAGTGGCAGAGCGATTTGCGGACAGCCCCATTGTCCGCCTCTGCAACGCCATCATTCCCGCCACGCTTGGCAGGAGGATTTAGAAGAGGTCTTCACATGGGCAAGGTTTTTCAACGAGACTGGCATTTCTGCAAAGCTGATGAATCATCCTCTGACCAAGCTCTGTGAAAAGCTGTTCGACGAACACCGTCTGATGGACTTCCATCGCTGCGTCTTGGATGTGGACTATCGAAAGCTGCTCCTAAATGAACTGGCTCATAACTAAGACACGGAAAAACGCCCCCGACACTGTGCCAGACGCACAGTGCCGGGGGCGTTCCCGTTTCCAGCGATTTAATTTTCTCCCGACAAGGGACTGTTCATAAGGTGGCACTTTTCATTTTGCGAAGCCGCGAAAACTCAGTGCATTCCGTGGAAAAGCTCACGGGACAGCATAAGCCGTACACGTTTCCAATAATCACCGAGTAGTGCAATGTGTATTCACTATCGGGAAATACTTCACGGTTTTCACAACGCTTGATTCAGGAGTGGGATTTTTGCCTTATTCCCGCGTGACATCAAGGGCAACCGGATTGATGACGATGATGGTCTTGCCCTTTTTGTGGGCATATCTCACGGTATTCCCGGTACCGCTGGGGCATCCATTCCATACTGCGAGAATATAATCGGCGTGATCGACCATGTACCGATTTCTCTTGTCCATGCAGTCCGGCGTGTACTCCCGTTGCAGCATGGTCTCCTTGTCACACTTTGCCGCGATATTATAATACCGTTCCCGTGAAGCCACAGACCATTTGATCGCTTGTGTCTCACAAGGGATTGCGCTTTCCAGAGTAATGTGAGGGTATTTTGATTTCAAATCGAGTACAATTTCCGCAGCATACATATCAACGCCGAGAGCCATGCCGGTAATAAAATGCGTGACGCCCTCGTTCTCGATGAGTACTACAATCTGATCCCGCATAACAGACTTCAAAGAAGTACAACGCTTATCGGATTCATCAAAGCCGAACGGAAGACTCTGCGGTCTATGACCGGTAAACGCACAAGTCTTACCTTGAGCGGATTGCTTTTCAGCTTTTTGAGCAGACTTTCTAAACTCAATAATGCGCGACATGACACCCCTTCTTTCACTCTTTTGGTAGGTAACTCCATTCTATCACCCTCATCACGGACAGTCAACGCATTGTCGTTAGTAAAATCAACGACGGCGTACCGTGGATAATGACACCGCCGTTAGGTACACTAAATGCAAAGGTGGTGAGGCTATGCGAGAGAAGAAGGACATCAATATTGAAATCGGCGGCAATATTCAAGTAGCAAGAGAACAGGCGGGATATACGCAGGATACGCTCTCAGAAATGCTTGGCATGACGCCGAATCACCTGAGTGCCATTGAGCGTGGTGCTTCCGGTATCTCTCTTGAAGCCTTGCAGCGTCTTTGCCGTTTGCTCGGCGTCAGCGCAGACCGAATTATTTTTGGGACTGACGAGCCAGAAGCGGAAGCCCTTGCGCTTGCCAGACGCATTTCGGATATAAAGCCGGAATACCGGCAACAGGTTCAAGAGCTGCTGTCCGCTATTTTGAATATGTCATAAAAAAGAGCCTCTGTCGATACCCAAAACGGGCATCGACAGAGCTCTTGGTTCGTTTTCCGGGCATTCAAACAAGTGCCGAAATCGACACTTATTTCCGCGCTAAAGAAGAAACCGCGCAGGGAATACAATCACTTAGGTTGGTCAATTTGCGCCGCTCTGAGGCTTGCTATCACAGGCTTTTTCGACCCCTAACTGTCTACACCGCGATGCCTTGCGGGAGAAGTGCGGACAGGCGATGAGATCCGCACGGAAGCTCTGCTTGCAGCTATGGACGCAGCGGACGCAGAAGCGGTTATGCTTCCGGCGTCCGCTATCTCCTATGAAGAACGACCACTCCTGCCGCCACTTCTGACTTCTGCTCACAGCTCAATCTCTCCTTTGTGCTTTTTGGGAGGGCAGCATTCCTTCTGTTTTTCAGCCTTTGCGGACTTGAGCCTGTCCATGATGGAGACTTTTCGCCGGTTTCGGGGCTTTGACATCAAGGGTCTTGTCTTCCTTCGGACCGTTGTTGATGATCCCATCAATCATGCCGTAGTCATCCTCCATCGACATCTCCGCTGCCTTGAGATAGTTTTCCTTCTCAAGTGCCGCCATCCAGCTTTCCTTGCTGATACCGAGCATTCCGCCCTTTGCCGCATGGTCGGCAATCTCCTTTGCATCCACGCACAAGCCCTCGGTGTTATCCGAATAGAGACGGTAAACCTCGCAGCCCTTCTCCAAAGCCTTCTCAGCCGCCTCCTGACCGGCGGGAAGAACGCCAGCCATGCGTAGCCGTAGTCCTTCATATCCTGAACGGAGAGCGCGGGATCGGGCATTTCCGGCACTTCCTTGACCTCAAGGTCGAGAAGGCGGAGCGTGTCATCGTCGAAGCCGTTGTAGACATCATCAAGGACGAGCTTGCCGCGCTCATCGACGATGATGCAAGCCGCCTCATCGCCGTAGGTGTCATGCTCCATCAGGTAAAAACTGTGACCGCCGACTTCGTGCTGGTCAATGGTGTGCCACGTCCCGATGTGACCGGCAACCGTCAGCCCGGAGGTGTCGGCGTTCATCTCGAAGTCCTTCTGCTCGATGCTTTCCTGCTTCTGCTGCTCCTTCGAGATCATGGGGATCGCCACAATCTTATCGCCCAGCTTGACAAACTGCTCCGGCACTTTGAAGTGGTCAGCGAACTTCTGCATCTGCTCTACGGTCAGAGAGCCGAAGCTGTCATCCGTCAAGCGACCACCATGAATGTTCCGGCAACAACATCGTAGATGTCACCGTCCTCATCACGCAGAGCGCGGTTCAGGGGCAGACCTTCCAGCTTGCCTTCCTCGTTGCAGACTAAGGCAACCGGGTCTTCGTAGGGATAAATTGCCTCGATGCAGCCGCCGACCTCATGCTGCAAGGACTTGAGATCCGAGTCAATCTCCTTCACATAAGGCTCCTTTCCCGGCTCAACGACGAGAACGGCGATGGTGCTGTCACGCTCGGCGTCTTCCCCTGAGCCGGTGATCCGGTATTCGTCGGGAATATCGTCCAGCTCACCGTTAAACTGTCTGTCCCAGCGTTCGCTTGCGACGCGGACATAGCCTTCATCGGTGAAGCGTCCCTGTTCATCCATCGCAATGTCGCGTCCATAGCGTTCATAGTCGATGTAGTCTGCCAGAGGACCGAGATCCTTTTCGGAGTAGATACCGGCTTCGTTGGCATAGTAATAGCCGAGGTCATATTCGTCGTTGATACCGGGCATGATGTCGTAGCAGTCCAGATTGAACGTCAGGTTGATGAGATCGTCGATGTCGCTGACCTCATCGCAGCCAGCCTCCATAATGGCAACGAGCTTTCCTGATCGCTCAGGGAAGCTCGTCAATCAAGGCGGCGAGGTAGTTGAGCTTATCAAGGCTCTCGGTACTCGCCAAGCATCTTCTGGACGCCGTAGATCGGGCATTCGTAGTCGGTGATAAACCACTCTTCATAGGGCTGACCGAACTCATCCTGCTTGCCGATTCCGATGCGCTCAAAGACCTTCTGCATCTCTTCTTCGGTGGTGGGCAGCTTCACCCACTCACCGACCAGCATACCCTCATTGTACTTGCCAAGGTTCGTGACGAAGCTTCAAAATTGCCGTCTAATACAGGCATAGGCATCCTCCTTTCAGTCATCCATCATGCCGTCCGGCATGATATACAGTTCCTCAAACTCCGCGTCGCTCATGGATTCGAGCTTCCGGACGGTTTTGTACATCAGCTCTGCGATCTCGCCGTCCATGTCGTTCAGGGCGACGTTCTTCATATCGTCGATCAGCCGCTTCCGGCTGGACGTGTTGAAGCAGCACATCAGGTTGGTTTCTTCCACGGTAAGTTTTTCATATCAGAGTTCCATATCCTTTCCTTTGTTTTTCTGCGGCTTCGGTGTGTGAGGCGGCTGGGTTTTCTGTGCGGATTTCAGCTTGTCGCGGATGGATTCACGGGCAGCGGGCTTCTTCGGAACAGTGTTATAGACGGCAATACCGGCATCTTCCACATACGAGCGGACATACTGGATGCTTTCCGAAAAACGGATGGGGCGGTTCTTGTCCTCGATGTTGGTCAGCCGGACTTCATCGGCGCAAAATCAACGACGTCGATTCTGCACTTGATGCCGTCCACATTCAGCGTCGCGCCGACAGGAATGTAATCTGCGGCTTTGAGTTCCTTGAAGGTCTCGCCGTCCTTGCTGAGAAAGACATCCACGCCGGACTGCCAGAGCTTCTTAGATGCTGCTACCCACGCAGCTTCACGGAAGCCCGTAACCGGCATGGAGGGCTTGCCGCGTACCTTCTTCTCAAGGAGCTTCGTGCCGAGCAAGGGCGCGGCTTTTTCCGCGTCCTTGCCGTACAGCTCAAAATAGCCGTTCTGGGCAAAGCAGACCAGCGCGTCGGGGTGCGCCTCTTTGACTGCCTCGTATTTGCGGAGTTCAGAGATGGGCAGAGGCGAAAGCACCTCTGTCCTTTCTGCATCCGGCAGTCTGTCACGGCGGCTTTTCTGCTTGGACAGTACTTCCGCCAGAGCATCCGCGTCCTTCGGGAGCGTCTGGTGGGTCTTGACGCCGCCATGCTCACCGACCAGAGTCATTGCTACGTCGAAGCTGCTGCGGCAGGGTGCATCCAGCACAAAACCGTCTGCAAAGGTCAGCCGGTCATGATCCGGCGCAACCGAGTTCTGCGCCACATTTGCCGCCTGTTCCCGGTAGTTGATCTCAAAGACATCTCCGAAGACCTTGCCACACTTGACAGCTTTCGGAACGATGACACGGGCAATGCACTCGTCGTAGGTCTGTTCCGCATAGAAACGGAAGGTGTTGTGATCTCGCGTCCCCTGAATGAAGACCTGATTTTCATTGAGGCAGTGCGTTCCATGCGGACGGCAGAACCACATCAGCGTCTTGTCCTCGGGATTCTGGCTTTCGGCGGCGCGGCGGATGATGCGTTTGTCGATGTCGAAGTCTTCCTTGTAGCTGTCTACATGACTGTCCACGAGCTTCTGCAGCTCCGCAACGATGTCAACGTCTGTGTATTTCTTCATGCTTCTCCTTTCTCACAACTCCATGTCGTGTGTTTTGGATTTGACCGGGGACTTCTTCTCCGGCTGCGTTTTCGCGGCAGCTTTGAGCTGATCGCGGATAGAGGGCTTTTCCTGCTTCTGCTCCTGCTTGACGTATTCCAGCGTCGGCATCAGCTCACGATAGTAGCCCTGAGTTTTTCGCGCCGCATGACGGCGATGGATTTTGAACAGCGGCTCACCGTTCTGCGTGACCGTGTTGCCCTCGATCCTGACGCCGTTCCGCGCCAGCAGATTGAAGGAATGATTGGAAGAGCGATAGGACGCCCGCATTCCGTCATTGTTATAGGCAATCTGCCCCTTGAGCGTGTCCATGACGGCGGCTTTGATTTCCTTCTCTTCGGCAGTCAGACGGTGCGCTTTCGGTGCTTGCGCTGCTTCCTCCGGCATGGGGGCAATGGGAGAATTGACCTCCACGGTTTTTACCTCAATCGAGGTAATCTCATCGTTCTCCCATGCAACGACCTCCGGGTCTCTTTCCTCCGTTTTCTCAGAAACAGCTTCCTTCTGGGGTTCGGTCTGCTGACGGAACGCATCCACGAAAAGTGCCGTCAGTCCGGGATTGGGTTTATCCACACAAGGAAGCGGGGAGGCGTTCTCCGGACAGACCTCAACGCTCTTCGCCCACTCCTTGAGGGCTGCGGAATGCGTCCGTCAAAGTCTTCTGCTGGATGGTGTTTGCGAGGACATACCGGACGCGCTCCGGAGAGAACTGCTCAAGGACACTTTTCACGGCAGCATCCGCATCCAGCCGGTTATCTCCGTAGTTGGTGCTGATCGCCGCTTCAATCGCACGGCGGCATTCCACGTTTGCAGCGAGAGAAGCACGATATGACTCCAACTCACCGGCTTCATAGGCGTAATTTGCCGTCTCGCGGTAAATGGATGCTTCCGGCTTTTCCTCCGGAACGGTTTCCTGCTCGACGGACTGTGCCTTCTCTGCCAGCAGAACCTTGAGCTTGGCGTCAATGCCCTCGATCATTTCAGCCGCCGTCTTGCGGATGGTGTCCAGAGAGCTTTTCAGTTCCTTGGTCTCCTTGCCGGATGACCAACCGGCGATGTAGCCGAAGGAATAGTCTGAGGTTTCAATGCCGTAACGCTGGCAGACCGTATAGGCAACGCTTTCCGCCTCAACCTCCTTGGTGTGACGATCCTTCTTATCTTCTGGCGCGGCTTTCTCATCTGGCTTGACGGCGTGGAGCTTCGCGTGGGCGATCTCGTGAATGGCAGTCTTGACCGTCTGGATTTCGCTCATGCCCTCCTGAATGGCAATGCGGCTTTCAATCGGCGAGAAGAATCCCTTTGCGCCGCCCGGAATATCCTCAAAGGAAATGGGGACGGGAGATTCCTGCCTGAGCGCGTCGAAGAACGCCTCGTAGTTTTCGACGGTGCCTTTCAGCTCATCGACGATGATGTCCGGAAGCTCCTTGCCGTCCGTCTGGGAAACATCAAAGACACTCACCACCTTGAAGGCAGGGCGCAGAACCTCAACCGTCTCTGTGACAGCCTTCCCATCTGCGTCGATCATCGGCTTCTTTGTCAAAGGATCAATCTTCTCACGCTCTTCCTGCGCCTTGTACGGCGCGGGTGCAAGAATCTTGATGCCCTTTTCGCCCTTCATGACCTGACGGTCAAAGTTGCGCTGCCACGAGGTATAACCGGCAACATAGGTTCCTCTGGCTTCTGCATCGCAATGAGCAGGGTGTTGTTGAAGGAATAGTTGTAGAACTTGGACATCGTGCGGAGGTATTCCTTGAACCGCTCGGATTCAAAAAGCTCCTTGATGCCCTGTTCCAGCTTGTCCGTAATCTCGCGGACTTGCTGTGCATTTCTGTTTTCAGCCATATCAAACCTCCATTTCGTATTTGCTTCGGGGAGAAGAAAACCCCGTCTGGGATTTGCTCAATAAACGAGCCTTTACCTCAGACGGGGTTTCTCTGCGTGTCAGCCGACGATGAAAGATGTTATCCTCCTTTTCCCATTCAATCAGTCTGTCAAACAGCTCCGGGTGTTTTGTAATCATGTGCAGCAGCTCTTCGTCGCTTGCATTGGGACAGAACCAGCAGCCGTTTCTCCGGCAGTGACCGTAGATTGGTGAAAGCAAACCGTGTTCCTGACAGAGCTTGTAGGCATCCGCTTCGGTCATGCCGTACTTGGCAAGCAGACTGACCTTCGTTATTCCATCCAGCCGAGCAATGCGTTTTGGCTCATCCTCCGCGATGCCGACATAGCTCACGGTGTCCGGCGAGAGTGCGGCATTGTACTTGCGGACGGGCGGGATTTTGCAGTCCCGATTGACTGCACACATACCAGCCCACGCGAAGCCGCGAACCTCGCCCTTATGCGGTCCGCGGGTGATGACGTGATGGAACACGTCATCGTAGGTCTTGTCTGCATGGAGAATGGTGAACTTGATGCCCAACTCCTTTTCACAGAAGGGCTTGAGCCGGTCATAGATGAAGTCCCGGTGTTCCGGGACTTCACCGCTTGTGTTCTGATCAAACATGACCTCGCTGAAAACCGCCTCGTCCAGCGGTTCCTTGTGCTGTACCGCCAACAGGAGCGTCGCTACGCTGTCCTTGCCTCCGCTGCAAGAGGCAACATATTTCGGGCGGCTCATCGGTCAAACTCCATCTTGAAGCTGACGTATTTGCCGCCGCTGTCATCCAGCCGGATCACCGCATCGTAGAGCTGGGGCTTCTTCGGCGTGTAAAGCCCGGTCACTCGGCACCAGCTTGTCCAGCAGCTCCTTTGCAATCCTCTTGGTCAGCTTCTTTTTCTTGCTGGAAAAGAACTTGTTGTCTTCCCACAGGCAGAAGGAGCAAGCCTTGTTCGAGCAGTAGAAATTGCCTTTGCCGACATAGACCGGAGAACCACAGCGGGGACACTTGCCGATTTCCTCCTTGCCCGTGCCGAAACGCTGGGCTTCGGCGTCAGACAGGAAGGGATAGCTTTCACGAGATCGCCGGTCATTCGGACAATGCCGCTGAGGAAAGCGTCCGCATCTGCCTTGCCGCGTTCAATCTCCATGAGCGTGTTTTCCCATTCCGCCGTCATTTTGGGAGACGTAATCTGTTCCGGCAGGACGCAGACGAGGTTGCAGCCGTCCTTCGTGGGAACGAGGGATTTACCTTGCGCTCTGCAAAGCCAGACTTCACCAACTTTCAATGATCCGGCGCGGGTCGCAGGAGTGCCGAGACCTTTCTTCTCGGTGTCATCGTCAAACTGATCGTTTCCGGCAGTCTCCATCGCAGACAGGAGCGTGTCTTCCGTGTACTGCTTCGGGGGTGTCGTAAAGTGTTCGGTGACGCTGGCGGACACACCATCCAGAACATCGCCCTCATGGACTTCGGGCAGGGACTTCATGGGATCGTCCTTTTCCTTCGTCTTGAGGGAGGACTTGAACAGCTCTTCGATGGCTTTCCATCCGTTTTGAACGACGGTCCTACCCTTGGTTTTGAACTCGTAGCCCTCGCAGGAGAGCGAGATCTGCGTTTCTGCGTAGGTGTGCTTCTCGCCGGTTGCACACAGAAGGCGCATCCCGATAAGATTGAGGATTTCCTGCTCCGACTGAGGAAGCGCCGAAACATCCTGCTTTTCAAGCTGGACGGTCGGGAGAATGGCATGGTGATCCGTGACCTTGCTGTTGTCGGTTACGCGGCAATGTCCGGAGTAACCGAAACGCCGGAGAAAAGCGGAAGCTGGCGGCAGACAATAGAAATGACCTGACGGGCGGTGTCCTCCATA
>ENA-OQDF01000086-OQDF01000086.1-human-gut-metagenome-genome-assembly--contig:-NODE-86-length-30674-cov-4.087799_pt1 | contig 30674 bp, 34 predicted proteins | sample MGYA00242769_ERZ504597 | MGnify/ENA primary metagenome ERZ504597 (study PRJEB26092, sample SAMD00036305) | human gut metagenome | host: Homo sapiens | study: EMG produced TPA metagenomics assembly of...
AGACTGTTACTGTTCACTCCGTTTACAGTAACTTAGCCAAATTCATTCCAGATTGCCTGCGGCAATGGAATTTTGGCTTGTATGTCTCGGGATTTTGGCATATTCATGCCAAACACCTCGCGGGATAGTGGTGTGTGAACAGTAACCTCAGACTCATCTGCACTCTCTTTCAGCAGCTCATATCCTTGACTAACATCTTGCAAAATATTATAATTATATCAACATATCAAGGAGGTGCGGCAATATGAGTAATGCACTACCAATTGAAGATTTAAGTAAAACTTACTTGGAACATTCTATGGTTATCAATAACTTTGTTATCAAGATCGGCAGCCAAATCAAAGACAGCTTATGTCGTGTCTTTGGTGATGGTGTTCAGTATGAATGGCGTGAAAATGATGATAAAGTAATCATTCCTGACGTATCAATCATCTGTAACCTGAGAGACCGTAAGAACATTTCTTTCACTGGCATTCCCCGCTTTGTGATGGAAGTTTTGTCCAATGCCACAGAAGAATATGATCGACATGAAAAGATGGATATTTATTGCAAGGTCGGTGTCTCTGAGTATTGGATCGTTGACTGGAGAAAAAAATCTGTAGAGATTTATCTCTTCGATTTCAAAGAAGATGGCACTGGTTATCCGTATCTTTATAAGACTGTCACAGCCCAGAATAAAGAAGATTTACATCTGGTTATGTTTCCGAATCTGAAGATAACCTTTGACGAGCTGTTCGACATTGGTGAATATTAACACTACAAAGAGTAGGTGCTGTTGCATATTGATTTCATGATCTGCATATGCTATAATGCCAGTAGGCAAAAAAGATATGACTATGTTCCATGTGAACAAAGAACGAGCCCCCGGATGTACCGCTAATACATTCGAGGCTCTTCTCTTTTTATTTCAGTGGTTGAGCATCCACCAGGCTATTTGTTGTCCTTGTTGTGTCTGTCTAACCATTTGCAGATGAGATGGCAAGTCACACCTGCCGCAACAGTCACAAAAAAGATATGACTATTTCCATATGTTCACCTCCTCCCGTTGCCGGGTATCGGTTGGACAACACTGTAAGTATATCATATCTCTTGTTATTCTGGAAGTACAAACAGTTCTTAGAAATTACCAAGCTTCAAGAAATTATTTTTAAGCAATAAAAAAGCTGATGACGGGAATTGAACCCGTACTCATACCCCTAGAATGCCGTAAAGTCAAGGCTTTCCAGACTTTTAGTTTGAGTAACTTTGAGTAACACTTACTCAAATCCACCATTTTATTTAAAATAAGAAAGGAAATTCAGTGCATCCGCTACTTCCAGTTATAATATAATCTCATTCCATGAGTGGATTTATATTATCATTGGAATTTCTGGGAGGGTAAAATTTTCTTCCTCCTTTTACTATGCCCCTGCCTTTCACACTTCTGAGGTAACCCAGTGCTTGAACTCTTTTGCTGATGGAAGCTTGCTACTGAGGATGAGGGAGTATAGGCCGGATTCGTTAATTACCGTCATTCCTCTATTCGGAATTTCTAAGATCGTGATTTCCGACTTAGAGCACATTCCCATTTTGGGAATCTGTCACTTTTTTTTGCATATTGCACTTTCATTTTGCATATGCTATAATGCCAGTAGGCGAAAAGAAATGATGAGTCCATGTAGACAAAAAGAATGAAGCCCTCAGTAGTGCGAATACTGGGGGCTTCTTCTTGTTTATTTATAGCGGACAAGTAACCGCTAGGCTAGTGTTGCCCTACTTGTCGCCCTCTAACCATTTGCAAACATAATAGGCGGCTATGCTTGCCATGCAGGAGACAATAAAAGAAATGATGATTTCCATATAGACTCACCTCCTCCCGTTGCCAGGTATCGGTTGGACAACACTGTAAGTATAACATATTCCTTGTGATTTCAAAAGCACAAACAGTTCTTAAAAGTTTATAAAATAATACTGGGGTTATTCGAGTATATCATCCTAGAATCATCCGCCCTGTTCCAGATAAGTATTTTATGAAACTTACGCTTCTCTTCTCTCCGATTACAACGTAGACCCAAAAATGACAATCGAACAGATGGGACATACAAATATTTCCTGTACACAAGGACATTATTTCAGAAATAGAAAGAGTCTCAGTACAAAACTGCAATTCTGAGCAGTATCCCGGAACTGCAAATTGCACAAAAAATAATCAGAACCTATGTCCTGATTATCTTGAGTAACTTTTTGAGTAACTTTGATTTACTGGCACATCACAAACCCAGTAAATAAGCTATTCTTAGCAAGCTGATGACGGGAATTGAACCCGTGACCCCTTCCTTACCAAGGAAGTGCTCTACCTCTGAGCCACATCAGCATTGTGTCGGATTTACCGCTCACATTTAAATATATTACCAGAACTTGTTTATATTGTCAATCCCTATTTTTAACTTTTTGATTTTTATTTTTGGGTTTTATACAGATATCTTTCTATTTTTGATATTGCTCCAACTGCTCTCTGATCTTGGTTCGGATACGCTGTAATGCATTATCTATGGATTTGGGTGTTTTTCCCATGATCCAGCAATCTCTCCGTATCCGTTTCCTGCCAGATAATATTCAAGAACCTGGTTCTCCATTGGACTTAACGTTGCTGTTATCTCCTGCTCCAGATCCTGGACATTCTCTTGGTCAATAATGATAGACTCCGGGTTCTCTCCCCAGTTATCTCCAAGATGTTCTTCATTTTCCCCATCCTGTTCGCTGAGGGAAATATAGGAATTCAGCGGCTGGTGCTTCTGCCTGTTGGAACTCTGGATGGCATTGTAGATCTGTCTGTCCACACATATACTGGCAAAGGTCTGGAATGCAGCATCCCTGTCCGGCTGGTAATCGCGTACTGCCTTAAACAGTCCGATCATGCCTTCCTGTATCAGGTCATCGTTCTCCCCGCCTATCAGGAACATGGTCCTTGCTTTCTTGCGGACCATGTTCTTGTATTTTCCATCAGATAGTCGAGGATTTCTGATTCCCCGTTTTTGAAACGGGAAATTAATTCTTCATCTTTAATTCCGTCATACTGTTTCATCAATTTAACCCTTCCGTTTTCTGAAAATCTCTATCATTCGCCCAGAGGCTTCTTATAGCATAACAATATTGTGGAATAATTTTCTGCTGCAAAAATTCCTCTTAATAATCGCTGCACATCCTCACGAAGCCTTTATCTCAGACTGAGATAAACTTATTTCTTCTGCAGTCTCTGACGTACAATCTCATATCCAAGTACTCCGGCTGCCACAGATGCATTGAGGGAATCAATGTCACCCTTCATAGGAATAGATGCCACGAAATCACACTTCTCACGAATCAGTCTGCTTACACCTTCACCTTCATTGCCGATCACTACGCCGATCGGACCTGTCAGGTTAAGATTGTACATGGTTTCACCGCCCATATCCGCACATACAAACCACATGCCCTGTTCTTTCAGTTCATCGATGGTATGTCCCAGATTGGTAACCTTTGCAACAGGTGTATAGTTTAATGCACCTGCTGAAGTCTTGGCAACTGTGGAAGTCAGTCCAACTGCTCTTCTCTTGGGAATAATCACCCCATGTGCACCTGCAAGATTTGCTGTACGGATGATTGCACCAAGATTATGAGGATCCTCAATATTATCCAGGATAAAGATAAAGGGATCTTCTCCTTTTTCCTTTGCCTTCGCAAGAATATCTTCTACACTTGCATATTCATAGGCTGCCACCTGAGCGATTACGCCTGATGTGCGCCTGTCTCACTTAACTGATCCAGACGTTCTTTTGCCACATAGTTAATAATCGTATCTTTTTTTCTTGCCTCTCTGGCAATAGTGCGGACCGGTCGTCCTGGCATCCGTCCAGGATAAAAAGCTTATCTACACATTTGCCGGAACGAAAGGCTTCCAGAACCGCATTGCGTCCTTCTATCTGTTCACTCATATCTTATCCTCTCCGATCCCTGCACGGACCAGTTCTATGATCCTGCTGAAATCATCTTTTAAATATAAATAACCCATCAGAGCTTCAAACCCTGTTGCCCTGCGGTAGTCTGCCATGGTTGCATGTTTGGCCATTGTAGGAGAATGAGCATTCCTTCCTCTTCTGTAAACGCTGTGTTCCTCCTCTGTGAGCATGGGTTCAATCACTTCCATCATGGAAGACTGGGTTCCTGCCTTAACCAGACTGCTGGCTTTTCTGTGAAGCTGGTTTACCGGACAGTTGCCTTTTTTTACAAGGATCGTGCGGATCACCAGTTCATAGACGCCATCTCCGATATACGCCAATGTCAGCGGAGAATAGGTTCGCAAGTCTTTATCTTCCAAATGAAATACCTGATTAAGCAAACCTTTCAAACTACTCAAATTCTCTTCATTAAGTCCGTTTGTTTCACTCATATCATTTAAGCTCGTTTCCATTTTACTCCCTCGCGGGTATCCTTAAGGATGATTCCCTTAGCCAGAAGCTCATCTCTGATCTCATCTGCTCTTGCGAAATTCTTTGCTTTTCTTGCTTCCTGACGCTCTGCGATCAGGTCTTCGATTTCTTTATCAAGGATTTCTTCTGTTTTCACAGCCTTCAGACCAAGTACATCGCATAATTTCACCATTGTGTCAAGAAGTGTTCCTGCAAATTCTGCGGAACTTGCCTCTGATACATTTGTATTTGCAAATTTAACCAGTTCAAAGATTGCTGCCAGTGCATCTGCTGTGTTGAAATCATCATCCATAGCTTCTTCAAATTTCTTTACGAATTCCTGTGCCTGTGCAAGCAGTTCTTTCTCTACATCTGTTGCAGTTTCTGTCTGTGCTGCTGCTTTTCTGTCCTTTAAGTTTGCTGCTGCATCTGTGATACGTTCTAATGCATTCTTTGCAGCTTCCATCAGATCTGCGCTGAAATTCAGCGGACTTCTGTAATGTGCGTTCAGCATGAAGAAACGAAGCACCTGCAGGTCATACTGTTCACTGATTTCGCGAACAGTACGGAGTTTCCAAGAGACTTGGACATTTTTCTGTTATCAATATTTAAGAATGCATTGTGCATCCAGTATTTTGCAAAGATTTTGTCGTTACAGCATTCACTCTGTGCGATCTCGTTTTCATGGTGAGGAAAGATCAGGTCTTCTCCGCCTGCATGGATATCAATCTCATCGCCAAGGTATTTTTTCGCCATAACAGAACACTCAATATGCCATCCCGGACGTCCGTCACACCATGGTGAAGGCCAGGATGGTTCTCCCTCTTTCTTAGGTTTCCAGAGAACAAAATCCAGTGGATCTTCTTTCTGGTCTTCACCGGATACCTGCAGAGAACGGAAGCCGGACTGCAGATCATCCAGGTTCTTGTGCGAAAGTTTGCCATATTCTTTGAACTTCTTAACTCTGAAATAAACAGTACCGTCTGCTGCCGGATAAGCATATCCCTTATCAACCAGAGTCTGGATCATACTGATCATTCCGTTGATTTCCTGTGTTGCCTGTGGATTGGTTGTGGCAGGTTTTACATTCATGCCATCCATATCTTTCTTACACTCTGCAATATAACGCTCGGAAATTTCCTGTGCGCTTACGCCCTCTTCAATTGCTTTCTTGATAATCTTGTCATCTACGTCTGTAAAATTGGAAACATAGTTTACTTCATATCCTTTGTATTCCATATATCGGCGTACGGTATCGAAGATGATCATCGGACGTGCATTTCCGATATGGATCAGGTTGTATACAGTCGGACCGCAGACATACATACGAACTTTTCCCTCTTCAAGAGGTACGAATTCTTCTTTTCTACGTGTCAGTGTGTTAAAAAGTTTCATGTTTTATTCCTCCAGTTTTCTCTATCATTAACTCTCTTTTCTTTCATTAAGAAGACAGATTGCCTGAGATGCAATTCCTTCTTCTCTTCCCGTAAATCCCAGTTTTTCCTCTGTAGTGGCCTTAATGTTCAACTGAGACTCATTGATTCCCATTGCTTTTGCCATATTGGCTCTCATCTGTGGAATATGAGGTGCCATCTTTGGTTTCTGTGCAATGATCGTTGCATCTATATTTCCGATCTCATAATGGTGCTCTCTCAAAAGCTTCGTCACATGTTCCAGCAGCAGAATACTGGAAATTCCTTTATATGCAGGGTCTGTATCCGGAAAATGTTTTCCGATATCGCCCAGTGCAGCAGCTCCCAGAAGTGCATCCATAACTGCATGAATCAGTACATCTGCATCTGAATGTCCCAGGAGACCTTTTTCCCAGTCTATCTTCACACCACCCAGGATCAGATCTCTGTCTTCGGTCAGTCTGTGTACATCATATCCCATTCCAACACGCATAATCATTCTCCTCTTATATCCAGCATCTTGCTGATTCTCAATAAGCTTAACCGTCTCCTTGTATAAGGAGCAAGTCTGAGGCTTGGCAAAACAGCCGATTCATCGAGTCCGATATCATAAACGGTTTTCGCGCATCCGGCTTTCTCCAGCAAACGGAACATAGTCTGTTCACTGGGAAGCTCATCAATAATCTCCTCTATCCCGTTCAGGCATTTTTCCAGATGCTGGGGTGAAATAGTTTCTAACAATTCCGGCTCGTTTTCTTTTCTTATTTCTTCCAGAAGTCCTTTTTTTCCAAAAGTTTCTTTCAGAAGCTCCTCGTCCTCATTCTCATAGGGTTTTGCGTGACATCTTCCCTGTGTGATGGCTGCAGCGATACGCTTGTATTCTTCCAGTACAAGAAGTGCTGCTACAGAAACCTTCTCTCCGTGGAGTGCATCCAGCGGACCATTGATCACTTCCATATCCCACAGATGTGTGACCTGGTGCTCTGCACAGGACGCAGGCCTTGAATTACCAATCATCTGCATTGCAAGTCCGGAAAGAATCAATGCATACATAAGCTGTTCGCATTCATCTTCCTCTCCCTCTGTAATATCCTGAATCGAAGATTTCACAGTTTTTAACGCTTTCTCTTCCAGCTTTACAGTTTCGCAGCAAAAATACTCTCCGGTGACCAGGTTCGCGATCTTCCAGTCTGCAAGACAGATGTATTTCGCCATCAGGTCTGAAATCCCGGCTGCAGTCAGGCGCTGTGGTGCTTTTGAAAAAATATCTGTATCTGCATATACACAGATCGGAGCTACTGAAGGCACAGTCTTCTTTACTCCATCCAGGGTCATTGCTGCTACTGTTGTTACAAATCCATCTCCACTTGCTGCGGTAGGCACTGAAATGAAAGGTACTTTGTAATTATGTGCAATATAACGGCTGATATCATGGATCGTGCCTGCTCCTACTGCAAGGATCAGGTCAATGTCCTCTTCCATGTTGTTCTCCACAATTTTTATTGCATGCCGGTCTGCCTGAAGTCCCTCTGCATCCAGAACAAGTACCTGGCACCTGTCATAGATATCCTCCATAAGTTCCTCTGTTGCCGCATAGATATTGGTATCGCAGATGACCAGCGGGGATATGTACTCTCTGAGCATTCCCTCTGACATCTCTTCTTCAAGCTTCTCTACAGCTCCGGCTTCTATCAAAATCTCTTTCACTGCAATCTGGTGTTCCCTGCCGCAGCTGCAAGGTCGGGCAAAATCGTCCGCATCAACTCGCATTTAAATTCTTCCTCCTGACTTCCTGAATCAAGCGGATAAAATCATCCGTTTGACTATCTGCTCATAATTGAATAGTTGTTTCACAGCCTGATTCGGTTAAACTTTTTCTATAGGCATAGTTCGTTGGTATTATACATGATTTTCCTGTAAAAATCAATCATTCCGCGCAGGTCTGGCGGCTACAGGTTCAAATAATTATATACAATCTTTGAAATATTCTGTATGTTCGTCACCGCCGTACTCTCCGGGCAGTTTTCAGACATCACACATAGGATATAAGTTGTCTTTTCGCCATAGACAATTGCGATATCGTGCTGATCCTGATCTGTCTCGCCGGTCTTGTTGGCAGATTTTATTCCATCCGGAAGTCCCTGGGGGATTTTCCAGGTGTTTTCCTGATTTGACAGAAGATTTAACATTTCTTCTGACGCCTCTTTGCTGACACATTCCCCCTTGTAGATTTTTTCAAGCAGAGTGCCGCAATCTTTTACAGAAGTCATGTTTCTGCCACCCAGACTCTCCTGTGCGGATGCTGCAGGATGGAGGGTGTGCTGCACACTTGTCTCTGTATAGCCCTCTTTTTCCAGATATTTGTTAATATCCTCCGCACCTTTTTTGAAATCAAGGGAATCTGTCTGAAGCTTCACCAATTCATTGCAGGATTCATTGTCACTGACTGTGATCATATTCCACAGCAGGTCATTTAACTTTACATCTACAGTTTTTGTATCTGCAGTATTTAATTTCTTTGCCTCATCTGCCTTTACCTGCTCCATGTCCTCATAGGTCTTTGCCATTACAAAGGCTTTGATCAGACTTGCAGAATAAAGGGAAGTATCATTGATCAGGATTTCCTTTTCTTCATTAAGGTCTTTCACATAAACACTCCAGGTTCCCTGATATCTGGACAGCGTCTTCTCAAGCTGAGGCTTCAGATTATCCATCCCAAGATCATCCATATTCACGATCTTTCCCGTATCATCCACAATAAAACCATCATCCGTCACTGTGCTTTCCTGAAGCAGGGCGCCATTTGTACCGCCAAAATAATAGCTTCCGTCAAAATTCATTTCATAACAGTCCATCTCAAGTGAATGGATACCTGGCTCGGTTACCAGTCTGCCATTTTCATCAAAATAATAATATCCGTTCAGGGTAAGCCCGTCTATTGCCAGATTGTCAATATACCTTACCTGCGGTGCTGCTGACAGACGCCCCAGATTGTTCACAAAGTAATATCCGTCAAATTTCTCTGCCTCCTGGGCATTCTGTGTATCAGCTTCCTCCTCTGTCTTATCCCCAAACACTGTAACACCTTTCAGATGCTCCATATGAGGACTGCAGGCTTTGAATTTCCCATCTGCATCATGATAATAATATCCGTCAAATACAGTTCCGTCTATCTCATAATCCTGAAAATAATGGATCTCCGCCTGGGTACTTCCGGCACCGTTCACATCCAGACAGTAAAATCCGTCACTCTTCATCATATATTTGCCGCTTCCGTCTCCCATGCTGAATCTGTGCCTGCCCGGTGACAGATGCAAGGCTCTGCTGTGCAGCCATAACAGGAACCGCCAAAACCAGTGCTATGGAAATGGCTCCGGCCAGACTTCCGGCTATGATATAACTTTTAATATAATATTTCGCTGTTTGTCTATTTTTTTTCATGCAAAACTCCTTTTACGGTTTCTTTTCACATCCCATTCACAGTAAGCAAAGTATATATTGTTTTATTCAGGATAGCAAGATTTTTATCTCTTTTCCAGCAAAGACCAGAATCTCAGTATCAGTGTTCAGCTCTTTTCTCTGATCCTGTTCCAGAAGCTTCCCAGTTGTTCTTCCACAGTATTTAAAGTACAGTTTCCCCTGTCTGACCATTCAGCAGGAAACAGATTCCTGTAATCTTTCCCTGTAAATCTCTCGTCCAGCAGAAGTATGATTCCTGTATCCTCCTGGGTCCTGATCACACGACCGGCTGACTGCAGCACCTTATTCATCCCCGGATATCTGTATGCATAATCAAATCCGTTCACACCTTTTTTATCATAATACTGCCTGAGGATCTCTCTTTCTGTTCCAATCTGAGGAAGACCAGTTCCTATGATGATCGCTCCGATCAGCTTCTCTCCCATCAGATCGATTCCCTCTGAAAAAATCCCGCCCATCACGCAAAATCCTACCAGCGTTCCCTCTGATGCAGAAAATTCCTCCAGAAATTCCTCTTTCTCCCTTTCATTCATTCCCGATGTCTGCGAAATACAGCGAACCCATTCCGCTGAAAACTCATTCTCATACACCTCCAGAACATCATCCATAAATTTATAAGAAGGAAAGAATACCATATAATTTCCTTTTCTTGTCCATACAGTTCTGGCAATGTAAGATGCGATCCTGTGATATTCCTCATATCCTCTTCTGATATACCTGCTGCTCACATCCCGTCCTGTGAGAATGCACCTGTTCTCCTGCCGAAAAGGCGAAGTCACATAAATCCCATAGTCATCCTTCTGGTGCTTAAAAGCGTACGATAATAATCCATGGGAAGCAGAGTCGCAGAAAAGAAAACCGCACTTTTTCCCTTTTCCAGACATCTATGAATATTTGCTGCAGGATTTACACAGAAAAGCCGCAGGATCACCTTTCCCCCTTCTCCCATTTCTGTATAAACCACATAATTTTCATCCAGAAGTTCATCAATGTTCAGGAAATCTCTCACACAGAAGTAAAATTCCAGCAGCTGCTCCGGAAGTTCCTTTCCATGAAGTTCCTCCAGGAGCTTATCCATCTCCCCCATCACCTGAAGCATTCCCAGAGAAACTGCTCCGGGATTTGGCAGGATTTCGTACTCTGTACACTCCTTTTCCAGAGTTCGAAGCTGTCTGTTCACTTTTTCCAGTGCACGCACCAGACCTTTGCTGTAATCAACAGCCAGCTTCTTTGCCTCCAGTACATCTGCTCTGTCCACATGGGCACTGTACATTTCCCTTCCCCTGTCCACCAGATTGTGAGCCTCATCGATCAGAAAAATGTATTCTCCGGAAGTACCCTCCCCGAAAAATCTTTTCAGATAAACATTGGGATCAAATACATAATTATAATCACAGATCACAGCGTCCACCCAGACTGCCAGATCCAGGCACATTTCAAAGGGACACACCTGCCATTTCTTCGCATATTCCAGCAGAGTATCCCTGTCATAGCTGTCCTGCGTGGTCCACAGTTCAAAAACAGCATCATTCACTCTGTCCAGATGTCCTCTCGCCCACAGACAGTTCTCAGGATTGCATTCTGTTTTATCGCAGAAGCACAGCTTTTCCTTCGCGGTAATGGTTATCACTTTAAATTTCAGTCCATGCTCCTTTAATATAGAGAAAGCTTCTTCAGCCACAGTCCTGGTAATGGTCTTTGCTGTAAGATAGAAAATATTTTCCCCCAGTCCTGCACCAACTGCTCTCACTGCCGGAAAGATCGTGGACATGGTCTTTCCTACTCCTGTAGGTGCCTGGACAAAAATCTGTCTTTCTGTGGATATAGTGTGATATACACCGGATACGATTTTTCGCTGTCCCTCACGATATTCAAAAGGGAACTCCAGATCACTCATGGACGCATTCCGTTCTTTTTTCCATGCAAGCTGGTATGCGATCCATTTATGATACCTGTCCAAAAGATTCTGGTACCACAGTCTGAGTTCTTCCAGCGTATATTCTTCTCTGAAAAACTTAAGCTCCTCTGTGTCCAGATTCCCATATGTCATCTGCACTCCGATCTTCTCCGTTTTTTGCTCCTGTGCGTAGATCCAGGCATAACACATTGCCTGTGCACGGTGAACCTCCACAGGCTTTTCCAACTGACTGACATCTGCATAAACACCCTTAATTTCATCGATCCAGCACTGTCCATCCTCTGTGAAGATTCCGTCAGCTCTGCCCTCTACCTGGATACTTACATCTTCATATTCTGTTTTATATTTAAGAGAGACCTCCGCTCTGTAATGGCTTCCCATCCTGCCCTGTATTTTTCTGTGCAGTCTGCTGCCCTTCTGCATTGCTTCTCTGTCAGAAGATCCTCCCCGGTTGTCAAGATCCCCGCTTCTTAATATAAACTCCACCAGATTTCTGACGGAAATACGAACCACCGGCTTATCCATATCAAAACACCTCACGCAACAATAGCTACCAAATAGTTACCCAACATCGTCCGTTCATTATAACACAGAATTCATCATCATGTAAAAACTCCTGAATTGTCAAGCGGATATTCGCAATCCGCTTCGCTACTTGCTCATAACCGAATAACTGCTCCGCAGTTTATCAGAAGGAGCTTGCACTCCTCCTGATACAAGCAAGTCCCCACCCACTGCTTATTGCTTTTCGCAATTGAAGCAGTGGTGGAGACTTATTTGATTCGGTTAAAAAGCCGCCAGAAATCTCTATGCTGATTTCTGACGGTCCATTATTTTATTTATCCTATGATTGGTAAACATCATATCCACAAATTACTCCGCTGTGAAGGAGCTCCTGCAATTCTCAATTAGATCTGGGTAATTACAAAGATATCATAAATTGCCTTTACCGCAGTCTCAAAATCTCTGTTCTCCACACCGATAATGATATTCAGCTCACTGGAGCCCTGATCGATCATCTTCACATTTACATTTGCATGAGCAAGTGCTGAGAAGATTCTTCCTGCTGTACCTCTGGTGGATTTCATACCACGTCCTACAACAGCGATCAGCGCAAGATCAGATTCCATTTCTACGAAATCCGGCTGTACTGCGCGATGGATTCCTGCGATTACCTGCTGCTCTTTCTCTTCGAATTCATCCTGATGTACATATACAGTCATTGTATCGATTCCTGATGGAACATGCTCAAAGCTGATTCCCTGATCTTCGAATACCTGAAGTACCTTACGTCCGAAACCAACCTCACTGTTCATCATGGATTTCTCAATATTGATAGAACAGAATCCCTTCTTACCTGCAATACCTGTGATTGTAAATTTCGGTTTCTTGCATGTGCTCTCAACAATAAAAGTACCCTTGTCTTCCGGTCTGTTTGTGTTTTTGATATTGATCGGAATTCCCTCTTTACGAACCGGGAAGATCGCATCTTCATGAAGAACAGTTGCACCCATATAAGAAAGCTCTCTGAGTTCTCTGTAGGTAATGCTCTCGATTACTTCCGGATTTTTAACAATACGTGGGTCTGTTACCAGGAAACCGGAAACATCTGTCCAGTTTTCATAGAGGTCTGCCTTAATAGCCTTTGCCACAAGAGAACCGGTTACATCAGAACCTCCTCTGGAGAAAGTTTTAACTTTTCCATCTTCACCAGCGCCATAAAATCCAGGGATAACGCATGTTCACATTTTGCCAGCTTTTTGGACAGAAGTCTGTCTGTCTTCTCGGCATCCAGATTTCCGTTCTTATCAAAACGGATCACATCTGCTGCATCAACAAATTCATAACCCAGATATGCTGCCATCACCTTACCATTGAGAAATTCTCCTCTGGATGCTGCATAGTCTGTGCCTGCCTGTGCCTTGAAATCAGCTTCGATCTGAGCAAATTCATCTTCCAGAGAAAGATCAAGGTTCAGTCCGCGGATGATCTCATAATATCTTCCCTTGATCTCCTGCAGAATCGGGATGAAATCTTCCCCTTCAACTGCAGTATTATAACATTTATAAAGTAAATCTGTAACCTTTGTATCTCCGTCAAATCTCTTTCCGGGAGCGGACGGAACCACATAACGTCTACTCTCATCACTTCTGATGATCTCCCCTACTTTCTGAAACTGTTCTGCATTTGCCAGAGAACTTCCTCCGAATTTAACAATTTTCTTCATTTTTCCTGCTCCTCATATGTCACTAAATATTTTCAGACCGATCTCCCATCAGTCTTTGTCACTCTACCAACATAAAGTCTGTTTAATATTGTATTGAATAAACGCCAATTTTGCAAGCCTTTCTTACAGAAATATCCGAAAATGGTTATTTTCCACAATCTGCCGAAGATTCCTGCTGTTTTTTTACAAATTCTGTCACATTATAAACACGAAGGATATCTCCATCCACCCGAAAATGAATATCCTTCTCTCCAAAAGGCATTCCGTAAGACCGTTCCGGATCATTCTGATAAGCAGGACGGGGATCATCTGCAAGCACTGCGATCAGAGCCTCTCTGCTTTCCTCGGGTATTCTTTCCAGAAGCTCCTGGGGAAATTCTACATTCAGATGATGATCTTTGGAATATTCGGTAAAACTTCCTGTTGCTTCCGGATGGCAATCCGCATAAGGAATATATGGTTTAATATCGAAAATCGGTGTTCCATTCATCAGATCTGCACCTTCTACATAAAGTACAGGGCTGTCCGGCTCATCCAGAGCTACTTCTCAAGCTTCACACAGGATAATCCTATGGAATTGGGACGGAAGGGAGATCTTGTGGCAAAAACTCCTTTTCTCACATTTCCCCCAAGTCTGGGCGGGCGGACAGTCGGTGACCACTTTGTCCTCTTTGCCTCCGAAAACTCCCAGATCAGCCAGATATCACTAAACTCCTCCAGACCACGGCAGGCATCCACATTGCGATATTCCGGTTCGAATACGATTCTCGCTTTAAGCGCCCCTACACGGCCACTCTGCCTGGGAATACCGAATTGGTTGGAAAATTATTTTCTATATGTGCGATTGGAACCATTGTATTATTCTCCTTTTGTAACTGTTCAGTACCTTCACAGTTACGAGTCAAAATCCACAAGAAAGAATCCTGCTTGCGGGATTTTGGCATGTTCATGCCAAAACACCTCGCGAGATAGTAGACTGCTGAATAGTTACGAAATATCTTTTATAATAGCAATTTTAGTATAATCAAGTCCTATCTATGTTTTTGCGAACGAGACGATTTGCGAAAGTGATATGCATATTTATGGGAAATCTCTGTTCTATATGGAATGCATATAAAATATCCATAATGACTTTGAATAAGTAAACAAGCATATCTTCTTTCCTTTTTCTTTAAAAGTTCTTTATATGGCGGATTCGGATATTTCTCGTAAAATTCATCTGAAAGGCTATAAACAGCATAGTCAATTTCCAATTTTCTTCTCCTTATATACATATAAACGAGAGGGAAAATGAACTCCCTCTCGTTATACTCTTCGCTCGGTCATATTTTATTTTACCGATGAGTCAGAACCGTCACTCATCTCATCTCTCGGTTATATTTATTTTACCGATGAGTCAGAACCGTCACTCATCTCATCATGCGAATAGAGAATTAACTCTCTATATATTGTATTATATAACATATTTTCTTAAATAGCACAATCCTATATTTTTAATTTTTCAAACACGCTCTAACATCGTTTCTGTTCACAGCAATATGCTTTCTAACACACTGGACTTGTGTGAATTTATATTATTTGATCTTAGCGCTCTTTGCTTTAGAATAGCTGCTGTATATTCTTTTACCGTTTTCGGTACGATATGCCCGCACCTTGTAATAGTATGTTTTCTTAGACGTAAGCTTCTTATTTATATAAGAAACAGTGCTTCCCTTTTTAATCGTTGATACTGCCTTATATTTACCGGATTTGGATGTGGCACGGTATACTACATACCCTTTGGCACCGCTTACCTTTTTCCATTTCAGTGTAGCCTGTTTCTTACCGGCAGTTACTGTGACAGCCGGGGTTTTCGGTTTTACTGTCTGTGCCGGAGTTGGTGTCGGTGCAATTCCATTGGTTGTTACAGAGAAGTTTTTGTCATAACTGCTTTTAATAGCACCGCCCCATTTGGTGGAAACAGCCTGTACACTGTAATAATAAGGAGTTGACGGAGAAAACGCTGTATCTGTATAGGAGAGGTCTTTGACCGTAGCAATCTTTGCGAATTTGCTTTCACCCATCTTACGTCTTAAAATAATATAAGAATCTGCATTTTCATATTTATTCCAAGTAAGAAGAACTGTATTTCCTGCCGCCTTGCAGGTTGTGATCTCTGGCATTCCTGCTGCAAAGAGGTCTTTCGCAGTACCCTTTACAACTACATGGCACACTGCGGTTACATTCTGATCTGTTTTTACACGGATATCGGTTCTCCTACAGAAACAGGTGTGATAACACCCTTCTGGTCTACTTTGGCAACGCCTGCATTATCAGAGGTCCATACCAGTTCCCCGCCGCTTCCCTTCGGACTGAATGTCCAGGTCAGGGTATAGGTTCCCTGATCAATTGCCAGAGTCAGCGTTTTGTCACTCAAAGCAATGCTCTGTGCCGGTGCTGTAACAGTCACGTGGCAGGTGCCTTTCGTTCCATTGTCCGTAGTCAGTGTAATATCTGCAGAACCGGCACCCACAGGAGTTACCTTGCCGGAGCCATCTACGGTTACTACAGAAGAGTTGGAAGATTCCCAGTACAAAGAGGACGGTTTTGCGCCGTTTGGCGTGATCGTGTAATCCAGTGTCCTGGAACCGCTTTTCGTTGAGAGATTCAGGCTGGACGGAGAAATACTCACCCCTGTCACACTGACCGGTCTGGAAGAAACGGAAATATTGCAGGTCGCATAGACACTTCCGGAAACTCTCGCAGTAATCACCGCAGAACCTTCTCCCACTGCTGTTACCACACCACCGTTTACACTTGCAACAGAATTGTTGGAAGAAGTCCAGCTTACAGTTCCCACCGCATCAGACGGAACAATCGTATAAGTCAGTGTATAGCTGTCTCCCTTTGTAAGAGTCAGATCAGAAGCATTTAAGCTGATCAGCTTCGGTGCTACCGGAAGCTTTGACTCAATACTTTTAAGCAGCTGAACCGCTTCATAAACTCTGTTTGCAGACGCATCCAGCGTAGTCAGCGCACTGTCCGCTTCGGCATATGCACCGGAGAATCCGCTGACCTGGGACCATCTGGAACGCTCTGCATTTGCCTTTCCCATCATGCGGATAAGCTCGCTCTTATCTGCCGCCTCAAAAATCTGCCTGTTATTATTATACGGGTCACATCCTGTAATGTCCGTACCACCGCAAAGGGCAAACATAACACGCAGGACACTTCCGTCTGACGGATGACTCGCACCCATTCCGACACCCATAAATACATTATCCAGAGTATACGTCCATCCGGATGCGGAGCAGTAGGAAAATTCTGTCAGATCCGGTGCATATTTGTTATCAGTAAGCTTATAGGCATCACCGGTCCAGGTGGAAGTCTCGGAGAGAACCTTCTGGATACATGCCGGTGGATTCAGGCTTCCACTGTCACAGTTGGCAATTCCCCTTAAGTAGAAACCATAACTTGTATTTGTGTCATAAAGCGGCGTAATCCCGTTCTCACTTAACCCGCGGAGCAGAACATCTGCACAGGTTTCTCCTTTCGCAAATTCCACCTGTACAGGATCCAGGATCATACCCTGGCCGATCGTGTTCTTCTCCACAGTCAGCGTCAGGGTATCTGCCAGAACATCGGTCTGTCCCAGCGCAAAAATCCCCACTGCCATTCCGGCTGCAAGAGTCAGCCCCTTAATGGCCTGCCATAGCTTATTCTTTGTCATATTCATTTTCCTCCTTATTTTCGGGCCGCTGCAGCAGCCCGTATTTTCTTTTTACTCTCTCCAGTTTCTCCAGCAGAGGCCTGCTTAGGATCCACAGGAAGATTACCGTAGAAGTTGCCTGCACCAGATCTACCGGTGCACCTGAGATATAAAACGCGATCAGGCTCTTCTTTGTGATGTATCCGTATGCCATCAGAATAGATGCCGGATTCATGATCCCGCCGAAGATCAGAAACACACTTAAGAATCCGTAAATACACAGATCCACCTTCCTGGCTTTGAGAATCCCTTTCTGAAAAAGGATTCCTGCCAGATATCCGATCATTCCATAGGAAAACATCTGCCAGGGTGTCCACGGTCCCTGCCCGAAAAACATATTTGAGATCATCATGATCAGACAGGCACACAGAAACCCCGCCTCACCACCTAAGGAAACCCCGGTAATGATCACGATGGCCGCAATCGGCTTAAAGCTTCCGATCATAAAGAAAGCACTCCTGCCTGCGACCCCAAGAGCCGCCATTACGGCAATGACCATAATCTCTCTTGCCTGTGGATGCCGGCCCTCAAATACCATAAAGAACGGGATCGTGGCATAGGCAAGTATTAAAAGACTGATCACTACATCATGCTTACCATGAAACTTATGAACCAGGATAAAAAGCACCAGCGGAACAAAAGCCAGAAACATAATCAGACCAATCCAGGTACGCTTCTCAATCTTTCCTTTATGGATCGGCTGGATAATGATTCCATCCTCTTTCAGTTCATATTCCTCTAATTCCTGTCCGGATTCCTCTTCCCCGGGCAGGCTCTGTGCACAGGAATCCCCGAAGAAACGGTCCATAAACTGGTCTAAAGCCTTGCCTTCAAGCACGCAGCCACCTCCTTTCCGGTAACAGCATCAGGAAATAATGCCTTGCCATGCGATTGGCAGCAGTCGTATAAAAGCTGTTTCCCGCAAAGAAATCCCTTGCACTCTTACACGTCACCACATTTCCCTGAAAGAACAGGCCGACCCTGTCTGCATATTCTGCGACAAACTCCACATCATGCGAGATCATAAAGATAGTGATCCCGTGAGCTTTGAGCTTCTTTAAAATGTCTCCCAGTTCCTGTTTATATTCTGCATCCAGCCCCTTCGTTGGTTCATCCATCAGAAGAAGCCTCGGCTGCAACAGCAGAACCTTAGCCAGTGCAAGACGCTGCTGTTCTCCACCGCTTAAATCATACGGATGACGGTCAAGCAGTCCTTCCAGTCTGGTCAGACTTACGATTCCCTCGATTGCCTCTGCCTTCCTCATATTGGCAGTGTATTCGGAAGATTTCTTCTCCTTTGCCCCACCGATGATAGAATACAGATCCTCCCGGACTGTCTTCTTGATAAACATGCTCTGGGGATTCTGTGGCAGCACACCCAGATACCCTCTGTAAAGCTGGGTATCCGTATACCTGCGGATATCAATCCCATTCAGGAGAATCTTGCCTCTGTAGGGAGCACGGACACGACTGATCAGCGATAAAGTCGTACTTTTCCCCGTTCCGTTTCCACCGACAAGCGCATAAAATTCTCCCTGCTTTACTTCCAGGTTCAGATCCTGCACAACATCCTTTCCGTCTTTTTCATAACGAAACCACACATCCTTTACCTCAATAGCCGGTGGCATAGAGCTTTTGGAACCAGGCAGCAGTTTATCTCTGACTGTATTCAGCTTTTTTTGCAGTTTTTTGTTTATTTTTACAAAAATACTTTCTTCACAAACAGAAACTGTATCAGAAGCTGCTGCCATCACCTGTGTGATCCAGTTCCTTCCCTCTCTTACAGTCAGCGGACATGGCAGATTATTTTCTACCTCTGCATAGACCTGCATGGGAACCGGCATGGACAGAAACATTCCATGATGTTCCCTCTTCAGAAACTCACCGATTTCCCGTGGTGCCCCCTGCGTGAGCAGACTGCCCTTATCCATCACATATACCTGTCCGCCCATGGGATGACATCTTGCAGCCGGTGCTCCGTCAGAATTATGGTAGTGCCGATATCCCGGTTAATCTTTCTCACCGTTTCCAGAAAATCAGAAGCCGCGATCGGATCAAGCTGAGAAGTCGGTTCATCCAGAATCAGAAGTTTCGGGTGCATAGCCATGATCGCCGCCAGGTTTAAAAGCTGCTTCTGCCCTCCGGACAGCTCCGAGACATTCTTATAAAACCACTGATGAATCCCGAAATAGCTCGCCATCTCTGCCACTCTCAGACGAATCGTAGGCGTATCATATCCCAGACTTCCAGACCAAATGCAAGCTCATGCCACACCTTATCTGTCACGATCTGATTTTCAGGATTTTGCAGTACATAGCCGATTTCCTGGCTCTGCTGCCGGTGGCCGACTTCCTTTAAATCCCGCCCATAATAACAGATTTTCCCGGAACTGCTGCCAAAAGGAGCCAGATCCGACTTCAGCTGGCGAAGCAGCGTACTCTTGCCACAGCCACTCTTACCGCACAGCACATTAAAGGTACCCTCCTCCACATCCAGTGACACATGAGACAGTGACTCCCTGCTGCCATTCGCATAACGAAGGAAAAATCTCTCACTTCTATTATCTTCATCTCGCTTCTCCTTCCATATCTTCATAAATCTTTCTGTAGGTCACTGCCATCTCTCCCTGTACGTGGCTTCTGCTTTTCTTCATGGCAGATTCCTCACACAGATCCAGAATCAGCGGCAGAAAACAGAACACACCAAAGCTGACAAATGTGACAGCAGCCAGCAGCGGACTGCACGACTGCTTCGGAACCCTTCCGAAAACAGTAAAACCGGCAAGCAGGATTCTGGGATTGTACTGTGCAAAAGCAGCTCCCCGGTAACATCCATATCCGAAAATCACACAAAGCCCGACAAGCATAGTTCCCAGTAGTTTATCCCTTCTGTTAAAACGGTAAATAGAAAAAGCCGTACGTCCTCTTAACCCATAGCCACGGCTTTTCATGGAATCAGCCGTCTCAATCGCATTTTCCAGTGCCCATGTGACAAGAATGGACACCATATTTAACGCATAACGGATCTTCTTAAACCATTTGCCATTGCTCACATCCATCCCCACGCATTTCTGTCCATTGCGAATCACCTTCAGCTGGGCCATAAAGTGAGGCACAAACCGAAGCGCCATAGACAGCATCAGAGACATCGCAGGGATAATCCTGCCAAAAAGATAGATAAATTTATCACTTGTCATGATCTGGTTATAGCAGGAGAACCACAAAATCATAATAAAAAGTACACATCCCAGAACGATTCCATATACCATTGCCTCCAGCGTAACCCAGTTTCCGCTGCTTTCTATATAAAGAAGCGGTGTGACTCCGTAATGGTTAAACATCGGGTTTAAGAGTGCCACGATAAGGAGACTCGGTAGCGTCAGAAGAAAATTGATTTTCAGAACCTTCTTTACTCCGTTAAGCCACATGGAGTAAGCTGTGGCAGCCACAAAAGAGACTGCCAGGTAAACCGGGTGCTGGATAAACATGGTAAACCCCAGCACCACGGCAAAATAAAAGAAATTTAAAACAGGATGGCACCTGGAAAAAGCATCAGTCATAATACTGATCCCCCACATCCCTGCCAAGATTGCAGGTATAACGCCATTCTACCGTATCGCCGTCCTCCAGCGTATATTTCGAGCAGCCATAATTCGGATACCAGCCGTTGACACAGTACATCCATCCGGAATCCTTGCCACAGTCAAACTCATACAGGTTATTGATACCGGATACATAATAACTGTTATACATAGGTGTCCACTCCGACTCCATCTGAATACCGGCCTGATTACATACACGCTTCAGCACATCAAATACCGTCTCCCCCTCATAGAACTCCACCTCCGAGGTACAGGATCCAGCCGTCCGCAGGCACAAATTCTGCCTTGGACTCTTTCAGATCATCCCAGTTATTCAGGATCGTAGAACACTCGATAGAGAAAGTACAGGTCATGGCTGTATCTGAGCTGTCATCGCCACCGGAAGTGTCTGTATTGCCTGTTCCATCGCCGGAAGAGTCTGTCTGTCCGGAACTGGTATTTCCATCTGTGCTGGACTGACCGCCAGAACTTCCAGTGGAATTTTCACCGTTTTGTGTATCCTTATTATCAGCAGTGCCCTTGGATTTGTCGTCGGATTCATCCGTAGATTCACCTGTGGTAGAACCGCCGATCAGATAGAAATCTCCTCCTGTCTTAGTCACGTTAAAGGTAAGTGTTGTGCGCTCTGTTTTTTTCTTTCCGGTTTCTCTGGTAGTAATCTTTGCAGTATCAAGCTGATAAAGCTTTCCCTCTTCTTCCAGACAGTAAAGAACCTTATCCGCGTCCCATTTTTCTTTCAGATTCAGGGTCAGCTTCGCAGGCGCTGCCAGATTCATCTTCTCCAGTGTGACTTTCAACGCATAAGGCGCATCATTGGCAAGCTTCTTTACCTCTTCTGTTCCATCTTCACTGCACTGTACCAGAAGTTTTTGCTCCACCGGATTCTGAATCTGGCTTCCATTGTAAGTCCATTTATAACTGATCCCGCTGTCCGTTTTTCCGGTAAAATAATACTTTTCGTCCTTTCCGGCGATCGTTTCCATCTGTGCCTGGGTGATGATTCCGTCCTCAGGAAGCTTTGTTTTCTGCTTCAAAGGTTCCACATCTGTATCAGAATCTTCCTCCGTGCTGTTTAAGATCTCAGCTCCTTTTTCGGAAAGCTGTGTCATGCCGTCATCCCCGCCGCCACAACCTGAGAGCGAACTTACCCCCAGAAACAGTGCAAGCCACAGGGCAAGTCCCTTTTTCTTTATCCTCATTTCTTCTTCCTCCGCTTCTTAATAAGAGCCCTCACTCCGGCCTTAATGCCGCTGCCTGCCAGTCCTCCCGCCAGAGCACCGCCTGCCGCAAAACCAAAGATCATACCATATTCTTTCTTCTTTGAGGTCAGACTTCCGGTTCCACTCTCCCCGGCAGTTTCCTGATATCCATCCTCACCGGTATCCATCTGTGAAGTCTCTTCCGACTCTGTATAAGGCTCTGCTTCGAAATCCCAGCCGCCGGAATTCTTATCCTTTGATGACTTACTGTTCTTTGATTTACTGTTTTTAGAATCCTTTGAACCGGAGCCACTATCCTTTCCTGAGCTTTCGGAACCCGTGGAGCTTTTGCTGCCGGAAGACTTACCACCCAGAGATTTCCCGGATCCACCCGGCGTTTTCGTATTGCCGCCTGACGGTGTTGTGGCAGGAACCGGCGTCGGGGTAGGAATCGGCGTGGGTTCTTTCAGACCGGTACCGGAACCATCTCCCTTGCCACCTTTTTGATACTCACATCTGACATATCATAAAGGCTCGTCTTGCCATCCTTCAGGCGCTGGTAGGCAACCAGTGCGTAATATCCCTGCTCCGTAGCCATCCCGTCCAGAGTGCCTGCTGCCGCCCCGCCGTTATTTCCGGCACCCGCCTTTACATGCATAAATCCACTTCCATCGATATGATAGGAAAGAAGATTCTCTATTGTCCAGTGGCCGCCCTTGATGAAACGCGAATCCGTCTCCGGGTCAATCCCAAGGCTGCATAAAGCCGTGATGATCTGTGCACAGGACTCCTCTGTCTCCACACCCATCGTGGAATATCCACCGCTGTCATTCTGCATTTCCGACAATTTATTCAGCCTCTGTCAATGGCAGCAGTCACATTCTCATAACCTGATTTATGATAATACGGTGCCAGCGCCTGCAGTGTCATGCCGGTAATATCAGAATCCGCATTACTTCCCATCAGCGTCCATCCGCCACCCGGGAGTTCACTCTGCAGCAGGAAATTCACCAGCGCAGATTCCGAATTCTGCTCCTTCGCAGACGGGTTCTCCGGGAAAGAATATTCCGGGTGGCAGTTAAGGGCAAGGAGTGCCCAGATCGGACCGTTTAATCCCTGTTCCTTCACAAGGCTGAAATCAGAGATATATTGAAATAGATTGTAACCACCCACATTGCGGGCATCCTTCCCCTCTGAGGTCAGGACCAGGATTCTCTTGGAATACTCTGTATATTTGGAAGTATTGGTAAGGATTCCCTTCTTTTCCTCGATATAATTTGCCGTGTGATTATAATAGGTAGAGAAATATTTCTCCTTCAGGCTTAAACCGCCTCTCGCCAGTCCAAGCACATACCATTCGCTGCCAACAGAAGGATTGGTATCTGTTGCACGCATATAGGCGCTGGTCTCTGCCATAACCTGACTGACCGATTTCTTCAGGGCATTTGCTCCTTGCATGACCGTTACCTTACAGGAGGCCGTCATTTCCGGGTGTTGTGTTACAGAAGCGGTAATCGTAGCTTTGCCATTCTTTACTGCTGTGACAACTCCCTTTTTGCTTACTTTCGCAACAGAAGTGTCACTGCTTTTCCATGTCACTGTATACTCTTCCGTAACCGATTCCGGTATCGGAACCACCTTCAGGGTGTATTTCTGCCCCCGGTTGATCTTAACGGATTTACTGTTAAGAGAGATTCCCTGAAGTCCTGCGGGAAAGTCAGCAATGATCAGATGGTTTAAAGTTCTGGCACTATCCAGATAGAAACAGTTATCTTCTGTCGTCTGAGGAGTCAGTTCCATAAACGAATCCCCGGTACTTCTAAGGATCCTCGCTTCGTCAGACTCTCATAGCCATCCGGAACAGGAAAGGTCAGAGAGATCATCGTCATTGGCTGATAGCTTTCTCCTGTACGGATATCCGTATAGGAAATATTTATATCATAAAGAAGCTGTGGAAGAGTCCCCGGATATGCTTCGGAGAGCTCCTGTATAGTCTGTTCCTGATCCGGGTTCTCCTGCACATGGGTCTGCACATACCAGGGATTTCCCGTGGCGGTCACTCCACTGTCAGAAGAAATCAGTGCCGCAATACGGTTTCGGACAGTTTCAAGAGCCTCTTTGACTCCGGCATCAATTTCTGCCTGCTCCTCTTCTGTCAGACTGTCATAGGTGTCACTGGCAAGAAAGAACTTCGAGACCGTTTCTGAGGACAGATCAATTTCTTCGAGCGCCGCTGCTTCCTGAATACAGGAAATCATGGCTGGTATATCCAGCTTTTCTTCACCGGCTTCATTATTTTCTTCTTCATTTCCGGCCGCGCATCGTCTGTCTCTGACTGAGATGGTTCGGTGTCAGACTGGAATTCATTCGCAGTTTCTCTGTCGTCAGAATCATCATGCTGTACAGGGACAGAAGTTTCTTCTGCCTCCCCGTGTATCTGCTCAGCCGGTGGCATCTGGGCTGCGGGTACAGGACATGCGGTCACAGCAATTCCTGTACTGAGAAGCAGTGCCATCCATTGTTTATTCATTTGTTTCCTCCGCGTTTTTAATCTAAAAAATTACATCCGGGTAAAATAGCACCCGCAATTCCTGAAATTACAAAATGACAGATGACTCTCCCCCTGTCATATAGCAGGTAGAAAGGACATCTGCCTTATTTTTTGTATCATTCTTTCCAAATTTTGCAGCAATTATCAGAGCGATTATTACATTTATCAGAAAATTCCATCCATAAGTATCTTTCCATATGTTTAACAGGCAGCTCAAATCTGAAATTTTATTGTGGAATATAAATTCTCTTGATATAAATATAGCTGCCAGGCTCGCCAAAAACATTAATGAAATAGTCAGCAAAAATATTTTTATTTTATTCATATATATAAATTATACAGGATAGGAATCTGTAGACATTTTATATTCAGAAACTAATTTTGTTCTTGCTGAATCTGAATATATTGATATAATCACGCGCAATTTTGAACCATACATAGCTGTAATTGAAGTACCATATCCCTTTTTTTGAATTTACTGTAATGTTCCTCTATACAATCACTCGCATAAGAAGAAATTCCCGCTCCAATTGCACTTCCTGCTATAGCTGCTCCTTCACCTCCGCAAGATCCAATTGCTGTTCCAGTTGCAGTTAACACAGCACTACATAATGCCTTTATAGTTTTCTTTTCGGTAGATACATTAAATGAAAAATTATACTTAGCGCGCTTCCATTGATTAAATTCCCGTGATTCATAATTATCAGCGCTTACAATATTTACATTGCTATCATTTGCATATACAGTAACTGTAAAAATTTGCAAAATCATACATAAAATTATAATTATAAATGCTTTTTTCATTCTCTTATCTTCTTTTGGGGTATGCAGTGTGTTGATAACACACTGCATACTGATTTTATTATTTAACAGTTACTTTTTTAATCTTTGAGAAAGAGCCATAAACTGCTTTTCCGTTTACTTTTCTGTAAGCACGTACTTTATAGTAACGGGTCTTTCCGGTGAGGAGGCTCTCGTCTGTCGCACCTGTACCTTTGGTGATCTTTATGCGGGTATAGGTACCATTTTGGGAATCGCTGGCATATACCTGATAGCCATCGGCACCCTTTACCTTACTCCATTCAAGCACTGCTGTCTTTGAAGTTGAGCCTGCGGACAGGGTCGGAGCAGAAAGTACTGCCTTTGCTTTCTCTGTTGCTGAATAGCTTCCGTATACTTTCTTTCCGCTTACATTGCGGTAAGCACGTACTTTGTAATAATAAGTCTTACCGGTAACTGCTTTCTTATCTAGGAATGTAACTGCGCTGTTCTTTGCAGTGGAACCAATCGCTGTATACTTGCCATCCTTTGAAGTGGAACGGTATACTCTGTATCCATTTGCACCGGAAACCTTATTCCATGTTACGCGGATCGTACTGTAGCTTTCAGAATTTGCCGTAGCAATCTTTACTTTGCCAAGTCTGGCTTTTCCTGCAACACCATCTTTGTCATAGCTGCTTACAGTCATCTCGCCCCATGCGTAAGAGTACGCCTTAACAGTATAATAATAGGTTGTTCCTGTAACTGCTTTCTGATCCTTATAGGAAATATCTGTTACCCGGGATGCGATCTTCTTCCATCCGCTGTCTGCTGTTCTGCGGTATACCATGTATCCGTCTGCGTTATCCACGCTGCTCCAGCTGATCTGGACAGTCTTATAGTTGATTGCCTTTGTCTGAAGATCTGCAGGCATATCTGCCTTAAATGCACCCTGTTTGCCCGCAAGTTCAATGTGGTAATCTGCCACGATCGTCTTGATCAGCCCTAACTGCTTCGCATTCCACATATAGGACTTGCCTTCCACACTCATGCCGTCGATCAGCTTCTGAAGTGCTGCAAGCTCTGCTTCTACATTTGCAATGTTCTCTTTGGTAACAGCAGTCGGAAGATTGCTGATCCACTCATCTGCCTGCTGTGCATCTGAAATGTCCTTACCTGCCTTGTCAGCCTGTGCCGTCAGTGCTGCGATAACCTCTGCAAAAGTCATCTCCTGACTGCGACTTTGACTTTCAGGCCTGCCATGGCATCTTCCTGTCCCTGATAATCCTTAGCATAACGGTCAAGGAAAGCCTTAACATCTGCGTAGGAATCTCTGTCTACCGGGTGATCTTTTACTGTTGCATAAATCTGTGCTGCTTCATCTGCGAAGAACTGCTGATATGCACTCTGGCCTTTCTCATAAGTCAGTGCCATGGCAAGAAGCTTCTCCATATTCTCAACCAGTGCGGTGTTCTCGCTTCTGAATTTCTTCTCTTCTGTTTCTGTTAATCTGTCATAAGCATTCTTGGCTTCTGCAATCTGTTTCAGCTCTGCTTCTGTAAGTTCACGCTTAGAGGTATCACCTGCTGCCGGAACTTCTTCATCAGAGGAGAAATCAACATCTGTCTGGACATCTTCAGTATCTTCAGCTGATTCTGCCTGAGGGATATCCACTGTCTCAGCTGCCTGCTCATCAACTTCATCACTGCTGAATGCGTCCGCACTTCCATCTGAGAAATCAGATCCCTCAGACTGTGCCGGTACCGCCTGTTCCTCTTCAACAGAAGCTGCCTCCTGTGCTGATGGAACTGTAGTCGGCTGAGGTGCCTCATATCCTCGTACTGTCTGCGCATCCGGGAGTGCTTTAAGCATTGCCTTGAGCGCATCGGCTTTCAGCTGGTAAATATAACCTTCTGCTTTCTCCAGAGAAGCTGTATTTGTAACCTGGGCTTTCTGCTGGTCATCAAGCGTATCATACAATGCTCTTGCATTTACCACATAAGCCTTCCAGTCATTCCAGATTTCTCTGTCGGAACATTGTTATTCTTCTCTGTCAGTCTCAGAGGTCCGTCAGAAAGAGCACCTGAAGATGAAATAGTGATATTCAGTTCATCGATAAAGGAGATCACATAAGCAACCTTCTCATCCGTACTCTGTCTGCTGATAAACAACTCCGCTTTTTCAAGCTCTGCATAGTTTGTCACACGCTTCTTCTGATCTGCTGTCAGGGCATCATAAGCCGTTCTGGCTTCCACTACAAGAGCCTGTTTCTTCAGATAATTATCGGAAGTAACCTCGCCGATTGCCTTGATCTTATCAACAACTGCAGCCGCAGCCTTCAGATCAGGAATCAGATTTCTCAGATACTGTAACGTACTGTAATTCGTAACCAGAGCTTTCTGCGCATCTGTAAGAGCATTGTACTCTGCCTGTACGCGGTCAAGAAGCTGCAGAACATACGGATCAAGAGTCAGTTCAGAAGAAGAAGGAAGCGCATCAATATCAGCGATAACCTTCTCTACTGCTTTCTTATCCTTATCTTTCTGCTCCTGCTGTTTCTCAAGTTCTCTGATCTTAGCCTCTGCTTCAGTCAGCTTAGAGTAATTTGTAATTACAGATTTCTCTTCATCATTCAGTGAATCATAAAGAGTTCTTGCCTTCTCTACAGCCGCCTTGTCATCCAGTGTCAGCTTATCCGCTGCCGGAATCGCATTAATGGCTGCCATAGCTTTTTCAATAGAATTACCTGAACCAGTCTCTGCTGCAAGAAGCTTTCTAAGTGTATCCTTGTTAAAGATTGCCTTGTGAGTTTCGTCTAATGCTTCGTAAGCGTCTCTCGCTTCTTTGATCTGCTTTTTCGTACTGTCATCGTTAAGGGCAAGGATCATGTTGTTAACTTTTGTTGGAACAGTTACGTCTGTAAATTCCCAGAAGCTGGATGTTTTTTCATATTGTCTGATAAATGCATCCAGACCACGTGCAATCTGCGGAACATCATAATTTGTGAATCCATGAATACTTCCGTCAAAAACACCATCTACATCTACCAGATCAAAGAATGCATCAAGAATATTGTTTCCATTCTTAGTATATCCACTGGAAGAATCTAAAACATTTACACCAAACGTTCCTGCAAAAAGCATTGCCTGTGCATCATTCCATGCGTTGTTTCCATAAGACATACATCCTGTTTCAAATCCTGGTGTACAGAATGAACCTGTTGAACGTTGTGCAATTGCTGGAAGCTTATGTAATGCCTTGTCTACAGCTTCTGTTACATCATCGTAACCAGGCTTTTTGTACCAGAAAATAAGTGGCTGCCATCCCATGGTATTGTCGGCATTTGCAAAAATTTTGTCTTCGGCATTTGACAAAGCTTTTGCTGTATCATGTGCCCATTGGTTAAGTTCTGTATCTTTAAAAGTGTCAGCGGTATACCCACCTGCTTTTATTGCATTAATAGCATATACAGTTGTATAAGTAAGTTCTGTGCTTTTCTTGATCCAACTGCCGAAAGAAGGTCTACAGACGAAATGTCCCTTGGATCATATCCAATAGCTTCAATAGCTAAAATTAATTTTGAAAGTTCTGTTGTCTTCCATTGAGAAACATCAGTTCCCTGATTTTTAAGTAACTGCAAATACTCTTTGGTATTTGCAAACCATTTGTCAAAATAATTTGTATCTCCATATGGAATATAGCCGCATCTAGCTGCTGTAAAAATGGCCCAAATATCTGTATTTTCATAGGATGGGGATTCTTTAGATCCAAAGGCATTTTTATTTTGGCAATAGTTCATAATAATGTTACAAGCCTTTTTAGCTTTTTCATAGTAAGATGGCCAATTACTTGGATTACTTGAGTTTCCCTTAGCTCCATTGTCTACAACTTCACCAGTACCGTCAACTACTTCAACTTTGAAACTATACCCATCTTCTTCTGCTTGTGCTTCTTTTCCATCTTTAAATTTCAAAATAGGCATATTAATCCATTCTACGCTTAATGGACGTTCGCCTAAAAAACTCGTATCAATTGTAGCAGATTTTATATCTTTCTTTACATCATCAGATGGCAAAACTACTTCTATACCATATTTTTCAATAATAGATTGTTGTTCATCAGTTAAATCTGTAAATTTTACACCTATCACATTTACAACATTATTATTACCGTCATCGTAAATATTCTTTTTTTCACCATTTATAATATCTACTTGATATGGGAAATGATAATTTTTAGCATAATCAACAAAACGATTATAATCTCTGGGTACGCTTGTACTCCATACTTTAGGTTCAGTGGAAGCCTGAACTTTAAGAGTTATTTCTTCGGTTTGTGGATTATAATATGGATAGCCATTATTATCTTCTGGGGAAATAGTCCATTTTTTATTAAAGTCAAACCCTTCATAAGTTCCCTGGTTTTTCATTTCAGACGTAGTTTTGCCAAAATCAGCATAATTAGGAAACTCTTTATTATTATCTCTATTTGTAATATATTCAGACATGATTTTAATGTCTGGCATATTTTCTTTATCATAATAACAATTGGTTGCACTTGCTGACGTACTAAAAAAACTTTTTCGTGTAAATGAAACACATAGATATCCCCATGTATTATCTTTTATTTTGGGTTCCAGTTCATCTGCTAATGACTTTATTGCTTCCGAATACTGTCCATATCCTATACAATTTTGGTAAGTTATTCCAGTATTAATTGTTCCTAATTGACAAAATTCAAATGATAAATCATTATCAACAATATCGTCAGCTATTTCTTCGATTGTTTTTTCACTCTGCAAATCGTAAGTTATTGCTATGGAAGAATCCATTAAAGTTCCGTTTCCCTCGATTGCACCTATATAACATCTGTATCTTCATCGTCATAAATACAAGTTACGTTTCCTTTAATTGTTATTCCTTTTGCAATTCCATCACATCGCGAAAAGACAGTTTGAAATTCATCTGTTTCGCTATTATATGCATATGATTCATCAATTTGTACATTTATATTTTCTACAATTCCATTGTCATTTATACGAAAAGGAAATACAGCAATGTTTTCTTTTGCTTCTTTTGAAGCATATGTAATGGTGTGTCCTTTTCCGTTCAATATGCCGCCAAAACTAGATGTTGCTTCTGGAACATCTGAAATGTCAATGTCATTACATAGTATAACCGTTTTATTATTATAATTTTGTATATTTTCGATAAAATTATAATAATCTTGTTCTGTATTAATACAGTATTTCCCTGTTGAATCTTGTGATAATATATCTGAATTAGCTTTTACAAGATAGGCATTACTAAATAATAGAAAAGCTGAGAATATTAACTGATATAAGATTTTTTT
>ENA-OQDF01000087-OQDF01000087.1-human-gut-metagenome-genome-assembly--contig:-NODE-87-length-30614-cov-1.946895_pt1 | contig 30614 bp, 43 predicted proteins | sample MGYA00242769_ERZ504597 | MGnify/ENA primary metagenome ERZ504597 (study PRJEB26092, sample SAMD00036305) | human gut metagenome | host: Homo sapiens | study: EMG produced TPA metagenomics assembly of...
GAAGCATATGCCAGTAAATCCCATTTGAACTAGGCAATATAAAACGCATCCACCGTGTTCCCAATACCTAAAATATTGCCAATCTTTAGACACGCTTTAATAAACATCGTGGTAGAGAAATGGATGGTGGTTACTATAGGAGGCGAGTCCTGTTGCTTGAGCAAGAGAGGAAAGCGTGTCGCCAAAAATGAATCCAGGCCAGTAAATAAGCAAATAGGGAATCCAACAAATAAAGGGGATAAGAGCCAAAAGAAAAGTGGTTTTGATTCCTAGTGGATTAATTGATTTTAAACAGCTTTCATGATTTAAGGAGTTTTCGCTTATGCGTCGAGGTGAAATAAATCTATATACAGCAAGTAGCATTACTAAAAGACTCGGGAAAATAAGTAGCAGAGCAACAAAATCGATAATCGAATAAGGCGATATGTAGTTTTCAAAAGCAGAACCATTATACGTGCTACCGGTAATGGCTATATGAAAACCAAGGATAAGAGAAAGATCAAAAAGAAAAGCAAACAAACCAATGGCAAGCAATTCGCGTTTCCGAAAAGGAACTCCTTTTAAGACTGTCATGGCTTTTAGGGTCAACAAAAAGAAGATTATGCCAAATAGAGCCCTGGGTTCAAATTGAAGATAGTAAGATAAAAAAGAAATTCGAAATTGCAGAGAGAACAATTAATAAAACTTGTTTTGGTTGAATGACCATGAAGAAATAATCCTTTATTAGGTGAAATAAATCGTTTCTAATTTAAACATGAGATGCTAAAACAAAAGAGAATTGATAAATAAAAAGTATTAAATTAGAAAAGTTCATGGATTGGCTTGCTGTACGTACCCCTCCGTCTTTACCTGCGCCAAAATAGTTTTGTTTTTATCTTGTTACCTCTGTAAAATGCAAATCACATAGACGTTTCTGGGCCACTAGATCTATATAGTCGGCTTAAAAAATAATAAACAAGGAGCATTATGCCTACTACGACGCTGTCAAACAAACTAATCGCTATCCTACTGAGCTTTGCTTTAGTTTTTCTTTTACGCCAAGCATCGCATTTGCTGATCAGAATACAGATCAACAAACTACAAATGAGGCAACTGTCGCGAACAATCAAAACTTAGAGAATCCTTCTAGCTCTTCGCAACCGAACAATCAATCTAGCCAGGAAAATAATGATTCCAGCAAGGGCTTGCTAAGCAGCGAAGACACCTCGTCTAGTTCAGGGCAGGGCTCTGCTGAAAATAGTGCAGCAAATTCCAATGCTGCCGCAGATCAACCTACTACACAAATGTTAGAGGATGATGCGGCATTCGAATTTATATACATTGACCAAAAAGAAGTTCCATTGAACGAAACTCAAAGCATTGTAGTTTCGTTTACTAATCCAGAGAATGCAAATAGTGCGACGCTCTGGTACCAGAAGGCCGATGGGGATCTTCAAAGCGTACAACCGTCGCAAATTGAAGACGGTGCAGCTCTGTTTAAGCTGACTTTTACTTCAAGTGATCAGCTTGGTAACTACAGTTTAGTAAAAGTATCTTGGGAGGGAAGTGCTCCTGGTGAGGCGGCAATTTCTTCCGATACCGATACCGGATATTCATTTAGCGTAATTGAGGCGGTTGCTGAAGAAAACGAGGAAGAGGTAACGGTTTACTCTATTGATGATGGTGGAAACCTTACTGAAGAAGAAAGCGTAGCGGACGCAATTGAAGAAAGTGGAGGGGCTGAAAGTGGAATAGCTCCCTTAAGTTTGTCTCCCGAAACAAGCGCCTCATCACGCTCTGGAAGCAATGGCATGGTAATTGCTCTTGATCCGGGACATGGTGGATCAGATCCAGGCGCAGTTAACGGTTCCCTTGTAGAAAAGACCCTCAATTTAAAAATCGCTCAGTATTGTAAGGCTGTTCTTGATCAATACAGTGGCATCACTACTTTTATGACGCGCACTGGTGATGAATATGTTGGATTAACAGAACGTGTTACGCGTGCAGTAAACGCTGGTGCGGATGTATTTGTAAGCTTCCATATTAATTCCGCTGCAGGAGCAACCGGATTCGAAGTATGGGTTCAAAATGACAGTTCTTGGCGATATTACTTGCACGAAGAGAGCTCGGAACTCGGGACAGCGATTTTAGATAAGCTCGATAAGTTCGGGCTGCGCGATCGAGGGAACAAAGAAAGCGATTCTCAAAATGGAAATAAGTATGCCGATGGAAGTCCAGCAGATTATTTGACGGTTTTATATGAAAGCCGAATGAACAATATTCCGGCTGTTTTGATCGAACATGGGTTTATTAATGGTAGTGCTGCTGATCAGGTATTACTTTCAAGCGAGAGCTCACTGAAGGCAATGGGTGAAGCGGACGCTGAAGCGATTGCTGAATACTACGATTTAAGCGTCGATCCAAAGCCAAACGTAAAATTAAGTCAATAGATAATGGAAAAGTTACTCTGACATGGGATCCAGTTGACGGTGCAAACAAATATGCGATTGCGTGCTATAAAGGAAATAACACATATGAGACTTATACTCTAGATTGCACTAATACTGACTATACAATAACTGGACTAGAAAACGGAAAAACATATGAGTTTCTTGTTCAGGCTTACCTGGGCGATCATTGGTCTTCGTACAGCATAAGGGATCATATAGAGTGTACTGTAATACCCCAGCCAAAGCCGACTGTCTCTTCTGTAGGAGATGGGACAGTAACTTTATCTTGGGATCTATCCCTGGCGCAACTAAGTACGCTATTTCCTCTCAGAATCCAGGAGTGAATTATTCTATTGATTGCACTGACGCGACTTATACCATCTCAAACCTTGCCAATGGTAGAGAATATAGCTTCTTGGTTCAGGCTTATGTAGATGGAAAGTGGTCTAGCTATTCAGAGTACAATTACGTAAAAGCAACCCCCGAGGGTCCAACAAAACCAAGTCCTGCAGTAACATCTATCGGCAATGGGACAGTGACCTTATCTTGGGATGCCGTATCTGGTGCAACCAAATATGCCATCTCTTCCCAAAACCCTGGGGTGAACTACGAACTTAACTGCACTGGAACAACTTATACTGTTACCGGTCTTGCCAATGGAAAAGAGTATCAGTCTTGGTTCAGGCCTATGTTGATGGGAAATGGTCTAGTTATACCGAAGAGGATTTGGTCAAGGCAATCCCTGTTGACCTCAGAGCTCCTAAGCCGTACGTTAAGTCGACCGGCAATGGAACAGTGACACTTGCTTGGGATCCAATTGAGGGAGCCACTGATTATGCTATTGCTGAATATATCGACGGCTCATATAAAACATACACTCTAACCTGCAAAGATACTGTTTATACCATTTCGGATTTGGCGAATGGCTATGAACATGCCTTCTTAGTTCAGGCAAAAGTCAATGGAAAGTGGTCTGAATATGGTCCAGTGAACCATGTAATGGCGGTTCCTCATGGTGAGGTATCCCCCTCCCCTAAAGCGAAAGCAGGAAATAGATCAGCGATTATTTCATGGGATAAAGTGCCAGGTGCAACAAAATACGCGGTGGCGATAAAAACATCATCGGGATACAGTACTTACACGCTAAACTGCACAGGTACTTCCTATACGATACCTAATTTACGTAGTGGAGTAACCTATCAAGTTTTAGTTCAGGCATTTTGCTGTGGGAAGTGGTCTCCGTATTCGGAAGCGGATTTGGTTAGCGTCACTCCGTACGGACCTGTTTATACCTGGGATCAGGAAGCTATGCTAAACAGAATTAATGGCTATAGTAGTAGAACTTCATGGTTGATAGCTGTCGATCGTTCTTCTCATAAAGTTGGCGTATTCAGAGGCTCTGCAAATAATTGGGAGCTAGAGCATTATTGGAGTTGTGTTACTGGCGCTCCAAGCACGCCTACGATTACGGGTTCGTATTACACGACGGGTGGTAAAAGAACATCGCTAAGCACGGATAGCAGAGCAATATGGTGCACCCAAATATGGGGAGGCTACTTTTCCATTCTATTTTAGCTTCAGAAAGCGAACTGGGGCAAAGCCTGTCTCATGGATGCATTAGGCTGCCTTATTCTGCTGCCCAGTGGATATATAGCAATATTTACGTTGGAACAAGGGTGATTATATACAACTAAACTAGATTATTTTTAATCTTTGGAATATTTAAGTCTTATTTGACCTGTTTAACACGATGTATTAAACAGGTCAAATAATTATTTTAGTGCGCAGGATAAGAGATTGTGCGCTATCGCATTATCGGTTTTTGACAGTATTTTTTTTATATGCATTTTGAAATTCTCTCACATTCCCATGGGTGGTTTCTATGACTTGTCTAGATAACAAAATTATTGTCTTGATTTCTTCTGGAGATTTAATTTGTAACTTTCCTCCCCAGTATTTTTCATAGAAATGTTTCTGTAGGGCTAGTTCTGGATCTTGTGGGTTCAGCGTAGAGAAGATTTTTTTTCCTTCTCTGTAAACGCTTTCTAATTTGGAAGATGTTTTATTTTGTTTTTCTTCAGTACAGGATAAGTCGCTGAACTGTACATCGGTTTCTGCATCAAAAACAAAAAAGGCTTTTCTAGATAGAGGGAGTATCCAATGTTGGTTCCTAGTGTGTTGCTGGTAGTGGCATCAGCGAGCAATATCAAGCTCTTTAAACGTGAGAGAAAATTATGATCTTCCCTCAAGCCGGAACTAACAATAATCGCGCCTTCACTTTTGAATAAGGAAATTGTAGGGTCGTTGACATCATTCCAGTAGGCGCTAATAACAATAGTGTCAAAATCATTTCTTGCTTTTTTTAAGAGACTATTGACATACTTTTCTCTTGAGTAACTAGTCTTTCCTAATTCATAGGTATGCGCGGGGAAAATAAGTAAAGTCTTTCCCCATTTTCTTTTCATTTCTTTTAGTTTTTGTTCGCTGTAACAGGATTGGGCATAATGAATGTATGGTCCTATGACGTAATGTGGAATTGCCGAGTTCTTTCTTATGGAATTGTGACGGTAGGATCCTTGTGAGATTACGCAGTGAATGTAGGGAAGTAGCGTCTCGGGATTTATTTCGTCAAGCCAAGTTATGCCGTGCTCGATGGAAGGTAGTAATAATCTCGTGTTTTTACTCTGCTTGACGTTTGCATATTTGCATAATGAATAAAGGTGTCCATAAAGGGGCGAGTCTCCCCCGATTTCATTTATGCCGAGCCATTCGTCTTGCTTTTTTCTCGCCTTGAACATTTCGACAGCATTTTTAAAGTGTTCAAAATCTAGGATTGGATCAATTTCGAAAATAGGTCGTAACGCTTTGATGGTTTGAGTATTTTTTTTGCAAAAATAAGCCCTAGTGGCAAAATCTAACAAAAAAATATTTCCATTTATGTGTGTTTTAATCATCTGAAGTGCATTCATGACTTTTCTCTTTGGAGTGTTGTTTATAGAATTCATGATAGGTTAACTTTGAAGAAATCGCATCAGATTGATTCGAAAAACTGCTTCTGCAATAGGTAATTCAAGAAAAAGTACTATTTTAAGCAGTATTATATTGGTGTGAGAAATGCGTTGCGCGTAGATTATTGCAGCATTATTGGTGATGTTTTCTTCGTCTGCGGCTAATGTTTTAAAGGGCTATAGATTATAGATAGTTGTCTAGCAAGATGGAATGGTAAGAGTTGCCTGGAGAACGAATGATATCAGTAGTTGTTCCTGTTTATAATGCTCAAAAATATCTTCAAGAGTGTCTTGATTCTTTGCAGAATCAGACAGAAAAAAACTTTGAAATTGTTCTAGTCGATGATGGTTCTTCGGATATTTCAGGAGAAATATGTGACAATTTTGCAAAAAAATGACTAATACTTTAGTTCTTCATACCGAAAATCAAGGACTACTTTTGGCTAGACGTACGGGAATGCTTCATTGTAAAGGCGACTATATTGCATGCCTAGATTCAGATGATTGTTTTCGCAGCGATTTAATTGAGCATGTTCAAGGAATTATCGAGGATTATGAAGCAGACGTGATCTGCTTTGATTTTAGTCGGGGGTTACATAAGACATTTAATGGGGCTCTTATAAAGGCCGGTCTCGGTAAATCAGGTTTTTATGATAGGGCGGATCTTGAAGAAGTGAAAGAGGCGGTTTGCTTAGGAAAATTTAATAGCATGAGCAACAAAGTGTTTCGAAAAGAAATAATTGATTTAGAAACCGATTATTCGAAATATGCTGGTTTGATGCATGGCGAAGATTGGTTGCAGATCATTTCTATAATCGACACCATTAAGAATCTTTATTACCTGGAGGAGCGTTATATTTCTATAGGGAAAGTCCTCAAAGTAGCACATATTCATTTAAATTTTCGCAATTAGAAGATCTATCTCGTGTTTTCGAAAAGCTTGTTTCTTATTCGCAAAATTGGGGTAAGTCCTATATGCAACTGTCTCATCGAGGAATATGCATGCATTGTTTTTGGCTTATCCAGAAATGTTGCAAAAGGCGAAAATTGGAAAGAAAAAAGTTTAGTGATTTCGAAAATTCAAGCGATTATGGAAAGATCTTGTTCTGGAAACATCAAAGAAGCATTGGCTGCGATAAGGCTTGATTTTAGAGTGGTTCTGATGCTCGTTCTAAAAAATCAACCAATTATGGCGATGCGTATAGCGAGAATAGAGGACTTTCTGTATAAGGGGTTCCGCAAAAAAGATAAGTGAAAGATTAAAGCAATGAAAAAAATACTAGTTTGGGGTCTTGCGAATTATAGAGGAGGTACTGAATCCGTAATCTATAATTATGCTAAAAGCGTTTCACCAAGTTTGATTCATTTTGACTTTTTATGCTACGAAACTCCAGAGATTTATAATTCTTTGTTTACTGGCGATCTGAGTAACAATAATTACTATACTGTACCGATAAAAATAAAGCACCCAATTAAGAATGCTTACGAACTAAATAAGTTTTTTGCAAATCATGGAAATGAGTATGATGCTTTCTGGTTCAATATTAATGATATTTCAAATATTGACCCTTTAGTGCTTGCGGAGAGGTTCGGTATAAAGCGTCGAATAGTGCATATGCATAGCTCAGATATCGCTAAGCAAAATATTACCCAGATTTTCTCAAGATTAAATCATAAAAGATGTTGTGAGCTGGCCACGGATAGATGGGCTTGTTCGCCAGATGCTGGCCGGTATTTATTTGGAGATGAGCCATTTAGGGTGATTCCTAATTTAATTGATTCGGAAAAGTATAAATTCGATCCGCTAAAACGCAGTATCGTTCGTCGAAAATTAGGTATCAACGATAGCTTTGTGATAGGAACAGTAGGGAGACTAAGTGAAATTAAAAATTCTAAGTTTTTAATCGAATTATTGCCTACAGTATTGAAGAAAAAGCATAATGCAAAACTAGTTTTTGTTGGCGATGGCGCTGTAAAAGAAAGGCTTATAGTTCTTGCTGATGAGTTGGGAATTTCTGATCGTGTTATTTTTGCGGGAGTGCAAGATGATACTCAGGCCTACTATTCTTCCTTTGATGTGTTTGCCCTTCCTTCTCTTCATGAAGGCTTGCCATTGGTGATGCTGGAGGCTCAGTTTAATAGGCTTCCTTGTGTTACCTCTCTTGGGGTTAGTACTGATTGTGTCATTAGTGAGAGTGTAAAAGAGTTGACTGTAGTGACATGGCTACATGGGCAGACGAACTGGTGAGCTCATCTAGGGATGATATGATCCTAATAGATGGTTTAGCGAAAAGCTTTGATATTTCGAACGCTTCAAAAACAGCAGAATCGCTATTTTTATAACTTTGTTTAGCAACTGATAACACTTGAGAGGGAGAATGAAACCTTTTTTTTAGCATAGTTATGCCTGTATTTGGCGTGGAAGAATATATCTTAAAATCTTCGGAGTCTATAAAAGCTCAAAGGTATACCAATTGGGAACTCATTATTGTCGATGACGGATCTCCTGATAGGAGTATCGAGATCGCTACTGCATTTTGGGCTGATGATCCTAGGGTGAGAATTGTTCGTCATTCGAGAAATAGGGGTTTATCTCAAGCGCGCAATACGGGATTGATGCTTGCTGAAGGACAGTATGTTTGGTTTCCGGATCCAGATGACACCTATGACCCGGAGCTCCTTGAGGATATAAAAAATGCTTTGAACAAAAGCCATGCCTCGGTTGTGATGTTTGGCCACACTGAAGAGTGGTATAAATCCAATGGGGGTTTCTCGCATCGTAGATCTGTTTGCGAGGAATCTGACGAGACATTAACCAGAAAACAGTTAAGATCTTTGGCTTTACACTTCGAGGAGACAACAGCTTATGGCTATGCTTGGAATAAGGTTTATGAATTACAATATTTGAGGGCTAATCAACTTGAGTTCAATGAAGTTGATTATATTGAGGATATCGAGTTTAATGTTCGTGTATTCCAGAATTTAAATTCTTTAGCTGTGATCGCGAGGCCTTACTATCACTACGCTAAACGTCCCGCTGTAAGTCTTACAGGAAAATACAACTCAAATTTTTTTGCATTACATGTGGCTCGAATTAGATTGCTTTATGATCAGTTATACGAATGGGAGGGCTTAGTTAACGAGGAAGCATTAGGCAAACTAGGTTTGTTTTTATGTCGTTATATAGTCGCTACATTGCGAATGAATTGTTATGATGGCTCAGGCATGACGCATCGTGACAGGGTAGATTGGTGTAAACGCTTATACGACGATGGTTTCGTTGCTTCATTGGTGTATGCAGCTGAATCTCCAAGAGATTTCGTGTTAAGAGTATGCGTCGAGGCTCTTAAAAAAAGAAGAATAAGAAGTTTGATTTTTATTGGTCGAGTCGTTTACGTAGTAGAAAGGTATTTCTATCCTGTAATGTCAAAACTAAAAGACAACCGATAATAAATTTACCATTTAATGTCAAAATTTAACCGATGTATTAAAAGCCTATATATATTAAGCGCTGGAATCATTAATCCAGATCGATAGATCTTGCGAGCAAAAGATATTTTCTTTAGCGTTCCTTTGCTGTTGTAAGATATTACGTTATTGCTATTCCAGGTGGGAAAATTACTGTCTAGATAGGCTTGGTTTCTGCTTAATTCTGTTTTTAAATCTGCATTTTTGTCATATGAAATGCGAAACATAAGCGAAACTCCCAAGTGCAGGAATGCCGCAGCGTCTAAAAACTCTTGAAGACGCTGGGAGGCTGTTTCTTGGTAGACTTGTTTTACTTCAAGCATTGCTTTGTAAGTAGAGTCTATTTTACTTTTATCGATAGTGGTCATAATTGAGTCATTACGGATGATGTAGTTGACAAGCGCATGCGAAGTAAAGGCGACCTTCTCTACGGAGGGGTAGATAAGTAAGTGCATCATCATGTCATCGAATATTCTTGGTGGTTCTTCGAAATCATGAAGGTTTTTCATGATAGATGCTCGAAAAAACTTATTCCAAGGTGCGCCATTAAGTTCAAGTAAACGTTGGGGCTCTTCTTCAACATTGAAGGGTTGGCGCTTGTCGGTCATTTCAGTATTTAGAATTTACCAGTATCCACATCTACTCGATGAAAGCCGCAGACGGAAATATCTGCATCATTGTTCTTAGCTGTGTTATATAGTTTTTCAGCAAAATCGGGTTCTACGTAGTCATCGCTGTCAACAAAGCCAATATACTCTCCTCGTGCTATAGCTATTGCGTCAAACGCCCACGCCAAACACCTTCATTTTGTTTGTCTATTACAACTATTGTTTCAGGAAAACGTGCCTTGTAGTCATTTAAGATATCTATACAGTGATCAGGCGACCCATCGTTGATACAAATAACTTCAATGTCTTTTAGAGTTTGGCTTACAAGTGAATCAAGACAACGAGGTAGGTATTTCTCTACTTTGTAGCATGGAACAATAATGCTGGCTTTTTTAGAGGACATTGAGAATAGACTCCACATCAATAATACTTGGAAATAGTACAATGTAATTTATTCTTGAAGCTAGTATATTGTATTGTTGTGGAAATAAAAATATTAGGACTTCGTGAAAACACTTTTAATCATACCAGCATATAACGAAGAAGAATCTTTGAAGACCACCATCGATTCTCTTTCTGGTCTCGATGTGGACTTATTATCGTAAATGATGGATCAAAAGATTCAACTGTTCAGGTTTGTCGTGATAACGGTTATCCATTTTTAGATCTTTCTACTAATTTGGGACTTGCTGGAGCGTTTCAAGCGGGCATGAAATACGCATATCGTCATAATTATGATTGCGCCATTCAATTCGATGCTGATGGGCAGCATCTTCCAGAATATATTGAGCCGCTTATTGAAGCGATTAAAGAGAACGATATCGCTATTGGTTCACGTTTTGTAAATGAAAAAAAACCAAGATCAATGCGAATGCTTGGCAGCAACCTGATTTCTGCTGCAATCAGGTTGACGACGGGCGAGAAATTAACTGATCCAACATCGGGCATGCGTGCTTTTAACAAGCGAATGATTAAACAATTGGCACTTGGATTAAATTTTGGTCCTGAACCAGATACGGTTTCTTACTTAATTAAGCGTGCAGATGCTAAAGTCGTGGAGGTTCCAGTTAAGATGGCCGAGCGGTTTGCTGGCGAAAGCTATTTAAATCCATGGACATCTGTAATGTATATGCTTCGTATGACGATATCTATTTTATTCATTCAGCTTATTAGAAAACGTATTGGGGGTTGCTAGTAATGACAATTGAATTGCGTATAACCCTTATTATTGTTTCTCTTCTGACGTTGATTTTCATTGCTAGGAAAATTCGTAGCTCTAAAGTGAAGTTGGAAGACTCAATTTTTTGGATTTGTTTTGCTGGTCTAATATTTATTTTCAGTTTATTTCCTCAGATATTTTATGCATTGTCTAATTTGGCGGGTACATATGCACCGGTGAACTTTGTTTTCCTTTTCTTCATTTTTATCCTGCTTGTGCAAAGCTTTAATCTGAGTATGCGTATTTCACAGGCCGATACGAGGATTAAAGAGCTTACTCAACAGTTGGCAATTGAAAAATTTGAGCGATATCAGAATGATAAAAAGGACTCTTCTGATAAAGAAGAGTTTTGTAGTTGATTTTAAAGAAGGCTTTTCAAATAGTTGCAGTGATCCTTCATCGTTATATGAATTTCTTTCGAGATGATGCTGTTTGAACGCTGCGAGAGTTTGCTTGGTGGGACCGTGATGAACTATAGCAACATTATCGTAACTGGTGGCTGTGGCTTTATTGGCTCTAACTTTGTTCATTATGTCGCAAATAATTATCCAGATGTTCATATGGCAGTATTAGATAAACTGGCAATAAAGATAATATCGCCAGTCTCCCAAGAGATAGGGTAGAGCTTGTTGTAGGGGATATTTGCGACAAGGATTTGCTTGATAAGCTTGTTCCTGGTCATGACGCAATCGTTCATTATGCTGCTGAATCGCATAACGATAATTCCATTGCGAATCCGGAGCCTTTCTTAAAGACCAACATTGAAGGCACTTATTGTTTACTAGAGGTATGTCGTAAGTACGATGTTCGTTATCACCATGTATCAACTGACGAGGTGTATGGTGATCTGGCGCTTGATGATCCGAATCGCTTTACTGAAGAAACGCCCTATAATCCATCAAGTCCGTATAGCTCTACTAAAGCCGCATCAGACATGCTCGTGCGTGCATGGACTCGCACCTACGGATTACGTACCACTATTAGCAATTGCTCCAACAATTATGGTCCGTATCAGCATATAGAGAAGTTCATTCCGAGGCAGATTTCCAACATTCTTTGCGGCATTAAACCAAAGCTATACGGCGATGGTCTAAACGTTCGCGATTGGATTCACACTGAGGATCATTCCTATGCGGTATGGACGATTCTGACCAAAGGCAAGATTGATGAGACTTACTTAATCGGTGCTGATGGAGAAAAGAACAATATTGACGTACTTCACGCTATCTTAAAAGCTATGGGTAAAAACGAAGACGATTTCGATTGGGTGAAAGACCGTTCTGGGCACGACCGTCGCTATGCTATTGATTCGACTAAGCTGCGTACCGAATTAGGTTGGCAACCTCAGCATACTGACTTTACGGAAGGTCTTGCACAAACTATCCAGTGGTATAAAGAAAACGAATCTTGGTGGATGCCTGCAAAAGAAGCAACAGAAGCAAAATATGCAAAGCAAGGCCAATAAAGAAGACCCCAGGCTTTTAAATGCCTGGGGTCTATTGATGGACTTAGATTGCTTAGACCTTAAATGGTGGCGCAAATTTTATCAAAGAATTTTATAGAGCTCATGTCTCCTTCGCTAAGAATAAGCTCTAACCCTGGTGTTTGGTCATTGATTTCGGTTAAACCACTCCATAAATTACTATAAAAGTCCCATGTAAAAAGGCACGGCATATTATTTGTAGTTCCTTGATCTAATAATAGAAGGTAATCAGCTTCAAGGGTCTGTACTGAATTCCGGACTTCAGGTTGGTAGAAACTTCGTCTAGGTTTTCTCGGATTATGCTACTTTCTTCTGATTCGCTAGAAACATCATAAGTTCGTGTATTCCTGTAGTAGGTATTAAGGTTTGCTATCGGATATGCAAAAGCGGATCCATCGTCAGGAAGGTTAATTACTAGGCAGTCACCTATTATTTCCTTTGTTTCGTAGATGAATTCCTTTTCTTCTGTGGTAAGAATAGAATCAGAAGATATGCCATAGTCTTCTGAGATATTCGAGGATACTTTTCCGAATTGAGTTTCGATGGGTTCAGAAACTGGGGCATAGAATAAAACCGCAGCAATTACCACAATAGACAAAAATGTTATGCGCAAAGATTTGGTATGGTTATTATTGGGCAGAATTTTTGGAATAAGTCTGGTTGCGGCGAAGTCGTAAATAGCATAAATGCCTAGGGTTGCAATTGGAGCCCCAAATAAGGCGAGCATTGCTTCTATACGGTATATATCTGAATACCAGAACCCAGTAAGAAGATTTTTGACAAAGGAGACATCGACGCATGATGCATTAATGAGATAAAAGACTCCTGCGATAGCGTATGAAAAAACAAGCCAAAGAAACTGGCGATTTTTTAAAGAGTATAAACAACCAATTACTACAACGACACCGAGAAAAGCGTTTGGGGCTGAGTCTCGGAACCAGAGAGTTAGTAAGTTAAATATTGCTTCTGGTTTTGTATAGTATTTTGGATAGAGTTGCGATAGAGTTGCTTGCATAAATGGCGCATTGTAGAGAAACCACCAGAAAGCACATACAAATAAAGTAAAACCAATTGCAAGCAAGGTTGCTTTTATGGGGGAACCAAATCTTTTTTGGAAGAGATAAATATACTGTATATACAGAATGGAACTAAAAACACTCCCAGAGTAAATGCTGCGTTCGGCTGTGTGACTGCTATGGATCCAAGCCCAACAACAAAAATCACCAGTAGGGAAAGCCGTTGAAGAACAGCCTGTTTTTCGCAAGTCATTCTAATAAAAACTGCAATGAGTAAAGGGAGTAATGCAAAAGAGGTTAGATTAGGGTATAGTGGCCCAAACGTAAGAAGTCCCCAAGGGAAACCGGCGAATGCAAAAGAACAGAGCGACCCGAGTGAAATAAGAATATGGTTATCTTTAAAAATTGTTTTAAATAGGTAAAGCATTCCGATTGGGAATACCACAAATGAAAAAATGAAGTTAACCGTATTGACACTAAGTGTAATGGGCACATTGAGAGCAGAAACAAGGAGAGCGCATAGAATATGCCATGCTGCTGGATAAAATGATCCATTAGCTGGAAGTGGTGGTTCAAAAGTTGCAGTTTCATAAAGGGAAACTTCGAGTATGGACCAATTTCCAGATTCAATAAACCCTTGGATAACACCTAGGTGGAATATATTGTCGTAGGCTTGGAAAAAAGCATCTGCCGAAGAGAGATTTGCAAGAAAAAAACACTTCCCAAAGTGAAGGAGATTCCTAGATAGAGTGGTAGATAGTATTTTGGCATGCTGTCTACCACTCTATCTGCTGAGTGGATCGTTAGTTTTTTTTCTGACAAGGAATGAAAACAATATAAAGCAAAATGGAGATTGCGAAAACGGCTCCAAAGACAGTTATCCAAGAGGATGCAATCCCAATCTTACTGTAAATAATGCCAAGAATCGTGAATAGCAAGATAGCTAGCAGCGGAGAAAGCGCTAACGAAGTAAAACGCGTTTGGTTGCAGCTACGGAGAAACAAGAAGCCTGGTAGAAAAATAAATATAATACCTAGTAAAAGAGCAATTAGAAACTGATCCCACATACTGAATCCTCAAGATTTTCCGGATAGTTTAATATCGTTTGGAAAGCAAATTATCTGTTGCTTTCTTTCGTTCTAGTTCTTCGCGCTTGTCCCATTCTTTTTCCTCAATAGCACGCTGTCGTTTTGAGGAAGATTTTGGTAAAAGGTTTCTTCCAATTTTTCTAAATGGATGCAAAAACCCAAAAAGGAAGTATATAGCTTGTGTTTAATTACTTTGCTGCGCCATCTTTGGCGACATAATATTTCAAGCGAGCAAAGTATCCTATGGAAGAGTAGTTGTCTTCTAATACGAGCTTAAGTAACGGTCCGATAAGATTTGTTGTTTGGGCTTCTTTAAGGAAGTTTTCAGAAAAATAAGTGAGCCAAATTTTTTTTAAGCTGTGAATATAGCTTTTTTTTATCGCTTTTGGACTGATGACATAACTCTGGAAGAATAAAATCCGCCGACCATAAAAGTATTTCATTAGGATATTTATTGAGCATGCCGATTGAATTCCAGTCTTTATATATTTCTGAAACGATTTGGATGTGATCAGAAATCTTATCCGAGACACTTCCTTTTCGAAGAAACATCAAAGAGCCTTCACGGCTGACGCGATACTTTAAAAGTTTATTAGAAATTAAAGCGGTTTTTGAAGATCGAGATAAACCGCAAAATGGAATACCTGATCCTCTCCGAAAGCTAAACTTTCATCGAAGCGAATGTTGTACTTCCGCAGAAAAGAAGTTTGCATGCGGTACGCCAAGCAAAAGGGCAAGAACTTCTTCAAAGAGAAGATCGGGATGGAATCCATCGTAGATAATAATTCGCGAGGGCTTAAAACTTCGTTAAGCCATGTGTAGCCGCGGAATTCCGGATATGCGGTTGCGCCGTAAGTAACTATGTCGGCATTGGTGTCGTCGAATACTTCGATAATTGTTTCGCATGCTTCTGGTTCGAGTAGGTCATCCGAATCTAAAAAGCAAATATATTCTCCTTTTGCAGCATCAATGCCGGCGTTTCGAGCAGAAGAAAGTCCACCATTTCTTTTGGTTATGATTTGGATGCGATTATCTTTTGCTTGGGCTGCTTCTAGGATTTCTAAAGATTTGTCAGTAGACCCATCATTCACGCAAACGATCTCGATATCTTCATATGTTTGCGTCATTGCTGAAGCTAAAGATAGCGCGAGATATTCTTCTACATTATATACGGGGATTACAATAGAAATTTTTGCCATTAGTATCCCTACTTATGCACTAATTTGTTAAAAGCGGTTTTTGCAACAAGACTAAGACCACCGTTTCTATATAGTCTTTTTGCGGTTTTTAGTTTGTTGCTTTCTGCTTCGAGATGTCTGTTTTCGTGGTATTTTATCGGATCAGTAATGATGGCTTTTCTGTCGACTTTTTCCAGGGTTCGAACAGTTTGTAATCAGTAATACCTAACGCATCTTCTTTTCCGAAATCTGCTGACATCTTTTTGATAAATTCTTTTTGGAGAGGTTCAGTTAACCTATCGTAATTCCACATATATGAGTCATAGCGCATTTTTACCAGGATGGGGATAAGGATATCTTTATTGGGCTTGTTATTCAAAAAGCGAACCATTTCTTGGTATTCATCGCATACGCAGTAAACTTTACCTGGCGAGTTAACAGAAGATGATTCGTTATCTTGACGATATGATAAAACAACTTCGTCAAGAAGAACGATGGTCTTCGCAGATGCCCAAACTTTAAAATTAAATCCAGCATCTTGGTATGAAGCACCAGGAGTCTCTAAAAACGAGATCTGGTTTTCTTCGAGAAAGGCTCGATTGTAAATTGCAGACCAAATTGAAGGCTTTCGGTAAAAAACTTGAACTGACTTTAGGGGCGTAGTTACTCCTGCTTCTCCATCCCTGACCCAGTTAAATCTTTCCGATCTTTTAGTTGGTATAGACCAATAGAGGCAGAAGTCCGCTTTTGCTACATCAGCATTATTGGTGGATGCTGCAAATATAGATCTTGGAGGGCAGTTGGTTGGAAGAAATCGTCAGACTCCAAGATGGCGATATATTCTCCAGTAGCTGCCTTTAAACCTTGATTCATTGAAGCACCATAACCAGAATTTGGTTTATCGATGACTTTGAATCGTTTATCGATATCTATGTATTCTTGAATTATCTGACGAGAGTTATCAGTTGACCCATCGTTTATGCAAATTACCTCAAGTTCGTGAGGTTTGCGAGATAAGAGAATCCAAGCATTCTTTGAGATATTGATCAACATTGTAAATAGGCACAAGTACCGATATTTTTGGCGTAGTGAAATCAGTCATTGTCGGCTCCGAGATTCATTTCATTTTTAGTTTTTGCTGCGGTTTTTGCCAATAATGCTTTGTCTAAATCGCTGAAACGAATCTTATCGCCAACGAAAGTAAACTTGCAAATTCTACCATTTTGCTGCTCAATAAAGTTGATAGAATGAGCGACACTATCAAGATTGTCTGGGTCTTCAAGCAGAATTAATGCGTTATTGTGCGCTGCGTACATGCCAGCAGCGTAAGCATCGCTTGGGTGCCAAAAAGAAGTAACAAGCAAGTTTTCTATAGAACCAGCATTTGGCTCATTTTGCTCGATCCAGTTATTAATTATTCCATTGGCATCGTAGGCATCTTTTCCGCATATCTGGGTGTATTTGATGCCCATTTCTTCAAGGGGAAGAAGATATTCGTTTGGGAATTGGTCCGATCCGCCAAGCACAATTATCTCTGGATAGTCATGTTTTTTCAAAAGCTCATAGTGAGCTTGAGGAATAGGGTCGGTTCCGTCTTTTAGTAGGATTGGTACGCATGTAATAGGCAAAGGGAGAAAAGGAAATAATGTCTCCGGTGCATTCCTTGTAAGCAACAATAGCAATTCTTTTATTCCATAAATCTTTCTTTTGCCGTATTCGAACACATTAAGAGAGAGTTCGGGATAATTGTCGCTGGCGATAATGTCGATATTAATATCCTGGGAAAACAGTGTTTAATTTGAGGACCGATATTGGTCCCGATCTTTTCATCTGAGGTGATTAGTATAACGTTTTTGGGATTCAATCTTGCGAGTTCCTGAAATGTCACATCGGGAACATGCTCATTCTGAGCTACTAAGATTGGCGCATTCAATGAACCAGCAAGTGAGTTTGCTAATGCAAAATCAAAATCATTTTCGCCAGACACAATTACGACGTCTTCTGTTTTTGAGGTAAAACACTGACTCGATAGCTTCGCTGCAATTCCGTATTTGCTTTCGGCGGTTAGATCAATAGCGGAATCGCCAGGGAAAGAAATATCCGACGTAAGCATTGATAAAACTTTTGTTCAGATTCACCGCTACCGATGTGACCACCAAGAACGCGGTATGTTTTGCATACATCTGATGCTGGGCCAAGCATGCGAAGCTTACCCTTCTCAATCCAAGCTGCTTTATTACATAAGCGCTCAATTTGATCGTTGCTATGGGAGACGATCAAGACAGTAACATTATGTTCCTTGATCAAAGACATAATGCGTTCTTCGCATTTTTTTTTGAAACATAAAGTCGCCAACTGAGAGGACTTCATCAACAATAAGGATTTCTGGGACAATTACCGTAGCAATAGCAAAGGCAATTCGTGCGACCATGCCTGATGAATAATTTTTGAGAGGCATGTCGAGAAATTTGCCGACCTCTGCAAACTCAACAATCTCGTCGAAATTCTGTTGAATGAAGCTCTTGGAATATCCGAGTAAAGCTCCATTTAGATAAATGTTTTCTCGGGCTGTTAACTCCATATCGAAACCTGCTCCTAGCTCAATTAAAGGAGCAATGTTCCATTTGCTTTACAGGTTCCTTTGGAGGGATCCAATACGCCAGCTATTATTTTTAATAAGGTGGATTTTCCTGATCCATTAGTGCCTAATATTCCAAATACGTCTCCCTTTTTAATTTCGAGCGAAATATCGTCAAGGGCTCTAAACTCTTTAAAACGGAGCTCATGTTTAGCGAAAGCAATCATATATTCTTTAAGACTGTTAAGTTGCTCGTTTGCCATGTTGAAGATCATAGAGACGTGGTCGATTTTTACCATCGTCTCTTTATCTGAGTCTTCAAAATCATAGGTTTATCCATTAGTGGTGAATTGTTGACAATCTCAGGCATAATACCTCTAAACATAAAGAATAAATTTGCTTTGAGTTTTGCGGAAAATAAGGACTCCTACAAGAAGAGAAATTAAAGCAATACCGAAACAGAGAAGGTTTTCTTCAATGCTTGGGAAAGTATTCCATAGAACTATATCTCTGAAGTAAGTTACATAATGATACATCGGGTTAGCTTGCATAATGGGCAGTAGCCACTCAGGGATAATGCTAATTGGGTAAAACAAGGGAGTTGCATAAGTCCATGCGGTAATTAGAACGCTCCATAGATGGCAAATGTCGCGAAAAAACACCGCCAAAGCAGATAGGGCTAGCCCAATCCCTAGACTAAACAATGTGACATAAAACAGCAGAAGTGGAAGCGCGATGATGTTGATTGTTGGGGGGATTTGAAAAAAGATCATTACAATTGCAACTGCAATGAGAGAAATGCAGAAATTAACTAGTTGAAACAGAACTTTCTCAACAGGAAATATTGCTTTGTTGATTCGAATTTTTTGATCAGCGAAGACGAATCAAGAATTGAATTCATAGCTGTAGTTGTTGAATCTGCCATGAGGGCAAATAAGATATTTCCAAGAATTAGGTATAGCGGATAGTTTTCAATATCGAATTTAAAAAACGTGCTAAATACTGCCGTCAAAACACACATCATAAGCAGTGGATTAAGAACGGACCATAATACCCCCAACGTACTTCTGCGGTATTTAAGTTTAAAATCTTTCGAAACAAGAGAGGTAATGGTGAACCAGTTACGTCTTAGGTTTGATGCAAAAAATGTTTGAGCTGCCATATACGTATCGTTTCATCTTAATCTAACTACTTGTAAGAAACTTAATTATACCCTGAACATCAATCGCTACTTGTTAGTAGCAGAAAGATAAAAGAAAGTGAACATATCGAAAAGTTATTTCCAGGGAACTTCCAGTGTATTAAATACTATTGATCAATGGTAGAAGTTTCTTTTTTAGGCATAGGAACAATTTTGTCAAAGTTTCTGGGCGGGCTTTACTATAAGTTTGTCAATCGTAACAGCAAGCAAAAGAGATAACAGGAAAACAACGACAACTACGCCAAAAATTTCCGTCAGCCATTATTAACTCCAGATTAATTAATAAAATTAACCTGGGAATTATACTAGAAGAAAGAGGTGTAGAGGGGCTGGTTTGGATGCTGTTTGGGTAAGAGGTGTTGTCACGAAAGGGCACGTTCTATCTATTCTGAAGATGCCTCGATTTAACGCCTCAGAGCATCAATCAGTAATCTAACTCCTCCTAGCTTAAAGTAGTATTTTGCTTTTTCAAATCTGTTTGGGTTTATTGGAAAACTTTGCAGAAATTTTTGAGGATCGTTCAATAAAAACTGAAGGTTTTATTTTGCCAGGATCCAAAAATGTTAGCGTTGTAATGACCCTTAAGTTGTCCGTTTTTGAGTTCTCGTACCATTTCTTCTAAAAATATTGATCGAATTTCTGGTGTAAGTCTTTGGTAATTCCACATATAGTTGTCATACTTTATCCGATAGACATATGGTTGTAATTCTGTCTTATTGGGCATGGATTCCGACGTGCGTTCTATCTCGTCAAGCTCTTTAACGATGCAGAAAGCCTTATCAGGGTCATTAACTGATGACGATTCGTTGTCTTGCCTGTAGTGAAGTAGAGGGTCTTCAAGTAAAAAGATACGATGTGTAAACGCCCATATTTTAAAAGTGAAGCTCAAATCCTGAAAACTTGCACCTGGAGTTTCCAAAAAAGAAATTTTGTTTTCTATTAAATACGAACGTTTATAAATTGCTGACCAAATAGAGGGAAGTGCCAAGTAAATTTCTGGTTCTTTTTGTGGGTCAATTACTTTATTTGCCATTGAGGACTTAATGACAGAGATTAGCTGGTTTTTTTCTTTTGGCTTTGACCAATAAAACCAATAATTTCCTTTTACGATATCTACATTATGCTCAATTGCTTTAGTGTAGAGTTTTTTGTAAGCGTCTGGTTCTAAGAAATCGTCAGGCTCAAGAATTGCGACATAGTCGCCTTTCGCTTCTTGCATTCCGAGGTTCATTGATGCGCCATATCCAGAATTAGGCTTATCTATCATTCGGAACCTAGATCCTTAGCTAAATAAGATTGAATTATGTCACGGGATTTATCGGTTGAGCCATCATTAATACAAATCACTTCAAAATCTTGGAAAGTTTGGGCAAGTATTGAGTCCAGTGCTTTTCGAAGATATCTTTCTGCATTGTAAATTGGAACGAGAACTGAGATTGAGGGATTATTTGAATTGATCATCAAAATTACCTTGCCGTAAATCTGGAATATCTTTTAGCTTAATAGTATAAGTTTGCAACTAGAGAAGGTTTCTTACATAGAATAGTATCAATGTTTAATGTTGCATTGTGCGAAAGATGATTTGTTTAGATAAGTTTAGATTTAATATGTCCTCAAACGCAGAAAATAATCAAACCGTTATGATTGAGCCATTCTTTTCTGTCATTCTTCCTGTTTACGGTGTGGAGGATTACATATCTGATGCATTGGAAGACCTCGAAGCTCAGTCTTTTGCAGATTGGGAAGTAATAATTATCGATGACTGTTCGCCTGATGAGAGCCGAGCTATTGCTGAAGCGTTTGCAGCCAGGGACTCTCGTTTCAGGATTATTTCCCACAATGTCAATAGAGGTCTCTCTGCCGCGCGAAACACAGGTTTGCATGCTGCTTGCGGCGAATATATCTGGTTTCCAGATCCCGATGATCGATATGATCATGATTTGCTTCAACAAGTAGCTGATTCCTTGAAAAGACAAAGAGCGTTGGTAGTTATGACAGGCCATTCGGAAGAATACTTTTCTTCAGGAGGCGAAAACACTCATTCGATTGATTTTGCTCTAAAGAATAAAGAACTTTACCAAAGAGAACTTCGTGCATTGGTTATGCAACTCGAAAAGAAGACCCATTACGGATACGCATGGAACAAGTTTTATGAGCGCTCTTATCTTTTAGAGGGCGATTACTGGTTTACGGAAGACCTTCCTTTGATTGAAGATATCGAGTTCAATATCAGAGTCTTTCAAGGCCTTCCTTCGCTTAACATTGTTGGGGCTCCTTTATATCATTATGCAAAGCGAGAGGGATCAAACCTTACTAACAAATACGTTTCAAGGTATTTCGAGGTTCATCGTCAACGAATTCAAATGCTACGAGATCAGCAGGAGTCTTGGGGACTTCTTACGGACGATTCCAAGGGTATTCTTGGGGGTTTATTTGCTCGGTATATTCTGTCTGCTCTAGAACGAAATTGTGAGTCGGAAAGCAATCTGAACCATTCCCAGAGGGTTTTTGGTGCAAGCGTCTTTTTGATGATCCACTATTTCAGGAGTTGATCCCCTGCGCGCGGGCGGATAGCTTCATTTTGCGAGTGTGCGTCAAAGTTCTACGGCATAACAATGCCAGTATAAGTGTTGCACTAGGGCAAATGATCCACGAGGCGAAACACGGGCTACTGCACAACTTATTTATGAAGATAAAAGCAAGCAGATAATCATTTATGCTTCGTCAGAGCCATCCTCTGCTTCATTATCCAAGGTAAGGAAAAGATCAAACTCCTGTTAAAAGAGCAGGCAAACAATATCTGCCAAAATAACTGGCCCGACGATTATGGAAGCAACTAAAAGAGCCGATGGTATCAAGCAGAGAAGTATTCTGGTTCTGTTATTCTTATTTCTCTTGCTGAGAGCAGAAAGCAAAGGAATAAGAAGGAGATAGAACGCGAAGAAACTAGGTGAATTGATTACGCGCAAAGGAGTGTAGTTTAAAGCTATTTCGTAAGTGTAGAGAATGCTCCTAAGCGGTTGCAGGGTACTAGGCTCTGCAAGGCCTACTCGTGTTGTGTTGTCTCGAATTTGTATTTCTTCATTGGTTATGCCGCTCGATAAAAACGCAGAAAAGAATTGAACCTGCTCATCTACCATTCTTGATTTAGATTTTCTTTCAATTCGAAGGGGATGGCAGGCATAAATAACTTGTAATTTGTTCCCATAGTTGCAGCGAAATAGGAATCTGGATGCTTAATTCCCATCTCTACCCATGTTGCTAGATAATTTAAAACGTCTTGTGTGTCTGGATCTTTGAAAGTGTCTTTGACGCTATCAGCGCTCGTTAAAGTATAAATAGCTGGAAGACTTCGTATGGTAATACCTTATCTATTGCGGCACGCTCTTCTTCGGTTACTTCGTCCGAATATTGCGAAACATAATTAGCGGTTTGCTGAAGTGGGAGTGAATACAGTTCTTTTGAGGGGCCTTTATCAACGCCCCAGGAGGGAAGCAAAATGTTTGACCACGTAAGACTGAAAACAAGTGGAATAATTAAGCAGCAAGAACAAATTAATCGTTTGCCAGGTTTTGCGTAAACGCATAACGCCAAAACAGCAGGCAAAGCCAAATAAATACCCTTTTTATTAGCCAATATCACAAGAATAGTACATAGTATAAAAGTTATAGCAGCTAGAGGCGAGGCCAAACATTTCCCGCGGGTGCGGATTCCTTCTATAAAGAAAAGTAAAAATGGTATCCAGAAAAGTACGAAAAAAGAATCTTTTACCATTTGTGAGGCATATGAAGCATAGGCTGGCAAAATACAAGCAATAACAAAGAAAGAGATCCATATGATACGCGGTACGTTAAATCGGCGAATATAGCAAAACAACAATGATAGCATTGCCGCGGTGATTAAAGCTTGAATAGTGGTGTATATAAAAAGTGAAACAGACTGGGAACCAAGACTGTTACCTAGATCCATTACTGATCCAAATAGCACGGTTGTTAGCCAGGGATGATGGTCATACCATTCGGTAGCGTACGCCAGATTAAAGTTTGCCAAATAGTGTCTTGGTCTAGGCTTCCTGGGTAATGGCAATAATCCAAGGGAGCCAACAAACGAACAAAATGGCAAAAAAGAATAAAAGTGCCTTTTAATGCAGATTTTGAAAGGTGTAACTTGGTTTTCGGTGCTTGTTTTATTCCGTGAACGATTGATAGTTTCAAATAATAACGAAGAAATAAAACATAGGACAAAAATAGAAACACTCCGACAAGGGTTAATGCAACGGCATATTCTGCTGTGATCCACGAATAGTAATCTGCGGTTTCTAGATCAAAGATCGTGATGCTGATATAGACAATTCCAGAACAAAGTAATAGGAGCGTGCTTACTAGAGAGAAAAGCAGGCAACACCAATCAAAGGACAAGCTATCTTTGATAAAGGAGGCTACTTTCTGACGTACTTCAGAATGTTGTTTCACTGATAGTCCTTTAATTCGTTCGGTTCAAGCAGTATTAAATTGTAATAGTTTACTATGGTGAATTAATGGCAACCATAAAAACAAAATCGGGGATTCACCTATGAAAAAGTACGTAATGGCGCTCGATGCGGGAACAACCAGCAACCGTTGTATTTTGTTTGAGAAAGACGGAACTATCGCCAGCATAGCACAAAAGGAATTCACGCAGTATTTTCCTCAACCTGGATGGGTGGAGCACGATGCTGATGAAATTTGGTCTACTCAGCTTGGTGTGGCTGTGGAGGCGATGTCGAAAATTGGGGCATCGGCGGAAGACATTGCAGCAATAGGCATTACCAACCAAAGGGAAACAACCATTGTCTGGGACAAAGCAACAGGAGAACCTGTGTGCCCTGCTATCGTTTGGCAATGTCGAAGAACGGCAGAGTTTTGCGATGAACTGAAGGCGCAGGGCTATACCGACACGATCAGGAAGAAAACGGGATTGATTATCGATGCCTATTTTTCAGCTACCAAAATTCGTTGGATATTAGATCACGTCGAGGGCGCGCGAGAAAAAGCTGAGGCGGGCGAGCTCCTTTTTGGTACGGTGGAAACGTGGCTCATCTGGAAGCTAACCAAGGGAAAGTTCATGTGACGGACTATTCGAACGCCGCTCGAACCATGCTCTTCAATATCAACACCCTTGAATGGGATCAAGAAATCCTCGATCTTTTGAAATCCCTCGTTCCATGTTGCCGCAGCCAATGCCGTCAAGTTGTGTATATGGTGAAACTGCCGCATCGTTTTTTGGCGGGCCGATTCCTATTGGCGGCGCTGCAGGAGATCAACAGTCTGCTCTTTTTGGCCAGGCATGTTTTCACCCCGGAACCGTAAAGAATACCTATGGCACGGGCTGCTTTTTGCTAATGAACACAGGAGAAAAGCCCGTTTTTTCCGACAACGGCTTGCTGACCACCATTGCATGGGGTTTAGATGGCAAAGTTGAATATGCTCTGGAAGGGTCAATTTTTGTAGCGGGAGCAGCCATTCAATGGTTACGCGACGAGCTGCGTCTGATCGATTCCGTTGCGGATTCCGAATACATGGCGAAAAAGGTAGAGGATACCAATGGCTGCTATGTAGTTCCTGCGTTTACCGGACTGGGCGCGCCTCATTGGGATCCTTATGCAAGAGGAACTATTGTAGGTATCACTCGTGGGGTAAACAAATATCACCTCATTCGAGCGACTTTGGAATCACTTGCCTATCAGGTCAATGATGTCATACGAGCAATGGAGGCGGACTCTGATATTTCTCTAACCTGCTTCGCGTTGATGGTGGGGCGAGTGCCAATGATTTCTTGATGCAGACTCAAGCGGATATTATGGGAACTCCCGTAAAGCGACCAAAATGTATCGAAACTACCGCTATGGGGGCGGCTTATCTTGCTGGTTTGGCTGTTGGCTACTGGAAAAATCGCGAAGAAGTGGAAGAAAACTGGGCGGTAGACAAAATCTTTAGTCCTTCCATTTCGGAAGAGGAAAGGCAGCAGAAGTCAAAGGATGGAATAAAGCGGTCCGCTGTTCTTATCTTTGGGCGAAAGAAGATTAGGGGATATTCCCATGTCCGAAGTGCGCAAAACAGGCCTATAATAAGACGGTTCATAAGGCGATATAAACAGATAGATAGAACGAGGTAGCACGTGACTTGTGCAATTATAGGATGTGGCAACGCCCTTCCCGCATTGGACGTAACAAATGATCATATGGCGCAATTGGTTGAGACGAGCGACGAATGGATATCAAAGTCGTACAGGCATCAAGAGCCGCAAAGTTGCCGTAGAGGAGAACCAGTACTGATCTTGCTGAGACAGCTTCACGCAAAGCGCTTGGCTGGACAGATGGTGGCTACGCAGAGCGCACCATAAAGCCAGAAGATATTGATCTGATAGTATTTGCTACCGTAACCCCTGATGTTTTGGTTCCTTCTAATGCGGCCATTTTGCGTCGTCGCTTAGGTTTGGAAAACGCTGCGTGCTTTGACCTGAATGCTGCTTGCTCAGGCTTTGTATATGCGCTTACCGTTGCGGAAAGCATGATAGTAGCAAGCGCGACGGCATCTAATCGCAGCGACTTTAAGCGCGCTTTGGTGGTGGCGGGTGAACGTCCGAGCCGCATTACCAATTGGGCCGATCGTAATACTTGTGTTCTTCTGGGCGATGGTGCCGGTGCGGTTGTTCTGGAGTACGATCCTAGCCGAGCGGGTATTTTGAGCACCTTTATTGCCAACGAAGACGATATTCATAACTCGCTTACGTGTCCTATGCCGCTTGACGTGGTGCCACCCTTTGATGAGGACGGCGTGAATCATAATGCTGCGGAAGCGACCGACAAAAGCCATGCTTCCATCGATGAAGAGCTCGCAATTGTTGAATCGCTTGAGGCGGGCGCGCCTCGTAATGTGTTGCGTATGAATGGCCAGCAGGTTTTTAAGTTTTCTGCACGAGCTATGAATTTGGCTGTAACAGAGGTCTGCCAACGTGCGGGTGTTACGCTCGATGAGATCAAACTCATCGTTCCTCATCAGGCAAACGAGCGAATTATTGATTTTGCGGCGCGAAGAATGCATGCACCAAAGGAGCTGTTTAAGCTCTCGATCGAACATCGCGGCAACTCATCTGCGGCAAGTGTCCCTTCTGCGCTTGCTGATGCGTATAACGAAGGCCAGATTAAAAAGGTGACAAAGTAATTTTGGTAGCTTTTGGAGGGGGCTTTACCTTGGGCGCCGTGTTGTATGAAGTGTAGGCACCGTGTTGCGTGAGGTACGAGTGTCGGCTGCATGAACGTAGATGTCGTGCTGTACGAAGTGTAGTTAGGTTTCATTCACCTGCTCGTAGTTTAAATACTCGTGTCAAAATGGTACTCTTTGGGTAACTTTTAGGTATTTCCACCTTTTATGAGGTGATTTGTGTGGATAGTACTTTTACTCAGCGCGTACAGGAATTGGCAGCGCGCATCGAACCGTATCTAATCGATAAACGCCGCTTTTTTCATGCTCATCCTGAATTGAGCGGTGAAGAAGTAAATACGACGGCAGCTATAGCGCAAGAGCTTGATGCATGGGCATAGAATATGTACTCCCTAACGATTTTATCCCTGGCCCTGCGCCTGCGCATTATACAGAAAGTGAAAATCTTGCATCTTTGAAAGAAGCTGGCAAGGCATTTGTACGACGGGATGTTGAAGCGCGGGGCGTGCTGACAACGCCGCCAACCGCAAGAACGCGTCTGAGACTACTAAGGACCAGGCCACGTCAGTGAACGCTACCAGCAACCAGGACGCATCGGCGAGCACTGCGAATAGCGATGGCGAATCGACAAGTGCTGCAATTGCATGATCTGTCGACAAGCACCGCCAAAACTTCCCAGGGTGGTTCTACGATTAGCTCTCAATCGGGTCTTATTGTTACGATCAGAGGGGAAGCGCCTGGTGCATATGACGAGCAAGGCCGACCCAGGCACCGCATAGTTTTGCGGTCTGATATTGATGCGCTTCCTATTTTGGAACAGACAGGCGCGTCATATGCCTCGAAAAACGAAGGCGTGATGCATGCCTGTGGCCACGATTGTCACATCGCAATGATGCTCGGAGCAATCCGCCTGCTCAACGAATTACGCGGGCAACTTCGGGTGAAGTGCGCATAGTTTTCCAGCCCGCCGAAGAAATATCCATTGGCTCGCGCCGAATGATTGCGGCGGGGGCGCTCGATGGGGTGGAAACCATCTATGGAGCTCATATTTGGAGCGAAGTGGAAGCGGGAACCGTTTCGATTGAGTCAGGTCCGCGCATGGCAAATACCGACTGGTTCCGTGTCGACATCAGTGGCTCGAGTGCGCATGGTGCAATGCCCCATAAGGCGTTGACGCCATTGTCGTTGGAGCCGCTATTATCGAAGCACTTCAGGTTGTCGTGAGTCGCGATGTGTCGCCGTTTGACCCAGTGGTTCTTACTATTGGGGAATTCCACGGGGGCGTAGCGCGCAACGTCATGGCAGGAACGTCTTACCTGACCGGAACGGTACGTTCGTTTGATCCGAAGGTTCGTGAATTCTTGCGCGAGCGCATGGAATTCATGGTTCACCATGTGGCGCGATCTTATAGCGCTAAAGCTGATTTCGAATGGCAATCAGGCAATTCAGCCCTTATCAACGATAAAAAATGCGCCAAACGTGCCATAAAATCGGCGGTAAAGGTATTAGGTGAAGACGCTCTGGCGAAATATGAAGGTACGCTTTCAGGGGAGATTTTTCTGAATATCTGCGGGTAGTACCAGGAGTGTTTGTTTTTGTTGGAGGGAAAAATCCTGAAAAAGGCGCTGACCACCCTCAACATAGTTGCTATTACGAAGTGGATGAAAGTGTCCTTGTTAGTGGTGCGAAGCTTGCAGCGCAATACGCTTTCGATTTTCTGAATGAAGATTAAAGGTACTAGCGATAGCCTAAGAATAATTCTCGAAATGAAATACAAATAGTAACGTAAGAGGCATCCTGCGGTTATAGGAATGTGTTGCTATAACCCCATCCTGCAGGATGCTCTTTAGATCTAGATTGCTTTAGATAGAGTTTTAAATTCGAGTTAGACCGTATGCAAAAAAGGGTCTCAGATTAACCTGCGTTCCAGCCGCCATCAACTACCAAAACATCGCCACTGATGTAAGCAGAATCTTCGCTTGCCAAGAAAAGCGCTGCCTTGGCGATTTCTTCGGTGCTGCCCGGCTCAGGTCCGCATGCCAACACGGGCTGAATGCGACCATAACCATTGGGGTTTGGCTGCCCCATAGAAGTAGCAATTTCTGAAGCAATGCCGCCTGGCGCAATGGCGTTCGCTCTAATGCCGTCTTTCATATACATGTAAGCGGTATTCTTGGTCATGGAGATCACAGCTGCCTTTGATGCGCAGTAAATTGCTCCTGCACAGGTGCGCATTCCGCCAAGGGAAGCAACGTTAACGATTGAACCACCATTGCCTTGCTCCAAGAAGACGTTGACTGCTTTTCGCATCGCGCAGAAGGGGCCAAACATATTGACCGCCATAACTTTTCGTACTTTTCATTAGTGGCATCACCGATAGGACTCATATCGTCCATAATGCCTGCATTATTGATAAGCACATCGAGTTTGCCAAACTTTTCTACAGCAAAATCGATCATGCCTTCACAAATACTCTGATCAGAGACGTCTCCGGGATAAATTTCGATCGTTCCTGGAGCCTCTGTGAGCGATTCCTTGAGTGCCTCAAGGCGTTCTTTTCTGCGAGCGACAGCAACAACAGAAGCGCCTTCAGCAACAAAAAGACGAACAATAGCATCTCCCATGCCGGAAGATGCGCCGGTAACTACTACCGATTTTCCTTGCATTTTCATAGGATCATCCTTTCGATATACAAAGGCGGGATTAATGAATGCCTTTAGATAACAGTAGTCGAGCAGGCAAAAAGAAAAGACCGCGAGCTGGACTAGCGGTCTTAATTATGCTGTATGAGGGTAAACGGTAGTAAATTGCAGATAAGTGGTTGCTTTAGCTTGTCCAGGGCTTATCGAAGTCAGGTTCCAAACTGCCGTCGTCGGGCCTATTAAACAAGTTTCCTGTCCGCAGTCCTGGCAAGTGCCAACCAACACTTTATGTTTATGGAACAGGGTGTAATACAGATAAATCAAAGCAAAGGCTACTGAGAAGCAGGCATGAAGAAGAAGAAAACAACAACTGCTACTGCTGCCGCCACATGGATATACCATTTTGAGGGGATGCGACGCCTATCGGGGACATATTCCATATTGGTGCTGCCACAGTGGGGACAGGTAATAACAGGTTTTTTATCTTTTCTTTTATTGGGGTTTGTCGGCTCGTATTTCTTGTTTTTCGCCATCCCGAATCCCTCTCTTTTAAACGGGTGAACGCAAAGTTCTCTTATTGAGTAACCTCATAAGGGTAACACGTTCATGTGGGGAGAGGTCAATTCTCCTTCATTCGATTCAACACGATATTCAATTTTCAGAATCAATGTATTTCGGGAGACGATACTTTTGACTCGAAATCAAAAAGAAGGACCAAAATCTCTTTAGGGGATTTTGTCCTCGAAAGGTTATGTGATGTGAATTTTTACAACTCTTGAAGGGTTATATGTCATGAACTCGGATGGTCAAAAGACGTCGAGTAAAAGCCCCACATCTTTACTTCGGTTTCGAGCTCTACATCAAAGTGATCTTTCACGGTTTTTGAACATCACGAATGACTTGCAGCACATCTTGCTGTAGCATTTCCGGTATTTACAACAAAACCTGCATGTTTAAGGGAAACTTGGGCGCCGCCGACGGTATGCCCCTGCATGCCAGAATCCTGAATAAGCTTGCCAGCGAAATACCCGACAGGACGCTTAAAGGTGCTTCCCGCACTTGCCATTTCAAGAGGCTGTTTGGAAGCGCGGCGTTCAGCCAAATCGTCCATACGTGCCTGGATAGCGTTTGTGTTATCAGGGTGCAACACGAGTTCAACACTGAGAACGATAAGACCCTCATCACCCATCATTGAGTGGCGATAGCTCCAGTCTGCTTCCTTTGCTTCAAGTGTTTTTACTGATCCATTAGGGTAGAGACAGGTTACCGAACGTGCAACGTCTTTAAATTCTCCCTCATAAGCGCCCGCATTCATAATGGCAGCACCACCGATAGATCCCGGAATGCCGCTTGCGAATTCATAGCCCGCTAAACCAGCAGCACATGCCGCCTTGGCAACAGCCTCGTTAGTAGCGCCAGCTTGCGCAATAATTGTGCTTCCCTCAATAGTGATGTCAGAGAGGCGTCACCAATTTCGATTACAACTCCTCGAAG
>ENA-OQDF01000088-OQDF01000088.1-human-gut-metagenome-genome-assembly--contig:-NODE-88-length-30593-cov-2.917383_pt1 | contig 30593 bp, 34 predicted proteins | sample MGYA00242769_ERZ504597 | MGnify/ENA primary metagenome ERZ504597 (study PRJEB26092, sample SAMD00036305) | human gut metagenome | host: Homo sapiens | study: EMG produced TPA metagenomics assembly of...
GCGAAACATTGCCTTCTCCGGAGCAAGTGCATCAAAGCAGAATCTTATGGAAAAATTCAGGAAAACGTTTGCGAGATGTACCGGAGTTTCATTTGTAACAAATGCATTGGTGATACCGAACAATTCAATGTTTCGAAGGAGTGCCCTGGCTCTGGAAGCACTGATGTCGTTGGCAACCAGGAGTCCGCTTCCATTCAGCATTGCACCAAGGCAGTAGCTTTGCCGCCAGGTGCAGCACAAAGGTCCAGAACGTTTTCCCCTGGAGTGACTGGACTCCTGAAAAGTCTCACGAACTTTCCAGTCTGCAAAAAGAATTGATCCTGCAGGCAGCTGATATGCTTCGTCCAGGCGGATTGCTTCTATACTCCACATGTACCTTTGCGCCGGAAGAAGACGAAGAAGTTGTTTCCCATCTTCTTGAAAACCGACCGGATATGGAACTCCTTGAGCTTCCGGAATATGAAGGTTTCACCTCAGGTCTCCCGGAATGGGGAAACGGAGATCCATCACTTACGCGCACCGTGCATCTCTTTCCTCATAAGATGCAGGGAGAGGGACACTTTCTTGCACTGTTTCGTAAAGAGGGCAGAACCGATCTGATCGGTACAATGTCTTCTGCAAAACCAAATGCCGAAACCCGCAAATGGCTGGAACTTTTCCTGAAGGAGATCGGACTGAAAACACTTGGTGGGCAGCCCTTTGACTGGAATCGCGTTGAAACACGAAAAGACAAAGTCTACTATCTGCCACCGATAGGCGGTGATTTCCGTGGACTTACATTCCTTCGAAATGGACTGTATCTCGGAGACCTTAAGAAAAACCGTTTCGAACCTTCCCAGCCATTTGCACTTTCCCTTCGAAAAGGTGATGCAGAAGCCGTAATCTCACTTCCGGTCTCCGATCAGCGTCTGACACGCTATCTCAAGGGTGAGACTCTCAATATTGAACCGGAAGAGGCTGCTCACGCAAAAGGATGGCATCTGCTCTGCGTTGAAGGTTATCCAATCGGATTCGGTAAACTCGTCGGCCAGACTCTCAAAACAAATATCCCGCAGGATGGAGAGTGTAACCTCTCTGTCCTACGGGATATTTTCATGATAACGGTATCATCTTCTCAGTGTAAATGAATAAATATATGTTTCCTTTACTTTTTTCTGCAACATTCGTTCCAATGCCGCTGCGTAATCCTCCAACTGTATATGATACAGATCGATCAGATCCTGTTCTCCCCCCGGTGATACCTTATCAGTCTTATAATCCACCAGTACGATCTCATCGTCCTCAATAAAATAGGCATCTATGATTCCCTGCACCAGTACTGTCTCTTCACCGTTCCAGGCTGCCTCGATCTGATTCATCTTCTGTGCAATGACAAATGGCTGTTCGCGATAAGTGCGTTTTGTTCTGCTGCTGTTTTCATACGCTGTCCAAGTTTTGAATCCACAAACGCAAGAATATCTGCAATTCGGATGCATTGTGCTTCCTCCGGTGACATTTTCCTGCTGTCTGTGAGCATCCGAATCTGTTTCTGGATCTGATGTACATCTTCTGCATGTGTATAATCCAGGCATTCCATCAGACGGTGATAGGCCGTTCCTCTTGCAGCTCCACGATATTCTTCTTTTTCCCCTGAAACAAATGTCGGAATGATCTCCTGAATATCCGGTTCATAAAACAGGGATTCTTCTTTTTCTTCCTCCCCCCGCCAGCTGCGTTTCTTAAGTTCCGATACACTGACTTTCACCGGCAGATCTTTAAGATATTCAAATGGATAGCAAAAAGCAAATCTTTCTGTCAGAATCTCATGGATCTCCTCATCATAAATTTTTCTGCTGTCCCATTCTTTGAGAAGTTTTTCCTGCATCTGGCTGTCCGTCTGTCCAAGAATCTCACCCTGTACCAGCTCCGCTGCCGTAATTTTCTGCACTTTGAATTCCGCGTGTTCCATCTCACAGACCTGGATCTGCCGGTCTGCAATCCCATATTCCCTGAAAAGTGGCAGCATAGCTTCATGGCGAGCCAGAGCCGGAAGGATAAATGACCAGTAGTTTCTTGCTTCTCCCCTTGTTCCAATTGGAAGCAATGTCTCTCTGCGTCCCATCTGCCAGGAAACTGCCTGCAGCACATCCGCAAGCTTTGCAATTGTCCCTGTAATGATCAGTTTTTCCTTTGCCCTGGTCAGCGCCACATAAAGAACTCTCAATTCTTCCCCAAGGCTTTCCCTTTTGAGCTGTCTCCGTATGATCTGTTTGTGTACTGTTGACAGAATCAGACGCTTTTCCGGAAGGATGACATCCACTCCGAAGCCCATATCAGGATGAATCAGAAACGACTGTTGATATCCTGAAAATTGAACTGTTTTCCCATTCCTGCTGCAAACACGATTGGAAATTCCAGTCCTTTACTTTTGTGTATTGTCATGATCTGCACTGCACCGTTTCCGGCATCAGCTAGATTTACTTCTCCAAAATCCACTTCATATTTCTGCAGTTTTTCTATATAACGAACGAAGTTAAACAGTCCACGATAGCTTGTTTTTTCGTATTCCATTGCTTTTTCCACAAGCATATGAAGGTTTGCACCTCTCTGTGCACCACCCGGAATTGCTCTTACATAATCCCCATATCCTGTTTTTCTGAGAATATACTGGATCAACTCATGAACCGGTGTGTACACCGCAAGGTCACGCATTTCTTCCAGCAGCTCTATAAAATGACTGATCTTCTCTCTTAATACAAGTTCTTCTTCATCCCTGTCATCTGTCTTTCTGTCTCTGAATGCAAGCAGACTTTCCATACAACATACCATCCGGACATTTGCTTCGGATATCGCAAGTTCCTGTGTATTGCAACCTCCGATTGCAGAATGCAGTACACCTGTCAGCGGAATATCCTGCATTGGATTATCGCATATGCGGAGATAATTCAGAAGCGTCACCACTTCCTGCGCTGCAAAATATCCTGTTCGAGATGCTGTATAGACCGGGATTCCCTTTGATGCAAGTACCTGGCTGAATGGCTCCGCCCATCCCGCAGAAGTTCGCAGAAGGATGACAATATCACCATATCCTGCCTTACGATAAGTTCCGCTATCCTTATCCAGCACCTCTTCGATACCGACAAGCTTCTGGATCCGCTGTGCGATCGCAAGTGCCTCCAGTTCCTGTACTGTCTGATTTCCCTGCTGCTCCAGTTCCTCACCGTCCTTTTCGATCAGGAGTACTTCTGTCTCCGGCTCTTTACCATCTGCTCTCTCTGGAAATGACGCACCTGTATAAAGTGCATTTTCATCCTCATAAGTGATCCCGCCAAGATCCTCACCCATGATCTGGCGAAACAGATAGTTGACAGATGATAATACCGTTCCACGGCTTCGGAAGTTTTTGTGCAGATCGATTCTCTGTTCCTCGCTGTCTTCCAGTGAATACCTGTGGTATTTTTCCATAAAAAGCTCCGGTCGTGCCAGACGGAAACGATAGATACTCTGCTTGACATCTCCAACCATAAAAATATTTTTCCGTTTGTCTGCCCATCCGGCTACCAGATTCGTGATCATCTCCTGTACCAGATTACTGTCCTGATACTCATCTACCATTACTTCATCATAACGTGCAGATAATTCCCATGCAGCTGCACTCGGTGTGATCGTATCGCCTTCTTTGTGCATCAGTATGTCCAATGCAAAATGTTCCATATCCGTAAAATCCAGAATATTCTGTTCTCTTTTTCGGTCAGCAAAAGCGTCCTTATACTGCAGTGTGACTTCAGCCAGTCCTTCCATTGGTCTGCGGCAATACTGCAGATACTCAAGAATCAGTTCTTCTGTCTGGTTAAAATATTTTTCTGTCAGTTCATTCCAGAGTCCCTTGGCACTGTCACGGAGATCTTTCACCTGTATTTTCTTTTCCTCGTCTACCGACAGATCTTTTTTCGTTGAAAGCCGGGCATATTTGTGATTTTTAAGAAGTTCTGAAAATCCATTGTAATCACGCTCTTTGACCGCAGTCTCCGCTGCTCTGAGTAACAGAATATCATCATCCAGCGCAGCCTCATAAAAATAAGGTCCTGACTCTTCCCGGCAGATTGCAGCTGCCCTGGAAAGAAGCTCTCGTACCTGCACGATGCTCTCATCTGCGGCATCCCAGATCAGCTTCATCCACGGTGTATCGTGAAGATCTTCCAGTGAATCCACCTGATACACCTCAAGACACTCCTCGATCCATTCTTCCGGAAACGGATGACTCATAGACGCATCGTACAGTTTATAGATCATATCGCGTATCTCATCATCTGTCTTTCCCGTCGCATAACACTCCACAAGACTTAAAAACTTCTCGCCTTTCCTTGCATAGGCAGCCTCCAGAACCTCCTTCATGACATCTTCCCTGAGAAGTTTCAGTTCTCCTTCCTCTGCCGTCCGATAGCCTGGATCCAGATCGATCATATGGAAATAATTTCGAATGATGTAAGCACAGAATCCATCAATTGTTGTAATCTGTGCATTGTGAATCAACGATGCTTGTCTTTGCAGGTGTTCATTGTCCGGATTATCGTACAACATCTGATCGATTGCAGCTGAAATCCTCTCCTTCATCTCCCCTGCCGCAGCACGCGTAAATGTCATGATCAACAGACGGTCAATGTCCACTGGTCTTTCTGTATCCATGATCTTGCTTAATATCCTCTGTACAAGCACAGCCGTTTTTCCGGAGCCAGCTGCAGCACTGACCAGAATATTCCGATCCCGAAGTGAAATGACTTCTGCTGTTCTTCTGTCCATGTTACTCCCATCAGTCTTCCACCTCCTTTGCAAATGCTTTCCAGATCTCCTCATCTGCAAACTGTTTCAGTCTGCGGAATTCATAACCTGGAATCTTCCGGTCAAAACCGCAGGTTCCCTGATATGGACAGTATGTGCAGGCATTACGGTTTCCCATCTCATATGGAGCAGCTTCCGCATTGCCGTTCAATATCGATTCCCGGATATCAGTGATTTTTTCTTTACATAAGCATCCAGAAGTTCAAATTCTGTCTCGCTTGCCACAGAAGAACCTTTTCGAAGTGTTCCCTTTGTCGTATAAGACAATGGCAATGAGATCGTAGTCCTGTCCAGATTCTCGATCACATCCCTGTCGTCCATGACAAGGCCATTCATTTTCAGCTTTTTGAAAATCTCCGGATCCAGTTCATCCAGATCTTCTTCCATTTCTTTCTGAAGCATCGGATCTTTGACATTGTAATAAAAGATTCCTGCCGGTCTTACCTGACAGTCCGGATGTTTTCTCTGTTCTGCCTGCATGGCGGCATCCATATACACGACCAGCTGCATCTGAAGTCCATAATAAATACTTACCAGATCAAATGAGGTATTTCCGGTCTTGTAATCTATGATCTTTACATAAACCCTGTCTTCTTCCTGCATCACATCCAGGCGGTCAATTCGGCCTCCGCCAATAGCCACCTCGAAACCTTCCGGCTCAAATCTGCCGTTTTTTAACTGTTCCTGTAATGCCCCATACGGTTCTTCGGAGAATTCGTCTCGTCCGTTCTATCATGTAGTAATTTCTTGCACTGCTCTGCAGAATCGTATTTCCATAATCAGCAGCAATTTTATCCAGACAGTTATCTGCGATCGTATCTCGTTCTTCATCAGAGAGTTCTCGCCAGTTCAGTTGTTTTTGCCGCAGCTCTACTGCAAACTCCTCCAGGCCTGATGAATAATGTTTCCCATATCCATTGCCCGAAACTCATATTCTGCCCGTTCCGTAAGTTCAAGTCCATATTTCAGAAATGTGCAAATGCACATGCAGAAAACGCTCCAGCCTCGTTGCACCATTGGTGAGATTTCCCCATACAACGCTTTTGCGACACTTTTGCTGATCTGATCCACCGGTTTTCTGAGGAAAGCTGCCTCGGTCAGTTTTTTTGTCATTGTACAATAATCGGGACTATTCAGATACCAGCTGTAGAGTTCTGCAAACAGCTGATTTTCTTTTCGTTTCTCTTCATCTGTCAGATTTTCCAGAAGATATCCTACCGATGTATTTGGCGTTTCCAACAGATCCAGTTCCTTTTCCGGTTTCTCTGCACGCTCTATATGAATTTCAGGAAAAGTGTCTGTATTGTACGAATCAGAAATGCCGGTCCTACTGCTTCTCCTTTTCCATTTGATCTGCTGTAAGAAAGGCAGAGACTTTCACTCGGTTTTGTCAGATTCAGATACAGATAAAAACGCTGCATGTTCATCAATTCTTTTGGTCCCGGTGCCAGCTCAATCCCCTGATTTCCCAGGAAGTCTCTGTCCATCTCTGTCAGTATTCCACCGGACTCCGTATTTTTCGGAATGCATCCTTCATTAACCCCGACAAAAAACAATGCCCGAATATCTTTCAGTCGTGTTCTCTCCATATCTCCGATCAGAACCTGATCGATTCCCGGAGGAATCAACGCAACTTTCGCCTGCGTCATACCGGTCTCCAGAAGCTGTCTGAACTCTTCAGGAGAAACTACTTCTTCACCAAGATACTGACCATCTTGTCCAGAAGATCCATGATAATCCCATAGATCTGTGCATATTCTTTCTCCCTGGCACGATCTCCCTGCTGTTTAAAATGCAGTTCCTGCACTTTCAGTTTTTCCTGGATCTGTCTCTTTACAATAAAATCATACAGATATCTGCTGTATTCTCCGACTGTTTTCTTTTTTCCGGAGAATCCTTCTGCCAGTTCACGTACTTCCTCTGTAAAATGTTCACGAATTTCATTCAAATCCATGATAACCGCCGGATCCATGCCACGGTAGATCCTTACCCATGTCTCATTCCATTTGCGAAATCCACGGATTCCAAGTGCAATCACATAATTTTCCAGGATATCCACTTCTCTTCTTGAAAGATCCGACATTCCACATCGCAGATAACGAAAAACACTTTCATAACTGAATCCCTGTACTGTCATTTCCAGGGCAGCACGCAGATACTCCACAAATGGATTCATCAATACCGAATGTTTTTCATCCACAAAAAAAGGAATTTCCGCTGCATCAAACACATGTCTGGCAATGCTTCCATATTCCTCCAGATTTCCCGTGATCACAGCGATCTGGCCGTATCTGTATCCGTGTTCACGCACCAGCCGGCTGATTCGCCTTGCCGTTTCTTCCATTTCACGTTCCGGATTTCCTGCCTGAAAAATCTGCACCTCCTTCTGTTCTTCGTTATAGGCTCCTCTGTGATAACGAAACAGATTCTGTTCCAGAAAATTCAATGCAGGTGCTTTTGCAAATCTGGATTCAGCTCCGGCCTTTACCCAGATTGGTTCTTTCATATCCCTGGTAAATTCCGAAAGGGATCGAATCATTTTGTGACTCATATAAAACAACTCATGTGGTTTTCCTTTCGCAAGCAACTGTTCTCTGACATCCATTGTTACTGTCACTGTTACATGTTCACAGACCTGAAGGAGTTCCCGGATAACGGTATGCTGCACTGGCGTGAAACCGGTATATCCATCCAGCACAACTGTACTTCCTTTCAATTTTTCTGAAAAAGGAATTTCTTTTGCCAGCACTTCCAATACCTCTTCTGCCGTCATAAAATGATCGGACAGGTATTCCCGAAAAGCCTCATACAAAACTGCCACATCTTTCAGTTTCATTTGAAGAAGTGGTTTGTCTGACGCATCCTGGATCATCTTATCAAGTTCTTCTTTGCGAACCTCATACTGCATAAATTCAGAAATCAGTGATTTTACTTCATCCAGATATCCTGGTTTTTCATCTGGTTTTTCAGATAGACCAGTTTCTTCTGGCTGACCTGCACCAGTTTCTGAAGAATCATATTTTTGCCGGTTTCCTCCAATACTTTACGGGTATCTCCACCTACTTCTTCAAAAATCCGATAGGCCAGTCGTTCAAAACTCAGCACATCAATATTCAGGATTCCTTTCTGCGGATGCATCTCTACAAGTGTTTTCTGTGTCTGCATCGTGAACTGCTCCGGAACGATCACATAATACATTTTTTCCGGATGAGCAGCGGCTTCACGAATCACCCTCTGGTAAGCCCTGAAGGATTTTCCTGCACCTGAATTTCCTATAATAAACTGAAGTGACATAAAAGTCCTCCTCAAAATAATTCTTTCTATTAATTTAACATAAATCTACTCAAATTGTAATAAGATATACAGAATCAGAGTTAGATCAGATCTGCATCTGCAACAAACCATATTTCCGAAATCAGGAGGCTTATCCATGAGTTCCAAGACCAAAATTGTAGTTCTACATATGAAAGAAGTGATCTATACAGGAATCTTTCTGCTGCTCCTCGTGATTTTAGGTGTGGTGATGTTCCTTATGTTTGGTTCCGGCAAATCAAAACGCATCTTCCGATGCCGTTTCAAAATATACGCCCGGAATCTACCGCACTTCTATCCGATTGAACAACAACACGTTCGATGTAGAAGTAACGGTAGACCAGGATCAGATACAATCCATTCATCTTGCCAACTTAAGCGAAAGCACTTCTGCCATGTTTCCACTGGTTGAACCTGTACTGGACTCTCTGTCCAGCCAGATCTACTCCGGCCAGTCCCTGGATGATCTGGAATACTCCAGTGATCAGAAATACACTGCTCTGATGCTGATTCATGCGATCGATGAAGCAGTCACCAAAGCCGAAGCCGATTGACGTCTTCCCGTGACCACACCAGCACTTGTGTCTGTCAGATACGAATCTGTTCCAGTTCTTTCATCCACAATGCAGCGCTCGCATCACTTGGCATGCGAAGGTCTCCTCGCGGTGACACTGCAACGCTTCCGACTTCGGACCATCCGGCAGACAGGAACGCTTGAACTGCTGCATGAAGAATCTTCGATAAAATGTTTTAAGCCATTTCAGAATCGTTTCATCATCATATTCTCCTGCAAATGCATTCTGAGCCAGACGGAAGATCTTTTTCGGTGGAAATGTCCAGCGAAGCATATAATACAGGAAGAAATCATGCAATTCATATGGTCCGACCAGATCTTCTGTTTTCTGAGAGATCACACCATCTTTCGGCGGCAGCAGTTCCGGGCTGACCGGCGTATCCAGAATGTCCAGCAAAATATCTGCAAGCTTCTGATCCTCACAGGTATCTGCATAATATCTTACCAGATGGCGGACAAGCGTCTTTGGTACGGATGCATTGACCGCATACATGGACATGTGATCTCCATTGTAAGTTGCCCATCCCAGTGCAAGCTCTGAAAGATCTCCGGTTCCGATCACAATACCACCGGACTGATTTGCAATATCCATCAAAATCTGCGTACGTTCGCGTGCCTGTCCATTTTCATAGGTTACATCATGCACTTCCGGATCATGTCCGATATCACGGAAATGCAGATTAACAGCCTCACGGATATTTACTTCTTTAAGTGTTGCTCCAAGGCATTTACTTAAACTGCATGCATTGTTATAGGTTCTGTCAGTCGTTCCAAAACATGGCATCGTCACTGCCGTAATCTTGCCCCGGTCCATGCCAAGCATGTCAAATGCCCGCACGGTCACAAGAAGTGCCAGTGTAGAATCCAGTCCACCAGAAAGACCGATCACTGCGTTCTGACAGTGGATATGTGCCAGACGTTTTTTAAGTCCCATTGCCTGAATATTCAGGATCTCATCACAACGGCGTTCTCTTTCTTCTTTTATGCCCGGTACAAATGGTCTGGAATCAAATTTGCGGGTAAGTTGTTTCTTCTCTTTCAAGAGTAAACAAAGCTTCATTATAACTGATATCCTGTCCTTCCGGAGCAAGATCCGGTGCAAACTGACAGGTTGTCATTCTCCTTCTTTCATTATCCAGACGATGAATATCAAGATCCGCATAGATGATGCCATTCACAAACCTTCTGCTCTCAGCGAGAATCGTCCCATTCTCGGCAATCAGATTCTGTCCACCGTAAACCACATCCTGCGTGGACTCGCCCTCCCCTGCCGTCGCATAAATATATCCACAGAGAAGTCTCGCAGACTGAGCACTCACAAGACTCCTCCGGTAAGAATCTTTGCCAACAACTTCATCGCTTGCAGACAGATTGACGATCAGATTCGCACCATGATATGCATGTGCAACACTCGGTGGATTCGGTACCCAGAGATCCTCACAGATTTCGGCTGCAATCTGAAGCTTCGGCATCTCCTCACAGGTAAAGATCATATTCGGAGAAATCCAGATATCTTCCTCATACAGTTCTTCATCCTCTTCCTCATCATTTTCGTCTATATAATCCGGCTCTTCATCCTCTTCAAGTTCTTCAAGTTCTTCAAAGCCATCAAATTCAGACATCTCAATCTCAAATTCCACATCATCGGATTCTGTATCTGATTCATAACGAGCTCTGTACACATCCCGATCAATATGCACGGTTCCGTCAAGGTTTTCTCCTGAAGTAAAATATCTTGCTTCATAAAACTCATTGTAATTAGGCAGATTGATCTTCGGCACAAATCCAAGAATTTCGCCATGATTCAGTCCTGCAGCAACATTATAGAGTTTTCCTTTATATTCCAGTGGCAGCCCTACAAAAATAAGCGCGTCCACATCAGCAGTTTCTTCTGCAATACGTACCAGCTGCACCTTTGCCTCTTCCAGAAGATTTTCCTGCCAGAACAGATCTCCACAGGTATAAGCAGTAATACAGAGTTCCGGAAAAACCATGACCTTGGCTCCCTGCTCTTCCATTTCATGTACCATGCGAATGATCTCTGTTGCATTAAATTCACAGTCTGCTACGCGAACATCCGGTGTTCCGGCAGCAGCCTTGATAAAACCATCCTTCACAGCTTCTTCCTCCTATTTGCACTTTCTGAGAATTTCTTTTAATTCTTCTACGCTGAACACATAATTCTGATTACAGAAATGACAGTTCAGTTCTACATCTTTTCCCTCCTGAATCAATTCATTCAGTTCTTTACGTCCAATACTGATCAACGCTCTTTCAACACGGCTCTTGCTGCAGTTACAATAAAACTCCGTAGGAATCGTATCATTGATCTCAATATCAAATCCGTCAAGCACCTGCTCAAGAAGACTCTCCGGTGTATGTCCCTGCTCAAGAAGCGTTGTAACAGACTGGATTTTCTGTACATTCTCTTCTAGTTTTGCAATTGTAGCTTCTTCTGCAAACGGCATGACCTGCACAATAAATCCGCCAGCCTGACGTACAGTATTATCCTTATTCATCAGGACACCAAGGCCAACTGCAGATGGAACCTGTTCACTTGCTGCGAAATAATAGGTCAGATCCTCTGCAATCTCACCAGTCTGCAGTGCGACCTGTCCGACATATGGTTCTTTCAGTCCCATATCTTTGATCACCTGGAGAAATCCATTGCCGACAGCTCCGGATACATCCAGTTTTCCCTTTGCATTTGCCGGATAATAACTTCCGGGTTGCCGACATATCCCTTTACACGGCCTTTGGAGTCCGCAGTAACTGTAATTCCCTGAATCGGTCCGTCACCCTTTACCTGAAGTGTCAGGATATCTTTATCTCCCTTCATCATTACACCCATCATGGTTCCTGCTGTGAGCAGACGGCCAAGCGCCGCTGTAGCAACCGGACTGGTATTATGATCCTGTCTCGCTGTTTCTACTGTTTCTGTTGTAACCGCTGCAAACGCACGAATCTGACTGTCTGCCGCAATTGCTCTTACAATATAGTCTTTCATAAAATACTAACCTTTCTTTAGTTCTTATTGTTTCTTCTTGCCTTTCTCCCGCGCCACAAAAAATAGTCTTTCACTGTCCTCTGTTGCCGGATTTAATGTATATGCGTCATACACCGCAAGAAGCTCCATGCCTGCTTCTTTAATCAAAGTCTCTATTTCTTCCTGCGGATATGCCTTCTGGCAATGGACTTCTTCAGATTTCTCATACAGTCCGTCTTCTCTCGGAAGAAATACAGCCAGTTCATAATAGTTAAGCCCTTCTTCCTCATCATAACTGTTATCCCAGATGAAACTTCCCTCATCACGGTTCTCTGCGATCGTGGTATCTCCCAGCAGATCCCGGTATTTATGTACGGTATTCATGTCAAACAGAAAAATGCCTTCCGGATCCAGATAATTATTTACCAGTCAAACACATGACGCAGTTCATCTCTGTCCGTAATATAGTTCAGACTGTCACAGACACTTACCACAGCCCGCACCGTACCATACAGTTCAAATTCCTGCATATCCTGCAGAAGATACAGAATATCCTGTCCGGATTCTACTCTTTTTCCATTGCTTCTGCAAGCATTTCCTCAGAATTATCCACACCAATCATATCATAACCCTTGCCAGCAAGCAATCCTGTCATTGTCCCGGTTCCACATCCAAGTTCCAGAACCAGACCATCTGTAATCTCATATTCTCTGAGACGATCTGTAACATACTCCGCCCATCCTTCATAATCAATGTTATCCATGAACAGATCATAGACCTGTGCAAACTTCTCATATGCACTCATAGTTTTTCTCCTTTATCCGTAATTTTGTACCTGTTTCTTCCAAACTCCTGTAGTGCCCAAAAAGGCAGATGATCTCTCACCTGCCTTTTTTAATACATATTTCTGCAAGCAGCCAGTTTATGCTTCCCGCTTACTGTACAGGCATATAATATACGTCTGCTGCTTCTCCGTGCCAGTAATAGCTGTTGCCTTCTGCATCATATGCATCCTGTTCATCGATGAAGTTGTAAACATTTCCATCAGAATCAACCCAGTTCCATTTCCATCCGGTGTGATAACAAACGGATGTCCGTCAGAGTTACGATACAGGGTTCTTGTCTCATCTGTATTGGTCAGCTGTTCCTCTGTGAATCCACCGGAATTTGTTGCTGTTCCGGAGCTATCACTGTTGTCTGTTGCTGCTGCATTTGCCGTTCCATCTGTTGCTGCTGCGTCCGTAGAACCATTTGCTGCTGCATCACCGGTATTTGCATCTGCTGCCGGCTGAGCTGCTGCATCACCGGTATTTGCATCTGTCTGTGCTGTATTCTCTATCGGGGCCTGCTGTGGAGCTGCTTCCTTCAGTGTGGAATCCCCAAGGATCTGGAAAGATTCTACTGCGGCTTTAACAGAAGCAAGTGCATCCTCTGTTTTTACTCCGGCGTCGATCGTATAGTACTCTGTATCATTTGCGAATACTTTATGAACAACATAAAGATTTCCATTGCTCTTGTCTGTATTCAGCATTTTTGTTGTATAGCTGTATACACCGATTCCATTGACATCATTGGCACTGTATTCCTGAATCTCAAAATCTGTTCCGTTGACTTTGTCTCCATCTGCCTGTTCCAGAGATACTGCATATCCTGTGTACTTGGGACAACCGTTGCTGCCATCGTATCCTCGCCCTGTCCATGCAGAATCAGGATATTTCCCTGCTCTGGTGATTCGAAGCTGAGCATATCTGTTTCGTCTGTCTTATTTGCCCATGTAGCATCCGGCAGATTGATTGCAATGCTCTTATCTGCTGATGTATAAGTTGTACTCTGTACATTTGGTGAGATCGTCGGTACCGGTGTCTCTGTCGGTGCTTGCGTCACCTCCGGTGTCGGTGTATCAGTAACCTCCACAGTTTCTGTTTTATCTGTTTTGCCGTCTCCGCCAAAGCTGCATGCTGTCATAAAAACAGATGCAGATATCGCTATTGCCGAAATTGCAAGTAATCTTTTATTTCTCATAGTATCCTCCTTAATATGGTTATCTCTGTAACCACACATCTGTGCATATCTGTATTCCTGTGCACTTCATTCACAGCAGTCTATATTTTACATTTTTATTACAAAATTGTCAACAAATTTCAAATTTAGTCTTCTACATCATACATATGCAGTTCATGCAATGCTCTTGTCGCTGTGATGTACCTGGCCTGTGCCGCAAGACCGCTGTTGTCCTCTGCATGAAACACCCCAAAAACCTGGTCAAACTCAAGTCCCTTTGCAAGATAAAAGGTCGTTACTGTCAGTCCTTTTTTGAAATTCTGGCTGTCACGATTCATGTAAGTAAGCTGATATTCACCATCTGGATCAAGTGTTCTGAGTTTTTCTTCCAGATAAAGAAACGCATGCTCTGCTTCTCTTTCTGTAAAAGAACCAGTGCTTCTGTTTCATAATCCTCTCGTTTCTGTTCCCATTTCTCAAGAACCCTGTCCAACGCTGTATGCAGATTTTTGAACTGCATCTCTTCCACTGCATCACCATGTCGGTCAAACAGCTCTATATCCGAGACACCGGTAAGACGATTCGCATATTGTGCAATTTCCATCGTATTACGGTAACTGCGGTTCATCACGATCTTACGGATATCTCTTCCGAAGATTTTCGGCAGAAACTTAAGCACATCCTGCTGCTGTTCTTCCATGGTCTGTGCCTTGTCCCCCAGGATCGTCATCTTACATGGAAACAGTTTCTTCAGAAGCACAAACTGAATCCAGGAATAATCCTGCATTTCATCCACTACCACATGCTTGATTCCGTGATGTCCCTTGCATCTGAACAGAGAATATTTCAGATAAAGTATCGGATATACATCTTCATAACGAAGTTTCTTTTTTCAAGCGGAAGCCGTGGAAGTGCTTTATAACCTTCCTGTTCCAGAAAACGGCTGTACAGTATATAGCAGTCTCTTGTCTCATACATCCGCTGGAAACGCTCGGTCAGCTCTTCCTTTTCTTCATCTGCAAGATCTCTGTCCCTCAGTGTTTCCACCTGGTCAATGAAATATTCTGCTACTGCTTCCATTCTGGAAAGAAGCGGGATATCCAGGAATTTGAAATAAAAAAGATCTATGATTTCTTTTTCTTTCAGAATGCAGCCTTTGTACTCTACATCCTTGAAATTCATCAGATCATCTTCCATGCCAAGCATAAAAGCATCCAGCTTGCCGGCAAATTCTGCTGACTGTTTTTTCCTGCACAGTTCCTGCGATTCTGGACAGATGATTACCCGTTCGATCTGATCATAGCGGTCTTCACAGTCTGCAGCAATTCCCTTCAGTTCTCTATACGCAAACAGGTCAAAACTCATTTCACGAATGTTTTCTTCTCCCAGCTCCGGCAGAATGTGTGAAATATAATCCGCAAATACCCCGTTTGGTGAAAGTACCAGTATATTGGAAGATTTCAGATTTTCTCTGTCATGATAGAGAAGATATGCAATTCTGTGAAGTGCTACGGAAGTCTTACCACTTCCGGCAGCTCCCTGGATCACCATGATCCGGTCCTTGGTATTACGGATGATCGCATTCTGCTCCTTCTGAATCGTGCGTACAATATTTTTCAGCTGGACTTCTCCCTTACTTCCAAGCTCCGCGCCAAGAATCTCATCATCGATCTTTACATCACTCTCAAACTCGTAGATCATCTTACCGCGTCGGATCTTGTATTGCCACTTGGAGACCACTTCCCCGGAAAAGGTTCCGGAAGGTGCCTCATAAGCCGCCGGTCCTTTATCATAATCATAAAACAGACCGCTGACCGGAGCTCTCCAGTCATATACCAACGGACGATGTCCGGCTGTCTCGGACAGGTTTCCAATTCCTATATAAAAGATTTCCGGCTCATCATCTCCATCATACACAAAATCTACCCGCCCAAAGAACGGTGAATCCAGCATTTTCTTAAAACGTTTTCTTAGAAGAAACTGTTCTTCATTCGCATGCATCTGGTGGAACAGTGCCTGCTGGTTATCATAGTTCTCATAACCATACTCGTCCATCTCTGTATAGTTTTCCCAGTAATATTCATGCATATCCTCGACTTCTTTTTCACCTTCGAGAATTGCCTGATCGATCTGTGCAAGCCTTGTACAGAGACAGTTCAGCACATGCTGCAGATAATCTCTGCCATTTTCCATATTTGTCATAACTCATCAACCAATCATCATTTATTTTGCTGTGATTCTGCTTATCTTATCACATACACTACAGTCATCTGTAACCTGTTTATTTTCAGCTTATTTTACCAACTGTAAAAAATTATTATACCGAAAAAGGCGACTGCTGACAAGAGGTCTCCTGTCCAGCAGCCGCCCGGTGTCCTATTAATTATTTGTCAAACTGGCTGTTGTAAAGATCCGCATAGAATCCATTTGCTGCCAGGAGTTCTTTGTGATTTCCCTGCTCGATGATATCGCCATCCTTCATAACAAGGATCAGATCTGCATCTTTGATCGTAGAAAGTCTGTGTGCAATAACGAAGCTTGTTCTGCCCTTCATCAGGTTGTCCATTGCTTTCTGGATCTGCATTTCTGTTCGGGTATCGACAGAAGATGTTGCCTCATCAAGAATCAGGATCTTGTTGTCTGCAAGAATTGCTCTTGCAATGGTAAGAAGCTGTTTCTGTCCCTGAGAGATATTGCTTGTCTCCTCATCCAGTACCATCTGGTATCCGCCAGGCTGCTGCATGATGAAGTTATGGATATGAGCAGCCTTTGCCGCTGCAATAACTTCTTCATCGGTTGCATCCAGACGTCCGTAACGGATGTTTTCCATGATCGTTCCTGAGAAAAGCCAGGTGTCCTGAAGAACCATTCCGAACATTTCATGGAGCTCACTTCTGTTGAAGTTTCTGACATCATGGCCATCAACCTTGATCGCGCCTTTGTTTACATCATAGAAACGCATCAGAAGTTTTACCATGGTCGTTTTTCCCGCCCCGGTCGGACCTACGATAGCTACCTTCTGGCCATCATGCACATCTGCTGAAAAATCATGCACGATGATCTTATCCGGATTATAGCCAAACTCTACATGCTCAAACTGTACATTTCCGTTGAGTCCTTCGATAGAATCCGGATTTTCCGGCTGCTGTACTTCTTCCTCTTCATCTAGGAATTCAAACACACGCTCGGATGCTGCAGCTGAAGACTGCAGAAGGTTTGTAACCTGAGCGATCTGCTGGATTGGCTGTGTAAAGTTACGGATATACTGGAAGAAGGACTGGATATCACCAACTTCGATGGAACCTTGATAACAAAAAACACCACCAAGAAGTGCAACCATCACATATCCGAGGTTTCCTACAAACTGCATGATCGGCATCATCATTCCTGAGAAGAACTGAGATTTCCATGCTGATTCGTAGAGCTTTTTGTTGTCCTTTTCAAATTCCTCCAGAACATCATTTTCTTTGTTGAAAACTCTTACCACATCATGCCGCCAAAGTTTTCTTCGATCTGGCCATTGACTGCACCAAGGTAATTCTGCTGTGCCTGGAAATATTTCTGTGAATGCTTCATCACTGTCTGAATGATAAACATAGATACCGGCAGGATCAGAAGTGCTGCCAGTGTCATCCACACATTGATGGACAGCATCATAATAAATACACCGATCAGTGTTGTTACGGATGTGATCAGCTGGGTCAGACTCTGGTTCAGACTCATTTGCAGAGTATCGACATCGTTTGTTACTCTTGAGAGGATCTCACCGTTTGTTCTGCTCTCAAAATAATTGAGCGGCAGTTTATTGATCTTCTTTGAAATATCTTTTCTTAAATTATAGGTTACATCATTGGAGATTCCTGTCATGATCCATCCCTGGATAAAGGAAAAACATGCACTTGCCAGATATAATCCCAATGTCCATAGCAGGATCATTCCGATCTTGCCAAAATTAATGCCTCCGGTTCCGTTTACCTTGGCAACCAGGCCGTTGAAAAGCTCTGTCGTTGCTTTACCAAGGATCTTAGGTCCTGCAATATTAAAAACAGTTCCTGCAACCGCAAAGATAAATACCATTACAAAACGTAATTTATAACGGCTCATATAACGGAACAATTTTCCCATTGAACCTTTAAAATCTTTTGCTTTTTCTGTCGGGCGCATTCCAGGTCCATGACCGCCCATCGGTCCGCGTCGTCTCTGTCCACTCATGCCAATTCCTCCTCTGACAGCTGACTCATTGCAATCTGACGATAAACTTCACAGTTTTTCATCAGTTCTCCATGAGTACCAATTCCTGCCATATGTCCATCATCCAGTACAATGATCTTGTCTGCATTCAGGATCGTGCTGATACGCTGTGCAACAATGATCGTTGTAGCATCTTTGGTATGTTCTTTCAGAGCCTTACGCAGAGTACTGTCAGTCTTGAAATCCAGAGCGGAAAAGCTGTCGTCAAAAATAAATATCTCCGGTTTCTTGGCGATCGCTCTTGCAATTGAAAGCCGCTGCTTCTGTCCGCCGGATACGTTTGTTCCGCCCTGAGCGATCGGAGAAGCATATTTCTCTGGTTTCGCATCAATAAATTCTGTTGCCTGAGCAACCTCTGCTGCTTCTTTTACTTCTGTTTCTGAAATATCAGTCTTGCCGTAGCGGATATTGGAATCGATCGTACCGGAGAAAAGGACTCCCTTCTGTGGAACATATCCAAGTCTGGATCGTACTTCTTTCTGAGTCATTTCACGAACATCCACTCCGTCGACAAGAACACGGCCTTCTGTCACATCATAGAAACGAGGAATCAGATTGATCAGTGTGCTCTTTCCGCTTCCGGTACTTCCGATCACGCGATCGTTTCGCCCTTTTCTGCCTTAAAGGAGATGTCGCTGATGACGTTTCGCCTGCTTCCGGATATGCAAAACTTACATGGTCGAATTCAACGGTTCCTTTGACATTCGCCTCTGGCTGAACCGGATTTTCCGGATCTGTTATGCTGACTTTTGTATTGAGTACATCGTTGATACGAAGTGCTGCAACATTTGCTCTTGGGAGCATAATGGACATTGCTGTGATCATCAGGAAGGACATGATGATCTGCATTGCATACTGAATGAATGCCATAACATTACCAACCTGCATGGTTCCATTGTCTACTGCATAAGATCCACTGTAGATGATCAGCACAGAGACACCATTCATAATGAGCATCATCGTCGGCATCATAAAAGTCATACATCTGTTAACAAACAGGTTTGTCTTTGTAAGTCTTAGATTTGCCTCTTCAAAACGTTCTTCTTCGTGTTTTTCACGGCTGAATGCGCGGATAACAGGGATACCTGTCAGGATCTCACGTGTTACCAGGTTCAGTTTGTCAACCAGAGTCTGCAGTATTGTAAACTTAGGCATTGCCACCTGGAACAGAACAACGATCACAACAAGGATCAGGCCTACTGCAAGACCAAGGATCCATGTCATAGAAGAATCCGTCTTCAATACACGGATCACGCCACCGATACCAAGGATCGGCGCATATAGTACGATACGGAAAAACATTGCCATTACCTGCTGCACCTGCTGAATATCGTTTGTGCATCGGGTGATCAGGGATGCTGTTGAGAATTTATGGTATTCACGGCTTGAGAATGAAATAACTTTATTGTACACTGCATTTCTCAGGTCATGACCAAGCGCTGCTGCCACTCTGGATGAAAGAAATACCACGCAGATTGCGCAGAGCATGGTGATAAGTGCCATTCCCAGCATCTTAACGCCTGAGATTTTGATGTAATGCATCTGGATCGCATCGACATCCTCACCCATTGCCTCGTATTCACTCTTTACATAAGCTACACCAGCCTGTGTAAGGATGGATGGCTGCATCTTGTCAATCTTCTCACTGATCTTCTCGATCATTGAGGTCAGAGCTTCCTCTGGCAGCTGAGCGATTGCCTGCATCGGATCTGTTCCTTCCGGAACTCCCATCTTTGCAAGCATCTCATTTACTTCGTCACTGCCGGATGAAAAGCTTGCAGCTATCATCATCGGTTTTGTTAAAATATCGTTGAGTTTCTCTCGTTCCTCAGATTTTACATCATCTTTTAGTACGAGGTTGTCCCCATCTTCTTCATAATAGGAATCTATGGTTTCTTTTTCCTCTTCATCCATAAATAATTTCAGATTATCCATGGATGTTTTTCTGATCTTTCAGGTACACTGTCTTCGATACCACTTTGCTGGATTCCCACATTAACGATCTTGGATGTGTAATCCGGCAGTGACAGATCGCAGTAAGCCTGAAGAAACAGAAGTGCTATGATCAGTACTACATAGCCAGCTGATTTTTTCAGATATTTCATCAGTTTGATCACTTTTGCTGCCTCTCTTTCCTGGTGTTGTTCTTACCGGATGCAACCGGTATTTTTCAATGTTCTCTGTGATCTGGTCCAGAAATCTTCGCAGAAGGCAAAGGTCTTCTTCGCTGAAACCATCGAGAAGTATTTTCTCGTTATCCTGCACCTTCTTCATGCCACTTTCTTTGGCCTGCTTGCCTTTTTCTGTCATATAGATTCTTGAGATACGCTGATCTTTTTCATCGGCTTCTCTGTAAAGGAATCCCGCTTTTTCCAGGCGTTGGACAGTTACGTTGACAGTCGGTGGTTTGATGTGCAGTTTTTCTGCGATCTCGCGCTGGCTCAGTCCGTCTTTGTGTGCCAATAGACCGAGCACCGGTATCTGTCCCGGATAGATTCCCAGTTCCTGCATCTGTCCAAAGCATTTGGCCATAAAACGCCGGTCAATCCGCATAAACATTGTGAGAATACTGGATTTATACTCTCTCTGACAAAAGTCTGGTTCTTCATCTGTAAACAAGTCTTCACCTCCATGTGATGTCTGTTGTTTTGATTAGTCGGCTATTGATTAGTCGGCTAATTGTTTATTATATGCATTTGTGCAGAAAATGCAACTGTTTTTGTAGATTTCACAAAAAAATCAGATTTGACGCCGAGTATAAAGATTCTAGAAATGGAAATAAATATGAATTAATATATAGTTTACGCCGAGTATTAAAGACTCCTGGCGTGGAAACGGCTTCGGAATTCAGAAATACTAGGGATATTCTCAGCCTGTTAAATTCATGGATTAAAAGTGCATAACTCGCTTACGCTCAGACAATGCACTTTTTAATCCATAACACAGTCTGATACTATCCTGAGTATTTCTAAGAATTCCTGCAGATGTTTCCCTCTCAGGAGTCTTTAATACTCGGCTGTTGATCTATATTTATCTGCGTGTGGAATAACCATTCAGGAGGCTTGATACTCGGCTGTGAGTTGTATTTATCTGCGTGTGGAGTAACCATTCAGGAGGCTTTATGTTCGGCGACCCCCTCCCCCCAACGCCACACTAACAAGTATAAAGTACGGTGCGAGGGAAACAAAAAAGAACTCCAGCAAGGATGGAATCTGGAGTTATCATCTGAAGTTGGTTCGCCTGAAAAACTTCGTGAAGGCATCAGGTCGTACAGGTTTTTGCGTTGATACAGAAATGCTGCTGTTTGAGCATCTTTAGATGCGAGTTCAGCATTTTCTGTATCGGTTTTAGCAAAAGCATGTACACCTTGATGACTTAGAAGTTTTGAATTGAACCAACTTCAGATAATAACGCTCGGATTCACTTTCCTTCTGAAGTTCTTCTTTCAATTTCCCAACACCGGGAATTCTTTATACAAACTGATTAAGCTCGGCATCGTACTGGTAATCAATCGACGCGAGTTTCTTTATCAGCCCCTCCCTGGACAACTCCTTATCTTTAAGGAAATCGTCCAGGGAATCATAATAATCTCTAAGCTGTGTATTGACATAGCTCAACAGCATCACTGGATCCTTTGGTATCATAGGTACCTCCTGTTACTTCCTGTGACTGCGCGCCATATCCACAGCCACATTTATTTCGTATTAATCACAAACTCTCCGTCTTTGACATCCAGTACCAGTGTATCGCCTGCATGAACATCCCCGGAAAGGATCTTCTTGGCTGCAAGTGTTTCCACATAGTTCTGCAGATAACGTTTCAGTGGACGAGCTCCGTAAACCGGATCATATCCATTTTCGATTACCTGTGTTCTGGCTGCATCTGTCAGTTCAAGAGAAAGCTCCTGGTCTGCCAGACGGTCGCTGAGTTCTTTGACCATAAGGTCGACTATGCCACCAATATTATCTTTTGTCAATGGTTTGAAGAGAATAATCTCATCCAGACGGTTCAGAAATTCCGGACGGAAGTGTCCACGCAGGTCATTCATAACCTGTTCCTGAGCTTCTGGTTTGATCTCGCCGTTTTCATCAATTCCCTCAAGAAGATACGGGGAACCAATGTTGGAGGTCATGATCAGAATGGTATTCTTAAAGTCTACAGTTCTGCCCTGAGAATCTGTAATTCGTCCATCATCCAGTACCTGAAGAAGTACATTGAATACATCCGGATGTGCTTTTTCAATCTCATCAAACAGTACTACACTATATGGTTTACGACGAACAGCTTCTGTCAGCTGGCCGCCTTCTTCGTATCCAACATATCCCGGAGGCGCTCCGATCAGACGAGATACAGAATATTTCTCCATGTACTCACTCATATCGATTCGTACCATATTCTGTTCGTCATCAAACAGCGTTGCTGCCAGAGTTTTTGCAAGTTCTGTCTTACCAACACCGGTAGGTCCAAGGAAAAGGAATGAACCGATTGGTTTGGTCGGATCTTTGATACCTGCTTTGGAACGAAGGATTGCATCTGTCACAAGACGTACACCTTCATCCTGTCCGATCACACGTTTATGCAGTTCATCTTCCAGGCCAAGGAGTTTTGTTCTCTCTCCCTCAGTAAGTTTGGTTACCGGGATGCCTGTCCAACGAGAAATGATTCTTGCAATCTCATCGTCTGTAACTGCCTCATGCACCAGGCTGCGGTCACTTTCTTTGACCTGTTTTTCCTCAATCTCCAGCTGCTGCTGAAGTTTTGGAAGTTCTCCATACTGCAGCTCGGCTGCTTTTTCCAGATCGTAGTTCTGTTTTGCTTTCTGGATCTGCTTGTTGATATCCTCGATCTGCTCACGTAATTTCTGGAGCTTCTCTACAGAATGTTTCTCATTATCCACTGTGCTTTCTGAGTATTGAAGGTGTCTCTCATTTCTGCAAGTTCTTTCTGCAGGTCTGCCAGACGTTCTTTACTCAGATTATCTGTTTCTTTCTTAAGAGCAGATTCCTCAATCTCTAACTGCATGATCTTACGTCTCTGTTCATCCAGCTCTGTCGGCATGGAATCCAGTTCTGTCTTGATCAGTGCGCATGCTTCATCGACAAGGTCGATTGCTTTGTCAGGAAGAAATCTGTCGGTAATGTATCTGTGAGAAAGGGTTGCTGCCGCAACAAGGCACTGTCTGTGATCTTAACACCATGGAATACTTCGTATCTTTCTTTCAGGCCACGAAGAATGGAAATGGTATCTTCTACTGTCGGCTCATCAACCATGACTGGCTGGAAACGACGTGCAAGAGCAGCGTCTTTTTCAATGTACTGGCGATACTCATCCAGTGTGGTTGCACCAATACAGTGCAGCTCACCTCTGGCAAGCATAGGTTTCAGCATGTTGCCTGCGTTCCATTGCACCGTCTGTTTTGCCGGCGCCGACGATCAGATGAAGTTCATCGATGAAGAGGATGATTTCACCCTCGCTCTTTTTGACTTCTTCAAGAACTGCTTTCAGACGTTCCTCAAATTCGCCACGGTATTTTGCACCTGCAACAAGTGCGCCCATATCCAGTGCGAAGATTTTCTTTTCTTTAAGCCTTCCGGCACATCACCTGCAACAATTCGCTGTGCAAGACCTTCGATAGCTGCTGTTTTACCAACACCAGGTTCACCGATCAATACCGGGTTGTTCTTGGTCTTACGGGAAAGGATTCGGATGATGTTACGGATTTCTGCATCACGGCCGATGACTGGATCCAGTTTCTGGTTTCTTGCTTTTTCGACAAGATCCTCACCATATTTATTTAAGGTGTCATAGGTTGCTTCAGGATTGTCGCTGACAACTCTCTGGTTGCCTCTTACAGTTGAAAGTGCCTGGAGAAATCTCTCTCTGGTGATTCCAACTCGTTGAAGATTTTCTTCATGCTTGGGCTTGGCTGTGTCAGCAAGGACAGGAACAGATGCTCAACAGAAACGTATTCGTCTCCCATTGCTTTTGCTTCGTTCTCTGCGTTTACCAAAGATTTGTTCAGATACTGGCCAAATCTCAGATCACCACCGGATACTTTTACTTTTGCATCCAGCGCTTTTTTCACTGTATTGATAAAATAATCTTTATTGATCTCCATCTTTTCGATCAATTTGAGGATCAGGCTGTCTTCCTGCGTTAACAGGGCATACAGAAGATGCTCCTGCTCTACTTCCTGGTTGCCGTATTCGTAAGCAACCTTTTCAAGATCCTGAACAGCCTGTACTGATTTTTGAGTAAATTTACTGATGTTCATAGGCTCTCCTCCTTGTATATCGTAGGAAAAGGATACTGAAATTTCTTTCTGTATCCTTTGGTCATCTTTGTTATATTCGTAATATAACACATATTGTTAGCACTGTAAAGAGGTGAGTGCTAATTAATTATGAACATTCTGTGAATCCTTAAATGAAAAACTAACTTCCACCTTTAGTCTGTTTTGCTCTACATTAGGAACTGGGGGTGGAAGTTAGTCTTGCAATCGTTTATTCTATAAGAAATACCAGGGCTCCTCCCTGGTCATATCCTCCAACTACCGGAAATGGGATATTTTTATTGTATAGGAGGATTCATTTATGTCTACTAAAGCTACTGGAAACAAAAAACACCTTACCCTTGCTGATCGTGCTGCCATTGAACATGGTATCAGCCGTGGGGAAAATTTCACGCAGATTGCCTGCAGAATCAACAAGGATTCTTCTACCATTTCCAAGGAGATTCGGCGTCACCTTTTCCGGGTTCCTCATTTTCAAAACGAAACCCAGCGGAAGCGCTCAGAATGCGAGCATTTTCAGAACTGTGTAAAGCAGCATATCTGCGGGAATCAGACTTGTAATTCCTTATGCTGGAAATGCCGCCCTAAGCGCTGTTCCATGTATTGTCCTGACTTTACTCCCAGACTCTGCGAAAAGTTAAAAAAGCCCCCCTACGTGTGTAATGACTGCCCTCAGATACGCAACTGTTCCCACGACTTCTATTTCTACAGGGCCAATTATGCCAACGATATTTACAGTGAAACAAAATCTTCTTCACGGTCTGGGATTAACCAGACTCCTGAGTCCCTGGAACAGCTGGACCGTCTGGTTTCCCCTCTGCTTCTGCAGGGACAGCCTTTGTCCCATATCTTTGCTTCTAATCAGGAATCCGTCCCTTGTTCTATAAGGACCCTCTACAACTATATAGACCAGGGATACTTCACTGCAATCAACCTCGACCTTCCCCGGAAGGTCCGCTACAAAAAACGTCGGCAGGTCCGCAGAGAACCTGACAACACTGGATATAGAAAAGACAGATCCTATCAGGATTTTGAGAGATATCTGGAAAAGTTTCCAGATACAAATGTGGTGGAATTAGATGTGGTGGAAGGTGCCGGGGGAAAATCAGAACAAGTACTGTTGACCATGCTTTTCCGTAATTGTAGCCTTATGCTTATTTTTCTTATGGAGGCTGACAGGAAGGACAACGTACAAGATGTGTTTCAGCGAATATATACCCATCTGGGAGCAGAGCTATATCGAAAACTCTTTCCGGTCATTCTTACAGACAATGGTGCCTCATTCAAAGATCCAGCTATTTTTGAACGGCTGAAGGTGAACTTCTATCCCGTGTCTTTTACTGCGATCCCATGGCTTCCTGGCAGAAGGGACGTCTGGAAAAAATCATGAATTCATCCGTTATATTATCCCCAAAGGTACGACATTCGCAGGCTTGGACCAGGAGCAGGTAACTCTGATCACCAACCACATCAATAGCGTAGCAAGAGCCAGTTTAAACGGCTGCACCCCGTTTGAACTGGCTCTGCTGCTGATAGACAGAAAACTGCTGGACCTCTGCCAGCTGGAAAGGATTCCCGCCAACCAGGTGATCCTTAAACCATCACTCTTGAAAAAGTAACTGCAAGATCCATTTCCGGTGCTGGTTTCATAATCAGGCCGGTGGAAGTTAATTTTTCAAAAGTACTTTCAGTGGTCCCAAAATCATGCCCATCTTCCAGAAAAAGCTTTGTTTTCTGCCCTTATTATATGTTAATTTTTACGAATAATCCAGAACTATATGGATGTTAGTCCTGCAAAAAGGTCTTATTTTACCTGTGCCAATGTATGGTGGAAGTTACTTTTTCATTCAACCAAGAATTTGTGAAGCCTTGATTTTACGGGCTTCACAGGGATTTTTCACTTGCTTTCGCACTCGATTTTCTTGATTTGACCACATTTTTACGACAAATTCTTGGAAAAATATATTCGTCTGATTTTCTTACCACATTTTACGACAACGACTTATGGTTTATACCACAGCAGGTACGGTTTCTGGCAGGTTCATTTTAGACATCTCATTCTCCACATGAGACTTCTCTGCAATATGATTGTAGACATTCATTGTGATCTGTGCATCTGAATGGCCCATCACATACTGCATAACTTTGGGATTGACATTGTTCTCACCCAATCTGGTACATCCCGTATGACGAAGGGTATGCGATGAAATAGGAGTCATCAGCTCCGGCTCTCGGTTCTCTTCTTCTGCCAGTTTGCTTTCTTTCTTATTATAGGCATTGACAATATTTTTCAGAAAGCTGTTCACTCCCGTCGGCATGATTGGACGTCCATGCTTTGTATTGAAGATGAATCCACTGCGTCCACCAATCTCCACATTACTCTGTAAACCAAGCATCAGGTTCAGCTCTCTCTGTTTACGGAACGCATCATATACCATCTGTGTCATAGGAATATCTCTGATTCCTGCATCCGTTTTGGTTTCTGAATCATGGAAACAATATCCTTCATCACCTTCATAATACACAAGCTGTCCACCTACATGGATCTCCCGATTCTTCATATCCACATCTGACCAGGTTAAGCCGATGGTTTCACTCACTCTCAGGCAAGCCCCAAACATAACCTGCATCATTGGAAGATGAGGCTTATACACATTACTCTGTTCAACAAACTTCAGAAGTTTTTCCTGCTGTTCCAGTGTCAGTGCTTCTTTCTCCTTTGCCGGAACCCCATAATCTCCAAGTGTTCCTGTTACCGGATTCTTGCGGATAATTCCATCTTCTACTGCCAGTTCAAAACTGGGATTCAATAAGCCATAAAGACCTTTGATCGTACTGTGTGCCAGTCCTTCATCTGACAATGCGGAAAAGAATGTCCTCACATGAGATGTCTTAAAATCCAAAACACGAATATTTCCCAAAGTATTTCGTATCCGGTAGTCCCACATACGGATATAATTCTTTTTCGTTCTTTCCTTAATATTCTTTGTCGCCATGTATCGCTCAAACAACGTATTTACGGTCAGCTTCTTGACGGATGCATCTGTAATAAGCAAATCATCCATATCCTTATTGATCTTCTTTTCCATTTCTCGCAGACTCGCCAGATCAGCTGCATAGACCGAATTACGTTTTCCGGTAATTTCATCCTTGTAGCGATACTCATAACGTCCATCCGGGCGCTGGTATTCACCTGTTTTTAAATTTCTGCCTTTATTATCTTTTCTTGCCATATCAATCATTCCTTTCACTTCATTTTCCGTTATTCAGAATGATTTTTGTCCTATCGGTATCAGTCATTTACTGTCTGATATCTGCTCACAGATTAACATAATATTTTATGATTTCCAAGGGTAAATTCCTGCAAAATGCTAATTTTTATTTGCCTTTTTTACAGGAATATTTTTCCCTTTTCACTTTTCATTCCGAAGGAAAGTTGTTGTATTTTATCCTTTCATCTTTCATTACACTGCCATTGCATCAAGATATTTTTTTATCTTATCCACGTTATAAAGAACACGTCTTCCAACAATCACTCTTGCTTCTGCATAATCTGCAATTTTCTTTGCAGTTACTTCTCCGCAGGATAACATTGCCATTAATCCTTCAATATCTACCGTCAGACGATTCTCTGCTTTATACTCGGTTGTTTTTCTCATGATGCACATACCTCCTTTCCTCCGTATTCTTCTGCATCACCTCCCAGACAGCGGTTATGCCCGTTGTCAGTACATCTACTTTTTTTGGATTTCTTACGATGATTTTCCATTCCGTTCGGCGTGTTGGCTTCCATTCGTACACCTGCTGTCAGCGTTACATCTGACCTCTATCAGAATCATTCTGAATGTCGGCAGCTTCTTCGAGGGCTTACCGACCGTTTCCGGAGTATCTTCAACGCTCCCCATAAAAGGCTATGGATCTTGGCGTCTGTGTTAGCTACATCTTCTACGAAAGAAAATGTGGTGTACAGCTCATTCAATTTTCAAGGTACAGAAGGATTTTAAATATCCCCTTATCTATACAGCCCTGCGAGGGTAAAATGTTGTTCGATTTTTGGAATTTTAAAAAATCCTTTCACTAATAAGTCCGGCAGAAGTGATTTACCAACCCTCTTTTGCAATAATTCACAAAATATTTGCATTTCGGCTTTTGCTTTCGCTTTAATGCGAACTCTATTGTTCTGTTATTATAGTTCGCTTTAATGTTAATGTCAAGTATTTTATTCGCTTAGTTGCGAATGTTTCTGTTTACATTCTGAGATTTTGATAGTAAAATGGAATTATCAAATAGAAAGCAGGAAATCTAATATGACAATTGGTGATAAAATAAAAAAAATCCGGACATTCCGGAATATGACACAGGCAGAACTCGGTGCATCTCTTGGCTGGGGCGATAAAGGTGCAAACCGCCTTGCCCAATATGAAACTAATTACCGGGTTCCCCGTAAAGATCTGGTTACTGAAATGGCTAGGATTTTGGATGTAAATCCACTGACACTGCATGAGCCAACTACGATGAATGCTTCTGAACTGATGGAAATCCTGTTCTGGATTGACGAATTTAATCCTGGCATGATTAATCTCTTTCAATTAGAGACTTATCCAAGCGAAAAATCAAATTCCAGTGGCGATACCGCTATCCGCTACTATGATTCTGATAGTTGGCCTGCTCATCCGCCTATTGGTATGTGGTTTAATTATGGGATTCTCAATGATTTTCTAAAAGAATGGACACTTAGAAAAGAAGAACTGACATCTGGTGCGATTACCAGAGATGAATATTTTGAATGGAAAATCAACTGGCCACAGACCTGTGATGATTGTGGTAAACGGGAACCGTCGAAACAGTGGCGGAAATCAAGCGAGTAGAGCTTAGTGAAACTTAGCAAAACTTAAATTTATTATATTTTTTCTTTTTACTCAAGGAAAAGGCACTGAAAAACCGATAATCCATTGTTTTCAGTGCCTTTTTTGCATATTTTTCTACTAAAATTCTCTCACGTGCTTATATAAGTGAAACTTAGCGAAACTTACATTATGCCCAATATGGAATATACTTTTTATATCTTGGTGCTGTATCTGGATCCATTACTTTAATATATCCACCTTCAACAGCACTGGTAAGAAGTCTCGATGCCTTGGCCTTCTCTTTTTCTCCCAGACCAAATATTTTCCGAATATCCGAATTAGAAATTCCTTCAAAATTGACATATGCCAGACACGCCTGCATATAGCAAGTCCGCATTCGATCTTCTTTGGTAGTTAATTCAAATGGTACCTTTGCAAACAATATTGCTTTGGTGAATTGATTGTTCTGATTTTCAATTCTAGGCGCAAGCAACTCATTTTTACCGGTTGCTTCAACAATCTTATCATAACCACTACCACGTTCCTCACAAATACCACATTTGTGCATAAATCCGGCAATGTTTTCATTTCTGGATACTGGCACCGAATCTACAATTCTTTCGATTGCCACCAATGGTGCTCCGGCATTTGAAAACTCGATTCGATTTTTAAACACCTCCACCATTGGATTCGTTCCCCTTTGCTGAAGATCCTGATGTATCATAGCATTTGCCAGCAACTCACGGATAGCGATTTCTGGAAAACTGACAACAGATTTTCTCGTAGCTTCCACAATGACTTCTTCTTGCGGAATAATTGTCATAATATACTGCACGATTTCTTCATGTGAAAATGCATAACCTGCACAAAATTCCTTTTCTCTTATAGCATCCAATCTGGAATTTTCCTTGTACCAAATAACTCGAACCGATCTCCTATGCAAAGATTCGAATTTTTTCAAATCTTTTGCAATCATCAAAGCACCCATATTCGTGATATCCCATGTCCCGGCATCATTTTTCATAATAAATTTTTCATGTTGCAGGTCTTCTAGTACCTTATCTCGATTTCTCGGAATCGGCATTTCAAGTTTGTCATAATATTTAGAATAATCCAGTAATGACACCATTTCATCCTCATTCAGATTTCCCATCGCAATTCGCAATTCATATGGTGTGGAATCAAATGTTCTCCACAATTCTCTTTCTTTATCCGGATACTCTTTTAAGTTCTTTTTATTTGTTCCAATTCTTATATACTCCCCACCAGCGAACTGTACCGGCTGTTTTTCTGCACAAGGAATCTCCATCAGCACAACCATTCCTTCATCCATCGGAACCTCAAAAAATCGGAAATTAATTCTTGGTGAAAGCATCCTGGAAAGCCATGCTTCCAATTCCTCATTTCCCTTTTTCATTTTGCGATACTGAAATTCAGTGCCTACAATTTTGTGCGTTGCATCATCCACACCCCAAACAAGATATGCTTTGGTCGTTCGCATAATGCTGCTGA
>ENA-OQDF01000089-OQDF01000089.1-human-gut-metagenome-genome-assembly--contig:-NODE-89-length-30465-cov-1.685807_pt1 | contig 30465 bp, 34 predicted proteins | sample MGYA00242769_ERZ504597 | MGnify/ENA primary metagenome ERZ504597 (study PRJEB26092, sample SAMD00036305) | human gut metagenome | host: Homo sapiens | study: EMG produced TPA metagenomics assembly of...
GTAAGGATTTATATGTTTGGTGCAACCATTATTGTTTCTTTAACCACTCGAATATAGTTTGATAGGCATCGTTCCGATAGGGCTTTTGAGATAGGATCAGATCGTGGATGCCGTTTGGAATGGTATCTCTCGTGACTTTGTCTCCTAGTTTCTCCCCGTATTTTTGAATGTCTTGAACATCCAAGACGATGTCGGAGGTCATGTATTCCTCATGCCATGTCTCTGTTTCCGGAAAAGATTTGTTGGAAGACATCACTAGTATCGGACAATCCAGTTTTAACCCTTTTTGTACCGTCTGTTGCGCTTCTTGTATGGCTTTGATCCATCCGGCTTTTTTCGGATGCCCGAATATCATTTTCCAGTTCGTATCAAATTCCCATTCTCCTTTATACTGCTTAAGCAGGCTATAAGCGTAATTCGGATCACCCAAACCTTGTACGGTAAGATTCGGAAATAGCCTCCCGACAAACGCAACGGTTGGCAGTACGACTTTCTCCATTAACCATCCGAAATTCCAATCTAGAAAAGGGCTGTTCAAGATAAGCCCGTCTATCGGTAACTCCCCTTTCTTGCTATTCAAATAATAAGGTGTGATCAACCCGCCCGTAGAATGCGCCATTAATAATATCCGTTCATTACCTTCGGACCGGATGGTGGCTAAAGCGGTATCGATATCAGCGAAATACTCTTTTAGGCTCTTGCAAAAGAACGGGTTTTGATTGGGTAATATCGAACGTCCGTATTTCCGCAAGTCCATCGCATAGAAATTATATCCGTGAGCGTTTACGCTATCCCCTAATTGTTTCTGGAAAAAATAGTCATTATAGCCATGGATATACAGCACGGCCTGTTTTACGCTATCCAGTTGAGGTTTCTTGACCAGTGTGCAAACTACCTTCCCCTCATAATCATCCGGCATCTGGAAGGTACGGCGTAAATAACCATCTCCCAATACATCGGTACGTATTGGGCATATACCTCGCATAAAATGAAACAGAGGAATATAATAAGATTTATTTTTCGAGACATAAATATATTGTTTCTATTTTATAACTGTATTTGCAAAGATAGGGTTTATCAATCAATGGTAATTAACCAAGATCATAAAATAAAAAATGACAGATAAGCATGAAAAACGATAGGATAAACGTAAATATTGCAACTTATACGTAAAAAGCACTATTTATGGTAAGTCGTTAATTTTTTATCTTAACAATAAATATTTTACTTTGTTGGAAAATGGAAGCGTGTATGGAACCGGAAATAACAGTAATAATCATAGATGATGACCTTGGATCGATTCAAAATTGCAAAACGATCTATTGGCCTTCTCGGAAATAAGGATATTGGATACAGCGACAACGGCGGAATTGGGCAAGAGGCATATCCTTAAGTATCAACCGGATTTGGTGTTTTTGGATGTGGAACTTCCGGACATGTCTGGCTTTGATTTGCTGGATGATATACGGGATGATATTCTTCCGAACTTGAGAGTCGTTTTCTATACGGTATACGATAAATATATATTGGATGCCCTACGTGCCTCTGCGTTTGATTATTTGTTAAAACCTTATTTAATTGATGAGTTAGCGGCACTCATCGAACGTTTTCATACGACAGAACCTGCGGATGTTGCCTGCATGGAGAGATCTTTGCGGAAAATATTGAATCGGGATAGTCGATTTGCGATCCAAACCGTCTCGGGTCTTTTACTAGTCCGTTGTGAGGAGATATTCCTGTTTCAGTTCTTGGGAGACCAACGTTGCTGGCAGATTGTCTTGACTTCCCGTACTACTCATAAACTAAAAATGAGCACGACAGCGAAAGATTTGTTGTCTATCAATAATACGTTTGTTCAAATAAGCCAAGATTGCATTGTGAACTTGACTTATTTGATGTTCATCGAGAATAAGACCTTACGATGCGAGTTCTATCCCCCTTCCAAGAGGAGGAGAGGATCGCCTCGCATCGCTATTTTAAACAACTGAGAGAACGGTTGGATATTATTTGATGGTTACTCTTCTTTTCTCCCTAATTTTATCTGTTTTGCAGGGTGTAATAGGCTTCTGAAGTGAATAACTAACGGCTTGTCGAGTGAATAACTAACGGCTATACCTAGCCGCTAGTTAACGGCTTGGGAAGTGAATAACTAATCACTTGAGAAGCCTTTTGCAAGCGATTAAGTATGTTGTCTAAATAATTCATTTTCACCGCATAAGGAATTTACATTTCAAGTCGTAAATTATTTACTTCAGTAACGGATAGTGCCTACTAAGATTTGCTTATTTTCTGACATTTACATACAAGAGAGTCAATATATTCTAGCCATCCAATCCGCAAAAAGTAGTCATATACCCTATAAAAGCCATCTTCCTGTGTTATCAAATCATTTTTCAACAGAGGTTTGACCGCAGATTGTACAGAACTGGCTGAAGGTAGCTTGTATTTTTGATAAATGCTGATGACGTGAGACCTTCTGCTCTGCCCTCTTTGGCGATAGCTTGTAAAACAAGTTTTTGTTTGGGAGCAAGATTGGCAAGTAGATCCTTGTAACTACTTTCTTGTGTTAGAATCACATTCTTGCGGGCTATTTCTATCTTATCCATACCACAACGCTCACCTTCTTCGGTCAATGCGAAAGTTCGTTCATTATCATTTGCACAAACCAAGTATAGCCATCGAACATCCGATAAACTTCTTCTATTACGGATTTGTCAATAAGCTTTCCCCTTTGCTCAAAAAGCCGGTTGGCGAACTCCACATAGATATGAATGGGTATTGGCTCAAGTCCTATACTAATAGCGCTTTGATAAAAAGGCTTGGAAGAGGAATTAAACATATTACTCATCAAATGGCGTTTACTGCCGGAGAAGATAAACATAGTCTGCTTGCATTGTTGAATCTTGGTTCGCAACAACGCTTCTACATTTTTCTCCTCATAGCCGCCAATTTGTTGGAACTCATCGATCGCCACGATACATGGTTTATCTGCGGTCTCTAGATAAGCGAAGATCTCATCAAGTGTTGTTTGTGGTGCTTGAATGTCTCCTAGCCCAATATCAAAACAAGGTTCTCCGGTTACCATATCCAGTTTAAAACCCGCACGCAATGAGGTTATGATTTGAAAGAACCGTTCCGTCCAAACCGTTTTCTTTGGCTTCAATTCGTCATAGATGGCTTTTCCTAATAGATATACGAACTCTGTTAATGAAGTAGTGGCATAAATATCCACAAAGAACGCATGATAATTTTTTTCTATCGATTCTTGACGAAAAAGATGTTGGATCAATCCGGTCTTACCCAAACGGCGTGGAGAAATCAATGCGACATTACGTCCGTTCTCAATCTGTTTAATCAAGAAGCTTGTCTCTCCCTCACGGTCACAAAAATATTTGTCTGATACATACCTACCCACGACAAAGGATTCATCATTGCGATTGTCTCCATAATATAAATACATTTTTATTGCAAATATAATAATTATATCCATAATAAAGAAAGGAAACGGTATGTTTCACTTGCACGTGTGGGAGTCCGTGGCAAATAATTTGATATATAGTGATTTAATTCGATTATTTATATATCTTCGCATTGTAGAAACCGTCGTTTCGGAAACAGCGGTTTCGGAACTGTGTATTATTGCCATGCGTAAAGATTAATCTTTAGTATCGAAAGAATGGAAAAACAATCATTTATCGCTCTAGTAAGCGTTATTATCCTTGGATCTGCAGTATGGAGAAGGCTGCTTTTCGTATACATGATGATGTGAATCAGAAATATGATCATGTGTTGCCTTATGGATTTCATCTGAAAATGACGGTATCGTATGTCTCTCGCTACGGATATCTGGTAGCTGAGACCGAGGCGGATATACTGATATTGTATGCCTCTGCTTTTCTGCATGATACGATAGAAGATGCACGGATGACCTATAATGATGTCGTGAAATTTCTGAAAGAGTTCAAGGGGGGAGGCTTTGTCTTGCCGGAAGGCGTGAGACAGCACTTGGAAGACCAAGTTCCGGAAATCGTATACGCCTTAACGAATGAAAAAGGACGAAACCGGGGAGAACGGGCGAATGACCTGTATTATCAAGGAATACGGCAGACTAAATTCGCTTCTTTTATAAAAATATGTGATCGGCTGGCGAATATCCAATATACGATGATGTTTGTTTTGCGAACCGGATGTTGGATGTTTATCGTAGAGAGTATCCGGAATTTATCCGATCGATCAGTGAAGGTGCGGTTACACAGTGCCGGATGCCATGAAGGAGGAAGCGGAACGTCTGTTAAATAGCGAATCGTATATTATATAGTCTCCTCGAATGTCTTTTCAGAAATCCATACGGAGCGATGAAGATCTGCTCACCTCATTGAGGCAGGGGAGCGAGGATGCGTTTACTGTTATTTATGAGCGGTATCATAAATTATTGTATGTGTTGGCCTATAAATATTTGAAAAGTACATATTCTTCGGAAGATGCCGTACAGCAAGTTTTTCTGAAATTGTGGGAGGCACGTTCCCTACTGATGGTGAACGTGAATTTAAGGAACTATCTCTATACAATGCTAAAGAATCACGTATTAAATGAGATCCGGAATAATAATAGCGCCGTAGAGAAAAATTATGAGATCGTACAATCAGCGCCGGAATATGAGGATGAACTGCTTATAAAGATAGAGGAACAAGATATGATGTCTCATTTTTACCAAGCGATCGATCACTTGCCGGAGCAGAAACGCCAAGTCTGTCTGTATAAGCTGAAAGGGAATCTTTCTAATCAAGAAATCGCCGATAAGATGAATATCTCGTCCCCACGGTAAAAACACATTATGCGCAAGCGATAAAAATACTGCGGGCACATTTCGAGAGACTATTTTTATTTCTTTTATATTTGTGGAACTCATCCTATTGATGGCTTTGCGTGTCAATTGATAAAAGAAAATGAATATGAAAATACCCGATCTATCGATCATAGAGAAAACGCTAAATAATGAGGCTACTTCCGAGGAGTCTTGTGAGGTTGTTCGTTGGTTTAAGACCCCGGAAGGACAGGCATGGCTTGCTGAGCGTATCGATCAGGATGAGAAAACGATTCATATGGGGGAGGAAGAGGCATGGATCGACCATCCGATACCCTCAGCCGTAATGTATCAGAATATTATGCGGCAACTCCGCCGACAAAAAATACGCCGTTTTATAGCGTATGCGGCTGCGGTCTTTATACCGATCGCTTTAATTATAGGACTTTTCATACGCATAAACTCACAAGTGGATTTGTTGGCGGATGATGGCTATGACGAGGTGTACGTACCTAATGGGGAACGCATGCAAGTGCTTTTTCAAGATGGGAGTAAGGTCCATTTGAATTCGGGAAGCCGTATTCGTTATCCGAAAAATTCGGTCTCTCCGAACGTAAGGTTTATTTGGAAGGAGAGGCTTGGTTCGAGGTCGCCAAGAACAAGAATCGGCCTTTTATCGTGGATCTTTCTTATATGGATATAAAAGTGTTGGGTACTACCTTTGATGTGAAAGCCTATCCGGAGGAAGAAGCTATATTCGTCGCTTTAGAGACAGGATCTATCGAGTTGAAATCAAGATCCTTCAAATCTTATCAATTACGCCCGGGAGAAAAAGCGGTTTATAACAAGGCTTCCGGACGTTGTGAGGTACTCCGTTCCCACGATGTCAAGATGTATTCGGCATGGAGACGTAATGTGCTCGTATTTAAGAGCGCCCCTTTATCGGACGTAATGAAAACATTGGCTCGAACTTATGATATATCCTTTGACGTGAAGGATTCTGCCGCTTTGCGATATACGTATACGATAACGACCGATAGCGTCAATTTGACCACGGTATTAAAAGAATTGGAAAAAATCACGCCTGTACTATTCGAGGAAAAAGGGGGCAAGATAGAAAGGTCCGGATGAAAAATAAAAAATTAAGCTAATAAACGACTCATCCTTTAGATTTGTCGTTGTGTCTTATTTGATAGGAGAGCAGGTAACAGAGTGGTTAACCTTAAAGAAGAGTATGCGTTAATTGGATTCCTCATAAATAGATAACATAAGAACAGCCGAAAAGCTCCTACCCTTTTCGCTGCCGATCGTATTAAAAATAAATTTCTAATACCAACTATTAAAATCAATACAAATATATGAAAGAAAAGCAAGAAAGCCCTCGGCGTAGGTGCCTTTTAATATTAATTGAGAAAATACCGAATGCATGAAGTTAACCTTTCTATTTTTAGTCATATCCTTGCTGAGTTTCACGGCTACCGCCTCGGCTCAGCGGGTTTCTATTGTGCTGGACAATGCGAAGTGGAGAAAGTTTTAGCTACCATCACCCACCAAACCGGTTGAGTGTTGCGTATAGCAAACAAATCGTAGATTTGAATCGGAGAGTGAGCGTTAATTTTACGAATGCAGAATTGACAAATGTATTGGATAAAATAACGGAGGGCACGTCATTAAGTTATGAAGTTAAAAATGGAAAGATCTACTTATTTGAAAAACCTATAGCGAATGCGGTCACCCAGCAAGCCAAAAAAATAACGGGTGTTGTTGTCGATTCAAAGGGGAACCTATCATTGGAGCGATGTTGTGGAGAAAGGTACTCAAATGGTACGATAACAGACTTTGATGGTAAATTTATTTTGGAGGTATCGGATAACGCGACACTTCAATTTTCTTATATCGGCTTTATGCCAACAACTGTCGCTATTGCGGGACAGACTTCATTGAATGTACGTTTAAAGGAGGATACACAGGCTTTGGAAGAGGTTGTGGTTGTTGGTTATGGAACCCAGAAGAAGGTGAATTTGACAGGTTCTGTTTCTTCAGTCAAATTTGATGAGGAATTGGCGAACCGTCCGATCACTGATGCTTCTCAAGCACTTTCCGGATAGGTTTCCGGCGTGTGGATCAGCCAGAATTCGGGTAAGCCGGGAGATGATGGAGCGCAATTGAGAATTCGTGGCTGGGGTACATTGAATAATTCGGACCCGTTGGTGATTATTGACGGAGTAGAAGGGGTATTCAGCCAAGTAAATCCGAGTGACATCGAAAGTATCACAGTCTTGAAGGATGCGGCTAGTGCGGCTATTTACGGATCAAAGGCCGCTAACGGTGTCGTTTTGGTTACGACGAAGATGGGAAAGAATAATGAGAAAACCCAAGTAGAGTTGAACTCTTACGTCGGAATGCAGCAGATCGGACGTCATTTTGATTTAGTGACGAATAGCGCCGAGCATATGACTATGGCGAATCAAGCTTTGGTGAATGGGGGAGAGAACCCTCTTTTCTCGGAAACATTGATCTCTAATTTCGCTAATGGAACAGATACTTATAAATACCCGAATACGGATTGGTATGACTCTCTTTATCGGAATGCTTTAATAACAGGGCATAATTTATCCATTCGCGGTGGATCGGAGAAACTATCTTCCTTCTTGTCTTTGAACTATTTGAGTCAGGAAGGTATTTTGATGAACTCTAAGGCGGAGCGGTTCGGTATCCGGGCAAATGTGGAGTATAAAGTGAATTCATGGTTGAGAGTTGGCGCTCGTTTGAATTATACTCGTAGGAATTCCCAAGAGCCTTTTGATTTGTTCCGTGTATTCGAACAGCAACAAGGTGCGGCTCCTTTCATCGCTCCATATACCCGGGATGGCCGTTTCGGTTCGGTAGAAGCGATTAAGGATGATGGTACTTTATTGTATACGACTTATCAGCCGGTTATAGACGCTTCGAACGGGGCGACTAAAACATCCAAGGATTATATGGCTGTAAATGCTTTCGCTACCGTAGATTTTACGAAAGACTTGAACTTACAAGTAACATGGGCCTCTAATGGCAATTGGAAAATGGTTGATAAATATAATGAGACCCTTTATGGATATACGGATTCTGGCATAGAGACGATACCGAAAAATTACAATCGTGATGGTATTGTGTTGAGTAGAGAGCAAGTATCGACTATGCGTAATAATTTCCAAGCGACATTAAACTATAGCAAGCGATTTGCGGATAAGCATTATGTTGCCGCTATCCTTGGTACCCAATTGGAGAATTACAGTATAAAGAACGTATTTGCCCGAAGAACCAACCCACCCAAAGAAGGATTAACCCAAGTGGATGCGGGAACGGAAGGTATCAAGGGAGAGGGAAATTTGAAGGTCTACGCATGGCATCTTATTTTGGTCGATTGAATTATGCCTTTGCGGATAAATATTTATTTGAGATGAATCTCCGTGCCGATGCCTCCTCTCGTTTTAAACGGGGAAATCGCTGGGGTGTTTTTCCGGGCTTCTCTGCAGGATGGCGTTTGAGTGAAGAGGCGTTTATTAAGAACCTGAATCTGTTTTCTAATTTGAAACTACGTGCGTCGTGGGGACAATTAGGCAATCAAACCATTGAAGGATATTGGCCTTATTTAACAGTGATCTCCCAAAATTATGACTTGAGTTATAATTATGGAGGCTCATTGGCTCCGGGTGCTGCCGTAACCGCTTTGGTGGATGAGGATATTACTTGGGAAACTACCTCTTCCTTGGATATTGGCGTGGATTTGGGCTTCTTAGGTAATAAGTTGAATATAGAAGCTGATTACTTCAATAAAAAAACAACCGATATTATCGTTCAATTGCCAATACCAAACGTATTAGGGGATAAGACCGCACCGTTTGAGAATGTGGGCGAGATGAAAAATAATGGTTTTGAGTTAGTCGTGAATTATGATAATCTTGAGACGAGCAGAGATCGCCTTGGATTTAACGTAGGACTAAAACTTTACGTATATCGATAATAAAGTAACGAAATTTCAAGGTGGAAACTCTCCGGACCAGCTTTATTTGATTCGTGAGGGATATCCGTATAAGGCTTTGTATGGCTATAAAGCGGTTGGCATCTATCAATCGGACGAAGAAGCCGCTCAACATATGCATAGCAATGGGCTTAAGCCGGAAATGGGAAATCTGAAATACGAGGATGTTAATAATGATGGAAAATTAGACTATCAAGATAAACAAGTACTTGGTAATACGATTCCTAAAATTACGTATGGACTTACTGCCGGCTTACGCTATAAAGGGTTTGACTTAAATATCTTATTCCAAGGTTTGGGACAGGCGAATGCGTTACGAAGAGCGGCATGACCCGTATGCAATACGAATGGCTGACTATTTCTGATAAATGGCGGGATGCGTGGAGCCCAGAGAATCCGGACTCAAATATACCGATGCTTCGGTTTGACTCTTCATGGGACACGTATGACTCCTCATTTTGGGTACATCGTATCGATTTCTTGAAATTGAAGAACTTACAATTAGGTTATGCGTTCCCTGAATGGATTACCTCAAAGCTAAAATGCAACGGTTGTATGTATATGCGAATGCCCAGAACCTGTTTACGATTATGTGGAAAAAAGGGTATGAAGGATATGATCCGGAAAGAAATACGTTTGATTCGGGTACCAATTATTACCCGACTCCGAGAATATTTACATTTGGTATAAATCTTAATTTCTAAAAGTATGAAACAGTTATTAGCATATTGCTTATCAATTATACTATGTGTCTCTTTCACGGGATGTATGGAGAATTATTTGGATTTGTATCCTGAGGATAAGATTACTTCGGCGAGTTTCCCGGAAATGAATCGGATATCAAACTCCTTTTAAATGGTGTCTATGCTCAATTGAGGGAAAAAGAGGTTTATAATCAAGGCTTGTTTGGCTTTGGCATAACGGATGGAGCTACCCCTAACGCATTTAACTGGGGAACGGATGAGGTTTTTAATAAGTTGGGTGCCGGGCGATTGAGCTCTAGTGACGGAGGAGTCGTAACGTATCGTTGGAAAAGATGTTATGAGATAATCTCCCGGGCAAACTATTTGTTGGCCTGTATGGATTTAGTGGATTTATCGGAAGAAGCGAAAGCCAAATATTCAGGTGAGACTCATTTTCTACGGGGACTGGCTTATTCTGTGCTAGCGGAAACCTATGGTGGGGTACCTATTATATTGACGAACATTTCCACGGAAGAAGCTCGTAGCTTGAAGCGGGCGAGCTTGGAGGAGACTTGGCAACAAGCGCTGGATGATTATGAGGTTGCGATCACCAATCTGGGAGTGGATGCTCCTGAGCCGGGGCGTGCTACCAAGGGGGCGGCTTTAGGTATGAAAATGCGAGCCTACTTATACCAAGGTAAATACAAGGAGGTTCTGTCTTGTGTCGAGCAAATTGATGCGTTGAAGAAATATGGTCTATTCCATAGTTATGAGGGTTTGTTTGATCCGGCTAATGAGAACAATAAGGAAGTATTGTTTGATATCCAATATATTGAAGGCGAGAATTCGCAAGGTTCCTATATTGACCAGTATTGCGGAACGGGTACCGGAAGTTGGACCCGTGGAAGCCGTTATGTCCCTACGGATGATTTGGTAGCGGCTTATGAGACGATCGACGGCTCTCCTGTAGATCCCGAGAATCCTTATGAGAACCGGGATCCTCGTTTAGGTTTCACGGCTGTACTTCCGGGTTCTTATTTCTTGGGCTATCGTTTCCCTAATTACCTGTATCCGGGAGGTGCGTTTAATCATGCCGGTAATCGGTTGAAACATTTAAGTACCCGTAAATATCGGATTCAGGATGAGTCAAAGCTTCCTCCTTCCGGGCAGTCTTATATCAATGATATCATACTGAGATATGCGGATGTCTTATTGTCAAAAGCGGAGGCGATTATAGAGACGAATGGAAGTGTAGCGGATGCGATCGCTATCCTCAACCGGATCCGTACGGAAAGGGATGACGTTAAGATCTCTTTGCTGCCGACATCTATGAGTCGTGAGGAGGCTCGTGAGAAAGTGAGACATGAGAGACGGATTGAGTTAGCATTAGAAGGACGTTATTGGTCAGATGTAAAACGTTGGAAAATCGGTAAGGAACTTTACCCTATGATTATTAAGGATCATGAGGGTAGCGTGATCGAGAGGAAGTTCCCAAATGGCTATTTGGAATATTACGATTTATTACCGATTCCTGATAGCGAGCGTTCTTTGAATCCGAATTTGGATCAGAATCCGGGTTGGTAATGTGCAACTAAAAGAAAAATGAAATGAAACTTATATCTAACATAATATCGGTATTAGCCTTTTCAGGAGCGGCCGTGGCTACTCAAGCGGCGGAAAGGCCAAATGTGATCATCGTATTTATCGATGATTTCGGATATGGGGATTTAGGTTGTTACGGGAGTACGAAGCATCGTACTCCCCATATCGACCAGATGGCTAAAGAGGGAATACGACTGACCGATTTTTATGTGGGTTCGAGCGTGAGCACACCTTCCAGATCGGCTTTATTGACAGGGTGTTATCCAAGGCGAGTCTCCATGCATGTAAATGCGGACCCTACACCTTTGATGTCCAAAGGGAGGCAAGTGCTATTTCCAGCTTCGCATAAAGGCTTGAATCCCGGTGAGATAACGATCGCCGAGTTGATGAAGGAGCAGGGATATGCGACGGCTTGTATCGGGAAATGGCATCTAGGGGATCAATTGCCATTTCTTCCTACCCGGCAGGTTTCGACTACTATTATGGTATTCCTTATAGTAACGATATGGATCGTCCGTATTGTCCGTTACCCTTGATGGAACAGGAGGAGGTAATAGTGGCTCCTGTCGGTCATGATTCCTTGACGATTCGTTATACCAATAAGACTGTGGAGTTTATAAAGTCTCATAAGGAATCTCCGTTCTTTATTTACTTGTGCCATAATATGACTCATAATCCGTTAGCGGCTTCTCCCGCTTTCAAGGGAAAGTCTCAGAACGGACTCTATGGAGATGCGACCGAGGAATTGGATTGGTCGATGGGAGTCTTGCTTGAGACTTTAAAGGAGGAAGGATTGGATCAAAATACCTTGATTATCTTTACTTCCGATAATGGTGCGGATGAACACTTCGGTGGTACGAACCGTCCGTTGAGAGGCCAAAAGGGTACGACGTATGAAGGTGGGTTCAGGGTGCCTTGTATAATGAGATGGCCCGCTAAAATACCGGCGGGACAGGAGACTGATAATCTGGTGACTTCGATGGATTTCTTACCGACATTGGCGCATTATTGCGGTTATGCGGTTCCTTCCGACCGGGTGATAGATGGGCATAATGTGTCTGGAATCTTGGAGGGAGAATCGATGGCATCGCCCACGGAGACTTTCTATTATTACCAGAAACAACAATTACAAGCGGTACGTTGGGGAAACTGGAAGTATCATTTACCTTTGAAGGAACGTATCAAAGGCCCTCACTTCCCGGATACGGAAGTCGGTGAAGCTCGTTTATATAATTTGGCGAATGATTTGTCGGAAACAACCAATGTCAATCGATAAACATCCCGAAGTAGTAACGAAGATGAATCAATGGATCGAACAGGTTCGTAGTGATATGGGAGATTGGGGGATATGAAGGCCGGAACCAGCGTCCTGCCGGTATCATAGATGAACCTTTTCCCCGTTTACTTAAATAAAAAGATACGTATATGAAAACACTGAAATCATTGTCTGTTTTAACAGCGGCGGTATTATCGAACAGCTTGAGCTTGAACGCTGCCTCGGATGCGGCCAATAAGCCTAATTTTGTAATCATATTCTGTGACGATATGGGATATGGGGATTTGAGTTGCTATGGGAATCCCACGATCCGCACACCGAATATAGACCGTATGGCTTGTGAAGGAATGAAGCTGACCCAGTTTTATGTGGGGGCCGGAGTTTCTACGCCAAGTCGGGCCGCGTTAATGACCGGACGTTTGCCGGTTCGAAATGGATTATATGGAGATCGGGTAGCCGTACTTTTCCCTAACTCAAAGGCTGGGTCAGGACAAGATGAGGTCACGATCGCCAAGGTTTTACAACAAAGCGGGTATGCGACCGGCTGTGTAGGCAAATGGCATTTAGGAGCGTTCTCTCCCTATTACCGACGGATCATGGTTTTGATACCTATTTCGGCATACCTTATTCCAATGATATGAGCCCCGTTCAGAATAAAGGCGCGCATGCCCGGAATTTTCCACCGACTCCATTGATATTGGATGGTAAGGAAATCGAATCGGAACCGGATCAGGGAGAATTAACCCGTCGCTATACGGAGAAAGCGGTATCGTTCATCAAGGATCATTCAAAGGAACCTTTCTTCCTTTATTTCGCTCATACCTTCCCGCATATCCCATTGTACACGAATGCCGTTTCGAGGGAACGAGCAAACGAGGCTGTACGGAGATGTGGTTGAGGAAATAGACTGGAGCGTTGGGGAGGTGTTGAAGGCTCTGCGTGAAAATGGCTTGGACGAGAATACGTTTGTTATTTTTACCAGCGATAACGGCCCTTGGCTGACGGAGCATGAGAATGGTGGTTCCGCAGGTCCGTTGAAGGATGGCAAGGGTACTTGGTGGGAAGGTGGCTTCCGGGTTCCGGCCATTTGTTGGATGCCGGGAAAAATCAATCCGGCGATCAACGATGAGATTATGACCTCGATGGATTTATATCCGACTTTCCTCTCGATGGCGGGTATCGAGCAACCGAAAGATCTTGTATTGGATGGCGTGAATCAAACCGGATTATTGTTTGAGGAAAAGCATTCCGCCCGTGATGAGGTTTATTATTGGTGGGGAAGCGAGTTGATGGCGATCCGTAAAGGGGAGTGGAAGTATTATTTTAAGACGATCAAGGACCAATATCTGCGAACCTGTAAGATCGAGACTCCGGCAGAACCCTTGTTGTATAACGTGGAGACAGATATCTCGGAGAGGTTCAATCAGGCGGAGAAGCATCCGGAGATCGTGAAATTACTGATCGAGGCCGGTGAGAAACATAAGAAAGGAATGAAGATCAAACCTTCCGTATGTGATATGATGTAATGGGAAATTAAAAACAACAGATAGATGAATAAATATATACTGACAGCGGCTTGCGGATTGGCTTTTTCCGCAGCTTCCGCACAAACAAAGGCTTTGCCGGATAGCCCGAATATCCTGCTGATTTTGGTGGATGATTTGGGATATGGTGATTTGTCCTGTCAAGGAGCCGCCAAGGACATTCAAACTCCACATATCGATAAATTATTAAATGAAGGAGTTCGTTTCACGAATTTCCATGCGAACTGTCCGGTCTCCTCTCCTAGTAGAGCTTCCTTATTAACCGGTCGTTATCCGGATATGGTAGGCGTACCGGGAGTTATTCGTACGCATAAAGAGGATAGCTGGGGGTATCTGTCGGAGGATGCCGTATTATTACCCCAGATGTTGAAGAAAAGAGGCTATCATAATGCGATGGTTGGAAAATGGAATTTAGGATTGGAGTCTCCGAATACCCCTACGGAAAGGGGCTTCGATTTCTACCGGGGATTTTTAGGGGATATGATGGATGATTATTATACCCATCGTCGTTTCGGAAATAATTATATGCGTGAGAATTTGAAAGAGATCGATCCACAAGGACATGCTACAGAGGTTTTCTCTGATTGGGCGATCCGTTACCTGTCGGATATGAAGCAAAAGCAAGAGCCTTGCTTCTTGTATCTAGCTTATAATGCCCCACATACCCCGATACAACCTCCTCAGGAATGGCTGGAAAAGGTGAAAAAGCGTGAACCGTCACTTCCTGAGAAGCGTGCTAAGATTGTCGCCTTGATTGAGCATTTGGATTATAACGTCGGACGTGTGTATGAGGCCTTGGAACAGAATGGCCAGTTGGAGAATACGATCATTATATTTACCTCTGATAATGGAGGGCAGGACGATGCGGGTGCGAATAACGGCCCGTTCAGAGCGCGAAGCAGGATATGTATGAGGGAGGGATCCGGGTAGCCGGAGGTATTTATTGGAAGAACCAGATCCGTCCGGCGGTACGTGATAATTTCGTCATGCTTTCGGATATGTTCCCGACCTTATGCGATCTGACAGCCGTGCCTGTATCGCATGAGATCGACGGTATCAGTATCTTGCCTCTTTTACGGGGTGAGGAACAAGATACCGGAGATCGAATGGTGCATTGGGTGCGAAGGAAGGTAATTCCCGATATGGTGGTAAAGCCTATTACGCATCTCGCTATAAAGATTATAAGATCTTACAAAACACACCTTGGGAACCTATCCAATTCTTCAATCTGAAAGAAGACCCTAAAGAGCAAAACCCGATCGCAGAGCGTTCTTCCGCTGCCTATAAAAACTTGTTCAATGGCTTGATGGAGCATATCCGCCAGACGGGTATGATCCCTTGGCAAAGTAAGCGATATAAGTAACCTTTTCGTATTATTTCAATGAACACGTGTATAATGTATTTTGCGTTATACACGTGTTTTTCTATAAAATCTCTTCTAGCTAATCTGAAAATCGAATGTTTTGTGTATGTTTGCGTCAAATCTGCGGGAGTTATTTCTACATGATCTATATGAAAATATCCGATGAGGGGCTTTGGGAACTGTGTCTGAAGGGAGATATGAGAGCTTTCCGTGAGCTGTATTGCCGATTTTACGCCTTATTGCGCAATTATGGTATCAAGCTACTTCCTGACAAGAGCTTGGTGGAAGATTGCGTACAGGATATTTTTATCAAATTGATTCAAAACCACGAGACTTTATCTCCAACTGTAAATGTCAAAGGTTACTTACTCAAGACTTTAAGGCATAAGTTGTATGATACGATCGAGAAAAACAGGAAGATGGAGGACATCTCTCTTTATGAGGATACTTTCCAAACAGATGAATTATTTTCTCGTATCTCACTGGATACGACGGAAGCGGACGAACGGGTTAAACTCTTAATGAAGGCTTTGACAAAACTTTCCCCCCACCAGAGAGAGATTATTTATCTTTATTATGTAAATGGATTGGGACACGATGAGATTGCGGAGATCTTAGGTATAAATTATCAATCGAGTAAAAATTTATTATCCAGAACGCTTAGTAAGTTAAGAAGGTGGTTTTCCCTGGACGCTTTAATAATGGGGGGCATCCATTATGTTTTATTCCCTATGCTTACATAAGCGATTGGTTTTTAAAATATCTACCATATCTACAACTATGTCTTATATGCCCTATAAATAAGTATATTACATGGTGGTTGTAGATATAAAAACATCTACAATTATCACTCTTGACCTACCATGTTTTAAGGAGAATGGCAAGAAAGCAATTTATCACTTAGGCTTGTGAGTAGGGAATGGAGTCTTTAAGAGTTGTTTCCCTTAGGGAAAACAAAAGTTTCGTACTGAAGAAACTTTTGTTTTACTATAGGTAAACTAAGGTTTAGTGTACGGAAAACTTTTGTTTGATACTAAGAAAAAACTGTAAATGTCATATTATTAGTTATTTATGTATATTGGAGGGATACCGGGTGTCGATATATAGCGAGTGTGGAAGATCGTGCTTTTCAAAACACAAGAATATGAAAAATTGTGTTTTTTTCCGCAAAAGTGAGTACCAAAATCAAATTGATCCGTAATAAGAATAAAAATGTAACCTGTGAATAAGAAACGAGACATATTTGAAAAAGATTTATTCCGGCAAGCTGGAGAGGATTTATGGCGTAAAGTCCGAGAAGTGGAACAATTGGATTCCAAGTTCGCTTTATCCTCATGGCAGAAGGTCGAGGAACGTTTGAAAGCTCCCCGTAAAACCTTTGTTTTACGCATACGCTATCTAGCTTCTTCTGTGGCGGCGGCGGTCGTGTTACTCCTTGCCATAGGATGTTATTTCTGGATGGTGGGGGATGATAAATCCTCCTTGCCATTGGCTTTGTTGGAAGAAAAGAGCATAGACTCTTTGCCGGACGATGAGATTGTGCTGGTGGAAAATGGAAGCTGGGTACAGCTTAAAAATGGGGCTACAATTACGCATGATAATATAGGTAAACCAAGTGTAAAAGACTCTCAGATAAAGAAGAAGTATTAGCTACTAAGACTGGAAATTTGAATCAAATCATAGTACCGAAGGGCAAGCGGGCAAATATTATATTTTCAGATGGTACCCAGATATATGTAAATGCCGATACCCGTGTGATTTATCCGGCCGTGTTTGCTAAAGATAAACGAGAGATCTTAGTTACGGGAGAAGCCTATTTGGATGTTACCCCAGATTCTTCCCGCCCTTTTATCGTAAAGACAAATGCGTTTAATGTAAAGGTACTCGGTACCCAATTTAATGTTTGCGTCTATGGAGATGAGCCGAAGGCTTCCGTTGTATTAGTCGAAGGCCGGGTGGAGGTAGAGAATGATAAGCATGTTAAAGAGGTGCTAGCTCCTAACCAGATGATAGAGTTGGGAAATAAAGGGGTATCTATTAAGGAAGTGGATGTGTTTGAGTATATCTGTTGGAAGATAATCTGATGCAAGTGAACGATCGTAAGGTTGGGGATGTCTTAAATAAATTAGCCCGATACTATGGGCGTACGATTGTGTTTGATAAAGAGATCGCGGAAATACCTCTTTCCGGTAAACTTGATTTGCGAGGAAGTTTGGAAGATGTTGTTGAGATTATTTGTCAATCTCTATTCTTGCGACAAGAGACGGATAAAGAGAATAATATAATCATATTAAAATAGATTGCCTATGTAAAAGAACTATTTGGTGAAAAGACTTTGTGTTAAAAAGAAAAATTGACAAAAAGAACCGGAAGATACCGTCATATCCACCGGTTCAAAGACTTCGTTTAATCAATTAATTATGTATTAAAGAAAAAACATTACAAATGTATGAAAAAAAAAGATGATTTCTGTAGAGATCGAATCATTTTCTCAAAAGTGTTTGTTTAGCCTTATGCTTGATCAGTTCTGGAGGCTCTGCGGTGTACGCCGCTACCTTGCAGACGGAACAAACCACGTTGACAGTCCGTATGAATAATTGTACCATAAAGGATGTATTTGACCACATTGAGAAAAATAGTGAGTTTGTTTTTGTTTATCATGGCGCTAATATCGACTTGCATCGCAGGGTAAATTTTGACGTACGGGATAAGTCCGTTGAGGTTATATTGGAAAGGTTATTTAAAGGAACGGATGTTGAATATATTATCAACAACCGACAAATTATCGTACGAAGGAACGAGAAAAAAGAAAACTCGTCCCTTTCTATTCAGCAAGCTAAAAAAATCACGGTCACTGGTATTGTGAAAGATACTCATGGGGAACCTCTCATTGGTGTAAATGTACTGGTGAAGGGGAGTAGAACGGGTACGATTACGGATATGGACGGACATTTTTTATTAAATGAGGTAAGTCCGAATGCGATGGTCTCTATTTCTTATATAGGGTATAAGACAGAAGAAATAGCCTTGAATAATCGTTCTAGCCTAACGATTACACTGACAGAGGATAGTGAACAACTGGATGAGGTTGTCGTTGTTGGCTATGGTACTCAGAAGAAAGTGAATTTGACAGGATCTGTTTCTTCCGTGAAGTTTGATGAGGAATTGGCAAACCGGCCTATAACGGATGCCTCACAAGCCTTTCTGGTAAAGTGTCGGGTGTATGGATCAGTCAAAATTCGGGAAAGCCGGGGGATGATGGCGCTCAGTTAAGAATCCGGGGTTGGGTACGCTGAATAACTCGGATCCGTTGGTAATTATTGATGGAGTAGAAGGCGTTTTTAGTCAGATCAATCCAAGCGATATTGAGAGTATCACCGTGTTGAAGGATGCGGCTAGCGCAGCTATCTATGGATCGAAAGCAGCGAATGGAGTCGTTTTGGTAACGACGAAGATGGGTAAAAATAATGAGAAGACGCATGTGGAATTGAACTCATATGTAGGTGTACAACAGTTGGGGCGGAGATTTGATCTGGTGACAAATAGTGCGGAGTTAATGACCATGGCAAACCAAGCCTTGGCTAATGGTGGCGAGAGTCCTTTATATCCCGAGTCCTTGATCTCTGATTTCAAGAATGGCACGGATCCTTATAAATACCCGAATACGGATTGGTACGAACACGTTTATCGGAATGCTCTAATTACAGGCCATAATTTATCAATTCGAGGTGGTTCGGAAAAATTATCTTCTTTTTGTCCTTAAATTATTTGAAGCAAGAGGGTATTATTACGAATACAGATGCGGAGAGATTCGGTATGCGGGCTAATCTGGAATATAAGGTTAATTCGTGGTTGAAGTTGGCGCTCGTTTAAATTATATACGCCGGAATTCTCAAGAACCGTTTGATTTATCGCGTGTATTCTTTATACAATCGGGAGCAGCCCCTTTTATCGCTCCTTATACGAGAGATGGACGTTTTGGTTCGGTTGAGGCGATTGCGCAGGATGGAACTTATTGTATGATAACAGGAACCCGTTAATTGATGCTTCCAATGGCGCTACCAAGACGACTTTGGATTATATGTCGTTTAAATGCGTTCGCTACTGTTGACTTTACGAAGGACTTGAATTTGCAAGTCACTTGGGCCTCTAATGGCAATTGGAAAATGGTTGATAAATATAATGAGACCCTTTATGGATACACGGATTCCGGTATAGAGACAATGACCATAAATTATAACCGGGATGGCTTGGAGATGAGTAGAGAGCAAATATCTACTATGCGTAATAACTTCATGCGACCTTGAACTATAGCAAGAAGTTTGTGGAAAAACATTCGGTCGCGGGAATCTTGGGTGCTCAATTAGAAAATTATAATATTAAGAACGTATATGCACGTAGGACGGATCCCGCTAAAGACGGATTAACCCAAGTGGATGCGGGAACGAATGGCATTCAGGGCAAGGGTAATATGCAAGGATTACGTATGGCTTCTTACTTCGGTCGTCTAAATTATGCTTTCGCTGATAAATATTTATTCGAGATGAATCTTCGTGCGGATGCCTCCTCCCGTTTCAAACGAGGTAATCGATGGGGTGTTTTTCCCGGTTTCTCAGCTGGTTGGCGGTTGAGTGAGGAAAGCTTCATTAAGAATGTGAATATTTTTCTAACATGAATTGCGAGCTTCTTGGGGACAATTGGGTAACCAGACGATCGAGGGGTATTGGCCTTATTTAACTGTTATCAATCAGAATTATAATTTAAGTTATAATTATGGAGGTTCCTTGGCTCCGGGTGCGGCTGTAACAGCCTTGGTTGATGAGGATATTACTTGGGAAACAACTTCTTCTCTAGATATTGGTCTGGATCTGGGCTTCTTAAATAATAAATTAAGCATTGAAGCGGACTATTTCAATAAAAAGACTACCGATATTATTGTTCAATTACCAATCTCCAATATCTTAGGTGATAAGACAGCGCCTTTCGAGAATGTTGGGGAGATGAAAAATAACGGTTTTGAATTGGTTGCGAATTATGATAATTTGGAAGCCAGTAGGGATCGATTGGGATTTAATGTAGGATTTAATTTTACTTACATAAATAATGAAGTAACAAGTTCCAAGGTGGTAATTCTCCGGATCAACTGTATTTGATCGTGAGGGATATCCTTACAAAGCGTTGTATGGTTATAAAGCGATTGGCATTTACCAATCGGATGAAGAAGCGGTAGAGCATATGCATAATAATGGCTATAAGCTGCCATGGGTAATTTGAAGTATGAGGATGTAAATAATGATGGAAAATTGGACTATCAAGATAAGCAAGTATTAGGAAATACGATTCCGAAGATCACTTATGGTATTTCTGCAGGGCTGCGTTATAAGGGATTTGATCTGAGCCTCTTGTTTCAGGGTTTAGGAAAGGCGAATGTCTTTACTCAAAATGAAATGACTCGCTTAGGATATGAGTATATGCGAATCGCGGGCTTTTGGAGAGACGCATGGACACCGGAGAATTCAGGTTCTAGTATCCCTATGCTTCGATATGACTCTACTTGGGATCGATACGACTCCTCATTTTGGGTACATCGGATTGACTTCTTGAAATTGAAGAACTTACAATTGGGTTATGCATTCCGGAAAGGATTACGTCAAAGTTGAAAATGCAACGGCTTTATGTATACGCTAATGCTCAGAATTTATTTACGGTTATGTGGAAAAAAGGCTATGAGGGATACGATCCGGAAAGAAATACGTTTGATGCGGGAGGTTCTCCGTATCCGACACCGAGAATATTCACATTTGGTTTAAATCTTAATTTCTAAAGCTATGAAACGTTTAATAATATATTGTTTGTCGTTTTTGTTATTGATCTCTTTTGGTGGTTGTATGGAGAATTATCTGGATTTGTATCCGGAGGATAAAATCACGGCCGCTAACTTTCCGGAAAAAGAATCGGATATTAAGTTACTGTTAGATGGAACGTATGCTTGTCTAAGGGAGACCGCTGTCATAGATCAAGGTTTGTTTGGGTTTGGAATGACAGATTGTGCGACTCCCAATGCATATAATTGGGGAACTGTCGAGGTTTTCAATAAATTGGGAGCCGGGACGTTTGAGCTCTAGTGATGGCGGTGTCGTTACTTTTCGTTGGAAAAGATGTTATGAAATGATCTCTAGGGCTAATTATTTATTGGCTTGTTTAGAAAAAATAGAATTAGCGGGGGAGGCGAAAAAGTTGTATGTTGGCGAGGCTCATTTCTTGAGGGGATTGGCTTATTCGGTACTTGCGGAAACTTATGGGGGTGTTCCTGTCGTACTTTCAGAAATCTCAACATCGGAGGCTCGTAACCTAAAGCGTTCCAGTCGAGAAGATACATGGCAACAGGCGTTGGATGATTATGATGTCGCCATCGCTAATTTAGGTGCGGATGCTCCGGAGAAAGGACGTGCTACGAAAGGCGCTGCCTTGGGTATGAAAATGCGTGCGTATTTATATCAAGGTAAGTATAAGGCGGTTTTGGAATGTGTAGATCAGATTGATGCTCTGAAGAAATATGGCTTGTTTCATAGTTATGCGACATTGTTCGATCCGGCTAATGAAGGAAATAAGGAGGTTCTATTTGATATCCAATATATAGAGGGTGAAAATTCACAGGGTACTTTTCTGGATCAATACTGCGGAACGGGAACCGGTAGTTGGACACGTGGTAGTCGCTATGTTCCTACAGATGATTTGGTGGCGGCTTATGAGACCGTGGATGGGAGCCTATTGATCCGGAATCCTTATGAGAACCGTGATCCTCGTTTAGCGTTCACGGTTGTGCTTCCGGGCTCTTATATTTTAGGACATCGTTTCCCTAGTTATTTGTATCCGGGGGGAGCTTTTAATCATGCGGGTAATCGATTGAAACATTTGAGTACTCGTAAGTACCGGATTCAGAACGAGGCGGATTTACCTCCCGCCGGCCAGTCTTATATCAACGATATTATCTTGCGATATGCGGATGTGCTATTGTCGAAAGCGGAAGCGATTATTGAATCTGGTGGAAATGTTTCGGAGGCGATCGTTATATTAAACCGGATCCGTACGGAACGAGATGACGTGAAAATTTCCCCATTGCCTTTGTCCTTATCTCGGGATGAGCCCGTGAGAAACTAAGGCATGAAAGAAGAATAGAATTGGCGTTGGAAGGTCGTTATTGGTCGGATGTGAAGCGTTGGAAATAGGAAAGGAGCTTTATCCGATGATTATAAAGGATCATGAAGGAAGCGTGATTGAGACAAATTCCCGAACGGCTATTTGGAATACTATGATTTATTACCTATTCCTGATAGTGAGCGCTCTTTGAATCCAAATTTAGAGCAAAATCCGGTTGGTGATTTAGAGAATATATTTATTAGAATTTAGATTATATAAAATGAATTATAAAGAGATCTTTGTTGCGGTTAATAGTGCCGCATTGATGTTGTCAACCGTAAGTTGTGGCGCAAAAGAGGAAGCTGTTCCTAAGCGAATATCATAATTTTATTAGCGGATGATTTGGGATATAATGATGTCTCTTGTTATCGAAATGAGAATTTTCCGCAGCAGTCGGATAGCTTTCCTACTTCCCAAACTCCGAATTTGGACTTATTGGCCCGGCAAGGTATTCGCTTTACGAATTTTTATTGTGGTGCGGCTGTTAGCTCTCCATCTCGTGCGGCTCTAATGACCGGTCGGAATTGTACTCGTACAGGGGTTTATAATTATCTGGAGCAAAACTCACCGATGCATTTGAGAGATAGTGAGGTTACTATAGCAGAAGTACTGAAACAAGCAGATTATGCGACGGGCATTTTGGAAAGTGGCATTTAAGTTCGGGACGTCCGGATCAACCTTATCCCAATGATCAAGGTTTTGATTATAGTTTTATGCCTTGAATAATTCAGTCCCGTCTCATCATAATCCCACGAGCTTTTTCCGGAATGGAGAACCGCAAGGTGAGATCGAAGGTTATTCCTGTGATATTGTGGTAACGGAAGCACTCCAATGGCTAGACAAGAATAAACAGGAACCTTTCTTCTTAAATGTTTGGTTCAATGAGCCTCATTTTCCAATGGCGGCCCCGGAGGAGTTGAAGAAAAGGCATGCTATTAATCCTGAGTATTATGGGTGTATCGAAAATATGGATATAGCGATTGGTAAATTAATGAATTATCTAAAAGAACAGAATCTGGAAGATAATACGATTGTCATATTTGCTTCTGATAATGGTTCTCAGTGGGATTATTCTAATTTGCCATTTCGGGGAGAGAAACATTTTAATTATGAGGGAGGATTGCGAGTTCCATGTATTGTTAGATGGAATAAACATGTACCAACCGGTGTGATTAGTGAGTTTAACGGTTGTTTCACGGATATATTACCAACGTTAGCGTCTTTAGCGGATGCTCCGGTTCCTACAGATCGTGTTATTGATGGTATGGATATTTCTCCGGTGTTTTTGGGGAAAGCTGAAACGTTGGAAAGAGAAAACCCTTTGTTCTTTTTCCGGTATATTCATGATCCTATTTGTATGATACGTGAAGGCGACTGGTGTCTACTGGGATACGATGAGCCTCTACCATGGGCTTTTAGTTTGGATGAATTAGCGCTTGGTAAAGTGAAGCCTTGGTATTTGACAAAAGAACATATGGAGTTCGCCAAGAAGGTGTTTCCAAAATATTTTGAGTTATATAATTTGAGAGATGATCGTGAGGAACGAATAGATGTGGCAGATAAACATCCTGAAATTGTAGCGAGACTGAAATCAAAGATGTTGAAACTTAAGCAGGAAGTTGTAGCTGAAGGTGGAGATTGGTTTGCGGAAGACGTGGATGAAAGATGACAAAGTTGCTTGCGTGTCAAATGATATGAGAAAATAAGTCCTAATAACTTGTTTAAAATTCATAGTTATGATTTTCTTGAGACATAGTTATGTTTTGAGTATTTCATAACTATGTTTTTCCGGGTCATTTCAAAGGAAAAAAAGTGCTCTTTTTTTGTTATTTCTATAAAGATATTTACCTTTGTCTCTATGTTAAGGATAATAACACATATTGAACGCTTATTGCTGACGCATGATTGTGTGATCTTGCCGAAGTTTGGTGGTTTCGTGCTGCAAATCTTGCCGGCGACGTATGAGGAAGAGGAACATTCGTTTCGGCCGATGCGTAAAGAGGTTATGTTCAATGTAACGCTACAGCATACAGACGGCTTGCTTTCCGAGTCGTATATGCAGACGTATGGCGTTGATTACCGGAAAGCTCAATTGATGCTGGAAGAGGATATCGAGGCTTTGAATGTTTCTTTGGAACAAGACAAGCGGATAACATTGGGGCGAATCGGGACTTTCTCTATAGGAGAGGAAGGGCAGACCATTTTTACGCCGGGCGATTCTGGGGTATTTAATGCGGATTCGTATGGTTTATCATCGTTTCATTTTCCGGTTTTGCGATCGTTGGAGGAAGAGCGGGAAGAGGTTGCCTTACTTACGGGTAAGAAAAAGAAAGATGTGTTCTATATCCCGGTTAGTCGTAAGTTGATCCGGGTTGTTGCGGCGTCAGCTGCTGCTGTCGCATTATTCTTTGTGGTTTCGACTCCGGTGAAAGAAGTAAACCTGTCCGCTTATACAGCTAGTTTTGTTCCTACGGAGATGATAAATTATAGGTTTGAGGAACCGATTTCTCAGCTGGAGGAAATTCAAGTATCCCAAGAGGACGAGATGGTAGCGGAGGTAACTCCCAAAATAGAAGCGACTAAGGAGACAGAGATTGCCAAAGCGGCTTCTGCTCCTGAGGTAAAGAAAGAGCTTGTTGCTCCCGCTCCGAAAGTGAAATCCGTGGCACCAAAGAAGATGTATCATATCGTGATAGCGAGTTTCCCGACAGAGGAGCAGGCGAATGAGTATATATCCGGTGTAGACCGTGCGCAATGTAAAAATGTAAGCAAGGTGGTTCGTGATGGTAAATATCGTATTTATGCGGATAAGTTTAATAACCGGGCGGATGCGAGAGCTACATGGCGACACTTCGAAAAATAGAAAAGTATAAAGATGCTTGGCTGTTCATTAGCCGTTAATAAAAGCCTGATCGAAAGATCAGGCTTTTTTTATGACTTGTCGTCGTTTTGTGGCCGGGGCAGTCTTTTCTTCTTCAACCGTCCTGCCTTTCGTAAGGCTTGGTCCAGAATGTACTGGATTTGGCCATTGGTGCTGCGAAATTCGTCCGCAGCCCAAGCTTCGATAGCTTCCATCATATCAGCGTCCACCCGCAGGATGAAGCTTTTGACAGTATTATCTTTTTTGGCCATATACTAGTATTAATATTAAATTCTTACATTAATGATGTAGAGTCCCGGTATTTACGACAGGTTGCGCTGCCTCGTCAGCACAAAGGACAACCAACAGATTACTGACATTGCGGCCTTTCGTTCCTCATCCAGTTCCACAATATTGTCTTTATCCAGTTTGTTCAAGGCGAGTTGAACCATGCTAACCGCTCCTTCCACGATCCGTTCTCTGGCGGCGATAATTGCTTCCGCTTGCTGGCGGCGTAACATGACTCCGGCGATCTCGGAAGCATACGCTAAGTAATTGATACGGGCTTCCAATACCTCAATACCTGCTATCGCCAGACGGCTGTTTAATTCCTCCTCCAGCTTTTGAGCGACCTCCCCGTCATCGGACCGTAAGGTCACGGGATCTTTGCTCTCGTTATAATCATAGGCATACATGCCAGCGATCTTACGGATGGCGGCATCACTTTGTATCTGCACGAAATTCTCATAATTCTGCATTCGTTGGGATAATTCAGAGGATTCTCCCATTGATATGAATGATTTATTCGAAGAGATACTAATGGACGAAGAATCGATGTCGAACATCGCTCTATAAGTATCCTTGACTTTCCATACCATCACGGCCCCGATCATAACCGGATTACCGACCTTATCGTTAACCTTGATAGGAGGGACATCTAAGTTACGGGCACGTAACGTGATTTTCTTTTTGCTGTAAAGTGGATTGACCCAGAAAAATCCGTTATCAGTAATTGTCCCTTTATATTTTCCGAAAAAGAGCATTACTCGGGCATTGTTGGGCTCGATTTCCATGAATCCCAATAAACAAACCACTAACAGGCAGAGTCCGACGATGCCGGTGATTACGCTCCAAGTCCCGTTGGTGCCTGCGATTAAATAGCAGCAGAGACCCGATAGAGCCAATAGGAGAAAAAGAGCAATAAACCCCGAGATTCTCAGTCCGTTGAATGTCTTTTCGGTTGCTTTCATGATGATTTGTTTTTGATATTAATTTGATATCACAAAATAAGTGATTTTTATGGAGACTGCCAAATATTTTGAGGGATATTATTAGAGTGATCTGTAAATATTTTCATAGCTTTGTCTCATCTAAAAATTATATACTTGGACTTTCAGTTAGACACGAACAATAAGGAGTTTCAGGATGCCTTGCAACTGATCACCCACACTCGCCAGTCTGTTTTCCTGACAGGGAAAGCAGGGACCGGCAAGTCTACTTTTTTGAAGTATATTTGCATCATACGAAGAAGTATGTGGTGCTGGCTCCTACCGGAATAGCGGCCATAAATGCGGGCGGCGTTACCTTGCATTCCTTTTTCAAGCTCCCTTTTCGGCCGATGTTGCCGGATGATCCGGATTTAAGTTTGTCTCATGGTCGTATCTTTGAGTTTTTTAAGTATCCGAAGGAGAAACGGAAAATTATCGCGGAGGTCGATTTGATCATCATTGACGAGATATCGATGGTGAGGGCGGATATTATTGATTGTGTAGATCGTATCTTGAGGGTCTATTCCGGTAATATGCGATTGCCTTTTGGCGGAAAGCAGCTATTGTTCGTGGGAGATGTCTTCCAGTTGGAACCGGTTGTTCCGTCGGATCAAAAAGAGATATTGAGTTTGTTCTATGCGAGCCCTTTCTTTTTCTCGGCTCGTGTGTTCAAGGACATTAATTTAGTGCCGATCGAGTTGCAAAAAGTGTATCGCCAGACCGATTCTGTTTTTATCAATATATTGGATCGGATTCGTAATAATGCCGCTAGAAAACAGGAGTTGGATACGTTGAACGGTCGTTATTTTCCGTCTTTCGAGCCTCAGAATGAGGATATGTATATCACGTTGGCCACTCGCCGGGATCAGGTTGATTTTATCAATGAGAAGAAGTTGGCCGAGCTTCCCGGAGAAGAGTACGTCTCCGTGGGAAAGATCGAGGGGGATTTTCCAGAATCCTCACTACCTACCCAGCTGAATTTATCCATCAAGGAACAGGCGCAGGTTATTTTTATCGATAATGATTATGAGCGTCGTTGGGTGAACGGGACGATTGGTATGGTATCGGGTATCGATGAGAATGGAAATGTTTATGTCTTGCTGGAGAGCGGTGTGGAACATTTGGTGGAACCTACCTCATGGCGAAATTATAAATACAAATATAACGAGAAAGAGAAACGGATCGAGGAAGAGATTGTCGGTACGTTCGAACAATTGCCGATTCGTTTGGCTTGGGCGATCACGGTGCATAAGAGTCAAGGCTTGACTTTTAGCCGGGTGGTAGTTGATTTGACCGGGGGGGTATTCGCCGGGGGACAAACCTATGTGGCGTTGAGCGTTGTACCTCATTGGAGGGATTGGTGCTAAAAAGCAAGATCTCTTCCCGGGATATCTTTATCCGGAAAGAGATCGTGGAATTCAGCCAAATATTCAACAACCAAGCGTTAATAGAGAAAAGCCTCAAGGAAAGTGAGGCGGAACTACAATATGGTCGGGCGGCTCAGGGATTTCGGCTAGGTAATATGCAAGAGGCGGTCGAGGCTTTTGCCGCCGCTGTATCTAAACGGAATGAATTGGATAATCCGATGGTACAACGGCTGCTTCGTTTGAAATTGCAAGCGTTGAATAGTCAAAAGGCACAGATTAAGGCTTTGCGGGAAGAGTTGCATTCGCTTCGTGAGACCCAGAAAGAGTATGCGCATGAATATTACTTGATGGGCAACGAGTGCATAACGAAGGCCCATGACGCGAATGCCGCTATCCGTTGTTTTGATAAGGCCTTGAATTTGAATCCGAATTATGTGGAAGCTTGGGTACGCAAAGGGGTTACTTTATTGGATATAGGTGAGGACTATGACGCTCAGGTTTGTTTAAACAAGGCGGTAAAATTAAGCCCGAAGTCTTTTAAGGCTCGCTATAACCGTGGAAAATGCCTATTGAAACTCAAATATTACGATGAAGCTATTCTGGATTTCCAGCAGGCGATAAGCATCAAACCTAAACATGCGGCTTCCCACGAATATCTAGCGGAAGGGTTCCGGGCGATAGGAGAGGACGAATTAGCCCAGCAGCATCAAGATATTGCGGATGCCTTGCGAGGGGGAGAGGATATATGATGAAATAGAAAAGGCGAGAAAATTTATTTCCCGCCTTTTTATGGAGTTATATCTCTTGATTAATTAAAGATGTAACGGATACCAACCTGCATTTTCCAGCATTCAGTATAGATACGGTTATAAGAATAAGTCTCAGTCGGATATTCACCATTGATCTTATACATGGAGAAAATTGGAGTCTTGTTATCATCCATGCCTTCATATTTCAAGATACGGCAACCGTTGGAAGAAGATGCGTTCTTCATTACACCCCATTTCGAGTTGATCATATTACCGATATTCATGAAATCAAGGCTCAATTGGAAATGATGTTCGGTTTTACCTGCCTTGAATGAGAAATCTTCCGTGATACGAAGGTCGAAACGATGTACCCAAGGTGCACGTGCGCATAAGCCTCAGCGTATTCTCCCTTGTGATTCTTTAAATAAGAATCTTGGTCTACGAAGTTCCAGAAAGCGGTTCTATCTGCTTCATTCTTGAATTTGATTTCACTGTCATCTTTCGGGATATACATCATATCATTATTGATACCGTCGCCATTCATATCATTCGTATAAGCGAAGCTATATCCGGAAGCGGAATAACCGGAATAGAACAGATTTAAGCTTGTTTTTCTGAGCAGACCTTTATGGCGGAAGGGTAGATTATAATTGATCGCTGCGATTACCTTGTCGGGCACTACATACCGTGAACGTTGTACGGTTGCGAAATTCGGTCCGTCTATCGTTAACATTCCCTGCCATGTAGATACAGGGTCGCTACCCGGGAAGACCGGAAATTTCTTTGGATTCCGTGTGCGTATAAGCCAACATCATGTTCAAATCCTCTACGGGTTGAGCGTTAACCGTAACATTGGCGGTATAACCATGTCCTTTGGATGTGTTAGTTAATACAACCGCATTCTTACCGGATACATACGTATAATCAGATGGATAAATCAAACGGTTATCCGCTCCGTTAAAATGTTCCCAATTTGACGGGTCCTTGATGTTGATATTCTCAAGGGTTACGGCATTGATGTTCTTGTTATAGATGAACTCGCCGGTTACGGATAATGGGAAGGAAGTAGGGAGCTGATAATCTACAGCCAAGGAGGTTTTCCATATTTGTGGCATCTTGAAGTTGTCCTTTACGCCAGAGATCTTAGAACCGGCAACCGGATTCTCTATCGTGGTAGGAAGGCCGAATTTCTTGATCGCATCGTCTACATTCGTAATCATGCCGCCAGCCAATTGATCCAGACGGGAATCATGACTTACCGCAATTCCATTCTCATATTTTGTACCGAATACTACAGCATTTTGTACCATATTCGAGTTTGTCGGCATATTCGTAAAGAATACCAAGGGTAAACGTCCGGTAAATATACCTGTACCACCACGTACTTTTAAGGAATTATCCTTGAACACATCCCAAACGAAACCTACACGAGGGGATATTTGCATTCTAGACTTAGGCCATTTGCCGGTGTCGATATGTTTGCCTCCGAAATCAAGATCGTAGATTGCGTCGTTTCTTTGAAGATCACTATTGTCGAAAATTAAATCATCGAAACGTATGCCATAAGTTAACTTCACGTTCGGACGAATGTTCCACTCATCCTGTGCGTAGAATCGATCTGGTTAAAAGTAACCTGAGCTTTCGGGTCGGAAACACCGTTGTAACCGTATGTCCATGCGAACGTTTCAGGAGCGGCACCGTTCAAGAAATCATCTAGCTGCTGTA
>ENA-OQDF01000090-OQDF01000090.1-human-gut-metagenome-genome-assembly--contig:-NODE-90-length-30404-cov-12.604023_pt1 | contig 30404 bp, 28 predicted proteins | sample MGYA00242769_ERZ504597 | MGnify/ENA primary metagenome ERZ504597 (study PRJEB26092, sample SAMD00036305) | human gut metagenome | host: Homo sapiens | study: EMG produced TPA metagenomics assembly of...
TCCTCCACCACTCTTTGCGGTACCGACTGTAATGCATTTCGCCCATCACCGGAAACCACGGTTTTCCATTTTAATCAGATAATCCCTGCAATAGCTGTACTCTGCTCTCATCGTCTTATTGTCCCTCTCTTTTTACTGTCTGCAGACAGAATTCCGCATCATGCCGTACATCGGCGGCGATGAATTCGGATTCCGGCAGTGACTTCCTGCGGTTTTCTGATTTCGCATGTCACTTTGTAGCCGGTCCATGCATGTTCTGTCGGATGAATCACAGTCTCTTCTTTTCCCTCTTCCGTATTGAGGAACAGCCGCACATCCACATTTGTTGTATCGGTTCCCTGAAAGGCAACAGATAATGTATACGTTCCTGCCTCCTGTACCTTTACCGTCTGGCAGATCGAAAACGTAAAGTTTTTCGGTGCTTCTACGCGTACCGCATTCACCGGCGGAGCTGGGAACGGATCGACAAACTCCGGAAACAGCTGTACTGCAACGGCATCCTCGGATTTTTCTACGTTCAGCGCGCCAGGCCGTCTTCCCAGCCGACATCGAGCAACAGATTCTCCGCCTCCGGCAGCTCTTCCACCACGCAGATCTTCGCATGTGCAGCAAACGGAACACCTTCCACATTTCCTGTCACATCATATTCGCCTGTCACGCGTGTGTCCGGCACTTCGTTCCAGTTTACCCGCCGCTGCTCCACCATTCCGTCATACAGCAAAACCGGGAGCATCTCCGGCAGACCGCATGCTTCGTCTTTTACTACGGTCATTGGCTCCGGCTCGTAAATCTTGGCCGGTTTTTCCGGACAGGCATCATTCCGTGTAAACAGGAAAGAACGAATGCCCTCCATGATGGTTCCCTTCTCCTCCAGCAGACCCATATTTTCCGACCAGCCGCCCTCACCGTCTTTCGGAACACAGATCGGTTCCCAGTAATAGATACCCTGCCCCATTTCATCCGGCAGCGAAGCAACGATATTGGCAACCAGATCCAGCACCTGCTTCTGTCCGGCAGGCGTCGCCGGAAATCCTGCGATTTTTTCCTGCTGTTCATCGATAAACCCATGCGCACTCTTTCTCCATGCATGCGCCGTCTCAACGACCATAATCGGCTTTTTGTAATCCTGGATCAGCTTCGTCATTGTCTCTTTCAGATCCGTGAAAGTGCCGTGCCAGAATGGATAATAGGAAAGTCCGATCAGGTCAAAATCCTCGAGTCCTGCCTCAAAGGAACAGTCAAACCACTCTTTCAGATAGAAATACCGTCCGCCCTGGTCGAGATGGATCATAACCTGCATCTCATCTTTTCCGGCTGCAGCCCGCGCACCGCGGATTCCGGCATTTACAAGCTGTACCATTTTTGTATAATCCGGCAGCTCTCCGTCCGGAAACAGAAGGCCGCTTCGGATCTCATTTCCGATCTGAACAATATCCGGCAGAACGTCCTCCTCTTTTAATGCCGTCAGCGTATCTCTTGTATAAGAAAAACAGCCTCTTTTAATTCTTTAAAGCTTAAGTTTTCCCAATCTTTCGGCTTTCTCTGCTGACCGGGATCCGCCCAGAAATCAGAATAATGGAAATCCAGCATAAAGCTCATGCCATGTGCCCGGATCCGTTTTGCCATCGCCAGTGTATGCGCATAGCTGCAGTATCCGCCGGACTCCCTGACATGCTCCGGCGCATTCCAAATACGGAGCCGTACGGAATTTACCCCGTATTTCTGAACGAGATCCAGCGGATCCATAACAGTTCCGTCAAAGTCCTTCACCTGTACTCCGGCATCTTCCAGCTCCGGTATAAAAGATAGATCCATTCCCTTCTGAAATTCCATTGTTCTGTCCTCCCTGCTACGTTAGTTTGTCGATTTTCGGAATAAAATGTCGTAATCCAGCATCGTCTTCTTCTCATAATTTTCCCCTCGGAGCCGCTGGATCAGCTGACGCACGGCTGTGCCTCCCATCTGGGATGCTGCCACACTGACTGCTGTAACTGCAGGGGAATAGCAGTCCAGATTGGTGCTGTTGTAGAGCGAAGCAATCGCGACGTCCTTGGGAATTCGATAGCCTTCCGCCTGGAGCCGGGACATCACCATCGTACAAATCTCGTCGTCGCCACAGATGATGCATTCCACTTTTTGGATATAATATTTTCAATGATCGCATCCAGAAACTCCATACGGATCGAACCATTGTAGAAAAGCTGATCCTTCTCGGAAATTCCATTTTTAATCAGCGCCCGGCAGAAACCTTCGTGACGCTTGCGGTCTACGTTATAGCTCATATCCTTGACAAGAAACGCAAATCTGCGGAATCCCTTTCCGATCAGCAGCGTTGTCATTTTCTCTGCCGCACCCTCATTGTCGGTATCCACCTGGATAATGTTGTCATACCGGCATGTTCCCGTCAGTGCTGTCGGGAATTTGCCTGACTTAAATACTGCAGCGCACGGTCATCCTCAAGCGCACGTGTCAGGAGCATACCATCCACCCGGTTCGACTCCACCAGCGACTGCAGCTCTGAAATATCATGCGCGTTGCTCGTCGTAATCAGCACATTGTACCCGAGCATCGATGCCGATTCGCAGACGCCGAGCAGACAGTTCTGGAAATAAACACCGCTTCCATAATAAACGTCTGAAGGCAGTACCACGCCGATGTTGTGCGTCACCGTTCGGGTCCGCGCCATCTCCTCCCGCTCTTCTCCCCGTTTTGCCACCTCGAGAATCCGGTTTCTGGTCTTCTCTCCGATTCTGCCCTTACCGGACAGTGCACGGGAAACGGTACTTTTTGATACCCCTATCTCTTTTGCAATTTCCTCCAGTGTCATAAAAATACCCTGTCACTTTCTGTTAAATTTGAAAAATTCCTATATTTTTATATTTAATACGAATGCTGTTAGAAATCAAGTCATCCCTCAAAGCTTTTTGAACCATCACTTGATCTCTAAAAGAAGGAACGGCCGCGCCGGAGCTTCTGGCAGACCAGCGCGTCCATTCCCTGTTTTATTTTACTGTTTTATTTTTCTTCTTTCTCCGCTACATACTCTGCTGCCTGACGGTTCATCTCATCCAGAATATCCTGGATTCCGGCGCTGTCCATAGCTGCGTTCATGGCATCGATGGAAGCGTCCACATCGTCAACGAGACCGTTGATCAGCGGGTTATAATAATTGTCGATGGCTGCCTCTACTGCTGCAAACTGTGTACTTACATTGCTGGAATCAAAGTTAAATCCGTCGTAAACATGATCTTCTTTGATGTTGTTGTTGAAGGCATCTTTGATGCTTTCATACTTGTCGTCCAGAGCCGTTCTGTTCTCAATATATTCCTCTCTCTGGATGGTGCAGTTGTTCCATCCCCAGTTGCAGTTACTTGCTACACCATAGCCGCTCTCATCAATAACTTTGTACTGATCATCACCGACTGCTTCCCAGTGCTTTCCTTCGATACCGAGCATAGCCAGATCGTAAACATCCGGGTTGGTGTAGAATTCATTTAATACCATCATGGCTCTCTCTTTGTTTTTACTGTTTGCGTTGATGGCAACACCGTTGTTGATGTAAGAGTTTACTTTTTTCGACAGGTTTTTGTTCGGGTCTACCATCGTTACATTCCAATCCGGATGTTCCTCATTTGCCTGTTTTCCGTAGGTAAGACAGGTTCCGAGATTCCAGCTCATGCTTGCTGTTCTTCCGGTCAGAAGTCCGGTCTGTCTCTCATCGCTGCTGTTTAATACGTCGCTGGACCATGCTCCGGCGTCTACCAGGTCTTTCATCTCCTGGCAGTACTCACGGAACGCATCCCATTCACCGATGTACTGGAATTCAAGATCTTTCGGATCCTGGGTATGATACAGAATCAGCTCGCCGCCCTTCGGTGCTCCGCCCGTTGTGGAGTAGCCCTGGGACTGGAAGAATGGATACCACGGTCCGCCCTGACTTGCATAGATACCGTCTGCTGCACATGCTTTGTAGAACTTCATCAGGTCATCCCAGGATGTAATATCATCCATACCGTATTTTTCCATCAGGTCACCGCGCACTGCCAGAACTTCCTGACCAAACTCGTTGGCATAGTTCGGAACCATGTAGATTTGTCCGTCAATCTTTGCCTGCTCCCATGCCATTTCCGGAACAACCTCCCAGATATCCGGTGCATACGTTTTGATAAAGTCCTCAGAAAGCGGTGCAAATCCGCCGAGGGAAACGGTCTGCTCGTAATGGCACCAGCTCGATGCGGTAAAGATCAGGTCAAAATCTTCCTGTGAGGAGAACAGCAGGGAATATTTCGTGTCATGCTCGCCCCAGGAAAGGAATTCTACGTTCAGAGAGCAGTTCAGCTTCTCTTCCAGAATCTCATTGATTTTGGCGTAAACCTCATCAAAATCCGGGGTACGGTCGCCGATCAGATACATCGTCAGATCGACATGCTCCGAAGTGTCTGCATTCAGGTTGTCTCCCGATGTGCCGGAAGCTGCGGAGCTGCTTTTGCTGTCGCCCGTGCTTCCCTTTCCGTTGCCGGAACCGCATCCTGCCAGCATGCCGGCTGCCATTGCGGATGCAAGTAATACAGATACCAGTTTTTTGTGCTCTTTTTCATAAAGAACCTCCTTCATAAATATAATGTGTAATTCAAGCGGATATTCGCAATCCGCTTTGCTACTTGCTCATAACCGAATAACTGCTCCGCAGTTTATCAGAAGGAGCTTGCACTCCTCCTGATACAAGCAAGTCCCCACCCACCTGCTTATTGCTTTTCGCAATGGAAACAGGGGACTTACTTGATTCAGTTAAATTAACATGATTTGTATCAGCCTTTGACTGCTCCGATTGTGATACCCTGTACAAAATATTTCTGTACCAGCGGATATGCCAGAACGATCGGGCCGGTTACTACAATGGTAAGTGCCATTTTCAGGGACTGGGTCGGCAATGAGATTGCGCTGACGGCAGAGCCTGCGGCGTTGTTTGCAAGAAGCTTTTTATATGCCTCGATATCATTAACCTGCTGATACAGGAAATACTGCAGCGGATACTTGTTCGTGTCTTTGATATACAGCATCGCATTGTACCAGTCATTCCAATAAGCCAGTGCAATGAAGAGGCCCACGGTAGCAAGTGCCGGTTTGATCAGCGGCATTACAATCCGGAACAGAATACGGAACTCGCCGCAGCCATCAATCTTGGCCGCTTCAATCAGAGAATCCGGAAGTCCCACGATGTAACTCTTCATGATCAGAAGGTTGTATACGCTGAACAGCAGCGGAAGGAGCAGTGCAAGGTAGCTGTCCCGCAGATTCAGGGTCTGTGTCATCAGTACGTAGTACGGAACAAGACCGCCGGAAAACAAAGTGGTAAAGTAGAAGAAAAACGAAAACTGATTTCTCCACTCAAACTCCTTGCGTGACAGTACATAAGCTGTCATAGTCTGCAGCAGCAGACCAAGTACCGTTCCGACGATGGTCAGACCGATGGTCGTGCCGTATGCGCGGAAGACAACCATAGGATCTTTAAATACGGTTTTGTATGCCTCCAGGCTGAAATCCTGCGGCAGAAGGCTGAAACCGTTCTGGATAATGGCCGATTCCGAAGAAAACGAGCCGGATACGATCATGATGAAAGGAACGAGGCAGACCAGCGCGATGATTCCGCAGAATCCGTACGCGATGATATCAAGTGCAACCGCATCTTTTCCTCTTTTGATTTTACTTGTATGACTGGAAGATCCCACTTTTCATCCCTCCTAGAATAAGGTGTAGTCTTTATCATAAAGACCAACCAGTTTGTTTACGATTACGACAGTGATAAAGCACAGTACCGACTGATACAGACCAACAGCTGCGGACATTCCGAAGTCGTTGCTGCTGATTAAGGCACGGAACGTCAGGGTATCAATTACATCGGTGTAGTTGTACAGAAGACCGTTACTTCCAACCAAGTTGTAGAACATATCAAAGTTTCCTTTGAAGATGCCTCCGACGGATAGCAGAAGCAGGATGATTGTGGTCGGCATGATCATCGGGATTGTTACTTTGAAAATTCGCTGGAACACGTTTGCTCCGTCGATGCGGGCTGCTTCATAAATCGAAGTGTCAATTCCCATAATTGCTGCCAGGTACATAACAGAACCGTATCCGATTCCCTTCCATACATTAAAGAAGACAAGGATAAACGGCCATGCCTTTGGTGTCGTGTAAAACTTGATTGGTGTTCCACCGAAGGTTTCAATCAGTCGGTTCAGAAAACCGTAGTCGGAACTGAAAATATTGAATGCCATAACTCCTACGATAACCCAGGAAATGAAATACGGCAGAAACATCAGCGACTGTGTGATCTTACGGTAATGTTTGTTGCGGATCTCGGTCAGAAGCACGGCAACGGCAATCTGCATCGTCGTGTTGATCACAATAAATGCCAGATTATACAGCACGGTATTTCTGGTAACGAGTCCGGCCTGTCCTGATTTAAAGAAGAACTTGAAGTTATCAAATCCGTTCCACGGGCTTCCCCAGATACCTCCTGCGTAGGAGTATTTTTGAATGCCATTACAATTCCTGTCATCGGGTAGTAGGAAAAAATCAGGGTATAAATTACTGCCGGTGCAAGCATCAGAAGAAATACCCGGTACTTGTAGAGCTTTTTGCAAAACCCTTTCCAACCATTCTTTTTCATCTTCTCATTCCCTTTCTTGTTTGCGCAACTTTTTGTTGCTCAACTCTTTATTTTTCTTTGTGCCATTATCATATCATTTCGGCATATTGTTTACAATTCGCAGTTTTTATAAGATATTTCTTGTCTAAATATACTGTTTTACTATTTTTTGTGCAAAACGCGCAACTTTAGCGTTTTGCCTTGTTGCGCATTGATTTTTCCATTACCGTTTGCGATTTTCACGTTCTCTTTTGATATTCCGTATTTTTTCTTGTGTATTCTGCCAAATATTCTGCAAAATAACTTCCTCAATTCCGAAAATCCCGTTGTAAGAAAAGAAAAAGTGCGCAACGTTTCGCATTTTTCGTTGCGCACTTTCTGGTTTCTATTCACTTTTTCCCTGTTTCTGCCTTATTTCGCAGCAATGACATCCTGCATGTCATACATGCCAGCCGGTTTTCCAGCCAGGAATTTTGCGGCCTCTACAGCACCTTTTCCAAAAACTCCCTTGGAATATGCCCTGTGGGACAGGGTAACAACCTCGTCCGGGCCTGCGAAGATGACGTCGTGATCTCCGACGATGGTGCCGCCGCGTACAGCAGAGATTCCGATTTCTTTCGAGTCACGCTGCTCGTGGCGCTGGCTTCTGTCGTATACGTAGTGGTACTGGTTGTCCATTGCCGCGTTCAGGCTGTCTGCCAGGGCGATGGCGGTTCCGCTTGGAGCGTCGCATTTCAGTTTGTGGTGTTTCTCCACGATCTCCATATCAAAGCCTGCTTCGGCAAGCACTTTTGCAGCTGCCTGTACCAGTTTCATCAGCGTATTCACACCAAGGGACATATTTGCAGAGCGGAGAACCGGGATTTCTTTGCTGGTCTCCTGCACTTTTTTGAGCTGATCCTCGGTGAGGCCTGTGGTGCAGAGGACGAGTGGAAGTTTTTTCTCCTTGCAGGCATCGAGCAGTGCGTCGGCTGCCTTGTAGGAAGAAAAGTCAACGACTACGTCTGCCGGAACATCGCATTCTGCCAGGCTTTTGAATACCGGGTAATCGTTCTGGCCGTTGTCGTTCATATCGATTCCGGCTATGATTTCTGCATTTGCATCTTCTTTTACCAGGCCGGTGATGACCTGTCCCATATGGCCGTTGCAGCCATGCATAATAATTTTAACCATTGTCTTTTTCCTTCTTTACTTCGTGTATTCTTAACTTAAGCCAGTTTGATTCCAAAATCTTTCATAGCCTTTGCCAGGCGCTCCTGGTTCTGCGGCTCCATCTCGGTCAGCGGCAGACGAAGCGGTCCAACCTCTTTGCCCATCAGGTTCAGCGCTGCTTTTACCGGAATCGGGTTTACTTCGCAGAACAGCGCATCGATGAGCGGCAGTGCTCTCAGCTGGATTTCTCTGGATCCGGCCACATCGCCGTCGAGGAATTTCTGTACCATGTCGTGGGTCTCACGCGGTGCTACGTTGGAAAGAACGGAGATTACACCGCTTCCGCCAAGGGAAAGGATCGGCACAACCTGATCGTCGTTTCCGGAGTACAGATCGATCTTTCCATCGGTCAGCTGCATAATTTTTGCGACCTGGGAAATGTTTCCGGAAGCCTCTTTGACTGCAACGATATTCTCAACGTTGTTGAACAGATAGACGATCGTTTCCGGTGCAATGTTTACGCCGGTTCTGCCCTGAATGTTGTAAAGGATGACCGGCACTTTGACGCTGTCTGCGATTGCGGTAAAGTGTGCAATCAGGCCCTTCTGTGTTGCTTTATTGTAATACGGAGAAACGAGAAGAAGTCCGTCCACGCCGTATTTTTCTGCTTCCTGAGACAGATAAATTGCTGTCTCCGTGCTGTTGGAGCCGGTTCCTGCAATTACCGGGATTCTGTGATTTACTTTTTCCACGGTATATTTGATGGCATCCAGATGCTCCTCATGGGACAGGGTCGAAGCCTCACCGGTGGTTCCGCAGATAACGATGGCGTCGGTTCCGCCGGCGATCTGCTCCTCAATCAGTTCTCCGAGTTTTTCGTAATTCACTTCCTGTGTTTCGGTCATCGGTGTGATAATTGCAACAGCTGCACCTTTAAAAATAGACATTCTCTTTTCCTCCTGTATGTTGTGTCAGATAAAACCATAAGAAATCAGTCGCCGGAGCTTATCTCCCACGGAAAATTTCACTTTCCGTTAAAAAAAGAGGCGCCTCATCCCAGATAAGATCGCCTCCAAATTCACACATACGCAGTATCTATGATCAGATAGCTCTCCATCTCTCGATGACAGTCGCAGATTTTTTCAACCTGCGCCCAGGAGCATACCGGTTCAGCGCCGGATGTCCTTCGGCATTCTTCCCTTTTCCTCTTCTTCTTTTGCTGCTGAGGCATCCGAAAAGGTACTCTTGAAGTAATGCGACCTCTATCCACTTCAGTTCTGCTTTTACTATAGCATCATTAAATTTTCTTGTCAACAGCGGATCGCGCTTTAACTCTCACTATATTCCAGCTTGCTCACCGAAACCTCATATGCGGTCCGCTTTTCCATTTCCGTCTCGCTCAGCCGCTTCATATATTCCCGGCTCTGGATCCGTCCCCAGATGAGAACGTGGCCGCCCACGGCAAACGCAGAGGCATACCGCGCATTCCGTCCCCAGCAGATGCACGGGATATAATCTGATTTTCCATACGGACGGTTGACCGCGATCAGAAGGTCGGCGATCTCTCTTCCCAGAGGTGTTTTCCGGTAGACCGGCGGTTTACATATGTATCCATCGAGGTAAATCTGGTTGGATTTGACGGAATCGTCCTCTTCCTCCACGAAGCTTAATTCCCGCGCAAATACGGAGAGTACCAGACGGTTCTTCTTCTCCTCGTGGCGGTTGTAGGACCGGAACTGACCGCTGATGCAGATCCACTCACCCTGGTAATCCTGTGATACATCCACCAGCCGCTCGGAGACCATCACCGGAATGATGTCCTGCGATTCACTCAACCGCTTGACCATCACATCGACGAGGTAAAAGCCCTCTCCGAATACCTGATGGCTGAATGTAAACGGGGAGACAATCTCTCCCATGATAACCACCTGATTGTTTTCAATCATCTTGTCTGCCATAATGAAAATCCCCTTCCTTTGTCTTTTCTTTCTGAATATTGATTTCTGATCGGTACTTTGCTGATCTATAATCCTAATGTATGAACCACATTTCTTTTTCAGAACCACTTTTTTCCAGATTTTTTTATTTCTATTCAAATCAGCATTCTGCCCAATTTTTTGTATATGTTTCTGTAAAAACCGCACCACATGCTTCGTATTTTCTACCATTGCAATACAAAAAATGTCACATCTTCCCTGTTTTTTTTCTCTGTTCTGTGCTATAATAGTTCAGATAGGCAGGCATCCAGCAGAGACAAAACGGCAAGGCACCTGCCTTTGTGCTGTGATAAACATTCCCGGCCGGCTTGAAATTTTGAAAAATTGAACCCGGCAGGGTCAACTCATAGGAAGAGGAATGAAGAAATGAAAACAACGAGAGAAGATGTAAGAAACGTTGCCATCATCGCCCATGTCGATCATGGTAAAACTACACTGGTAGACGAGCTTCTGAAACAGAGCGGCGTTTTCCGTGCCAATCAGGAGGTTCAGGAACGTGTCATGGACTCGAACGATATCGAGCGTGAGCGTGGAATCACCATTCTTTCCAAAAATACAGCAGTTTACTACAAAGGAACGAAAATCAACATCATCGACACCCCAGGCCATGCGGACTTCGGCGGCGAGGTTGAGCGAGTTCTGAAAATGGTAGACGGCGTTATTCTGGTTGTAGACGCATTCGAGGGCGCTATGCCGCAGACCAAATTCGTGCTGAAAAAAGCACTCGAGCTGGATCTGTCCGTTATCGTCTGCATCAACAAGATCGACCGCCCGGAAGCACGCCCGGATGAAGTTATCGACGAAGTGCTCGAGCTTCTGATGGACCTCGATGCATCTGACGAACAGCTTGACTGTCCGTTTCTGTACGCATCCGCAAAGATGGGTCATGCGGTACTCGATCTGAACGATACCCCGAAGGATATGACTCCTCTGTTCGAGACATCCTCGAAATACATCCCGGCTCCGACCGGCGATCCGGAAGCTGGCACACAGCTTCTGATCAGTACCATTGACTACAACGAATACGTTGGACGTATCGGTGTCGGCAAAGTTGAAAACGGAACGATCCGCGTGAACCAGGACGTTATGCTGGTCAACCACCACGATCTGACCAAGAAGAAAAAAGTAAAGGTCAGCAAACTGTATGAATTTGACGGACTGAAAAAAGTAGAGGTTACTGAGGCAGGCATCGGTTCTATCGTTGCTGTTTCCGGTATCCCGGATATCCACATCGGAGATACTCTCTGCGGCGATCTGGACAACCCGGTTTCCATCCCGTTCCAGAAAATCTCCGAGCCGACTATTTCCATGAACTTCATCGTAAACGACAGCCCGCTGGCCGGTAAAGAAGGTAAATACGTAACTTCCCGCCACCTGCGTGACCGTCTGATGCGTGAGCTGAACACTGACGTTTCTCTCCGCGTCGAGGAGACTGATTCCGCAGACTGCTTCAAGGTTTCCGGCCGTGGTGAGCTGCATCTGTCCGTCCTGATCGAAAACATGCGCCGTGAGGGATATGAGTTCGCAGTAAGTAAGGCAGAGGTTATCTACAAAGAGGACGAGCGCGGACGCAAACTCGAGCCAATGGAAATCGCATACGTTGACGTTCCGGATGAGTTCTCCGGTACTGTCATCCAGCTCCTCAGCGAGCGTAAAGGCGAGCTTCACGGCATGAGCCGCGCAAGCGATGGTTCCACCCGTCTGGAGTTCGAAATCCCGGCACGAGGCCTGATTGGTTTCCGTGGAATCTTCATGACTTCCACCAAAGGAACTGGTATCCTGAACACCGAGTTTGAAGATTACGCACCGTACAAGGGCGACATCGAATACCGCAAACAGGTTCCCTGATCGCTTTCGAGGCAGGCGAGTCCGTTACCTACGGTCTGTACTCCGCACAGGAGCGCGGTACTCTGTTCATCGGACCTGGCGAGAAGGTTTACGCCGGTATGGTTATCGGACAGAACGGTAAGGCCGAGGATATCGAGCTGAACGTCTGCAAGACGAAACACCTGACCAACACCCGTACTTCTTCCTCCGACGAGGCACTGCGTCTGACTCCGCCGAGAATCCTTTCCCTGGAGCAGGCTCTGGACTTCATCGACAAGGACGAGCTTCTTGAGGTTACTCCGGTTTCCTTACGTATCCGTAAGAAAGAGCTGGATTCCAGACTTCGTAAGAGAGCGGCAATGAAATAAATTTTCATAAAATGACATAAGAACGCGTTCACTCTTGATTTGAGAGTAAACCGGCGGTTCTTTGTCGTTTTTCTATTCTGTTTTCTATTCGTTTGTCGTTCCGCCATGGAAGCCGTAATACGTCTCTCCCGCTGCAAGATCCACGCCGTTTGCCGCTGCAAGAGTATGAATCGTGACAAGCTCATACCCGCGGTTGATCAGCTCCGGCACGATCGTTGCACACGATTCTACGGTCGTCTCGTGGATATCATGCATCAGGATAATGTCTCCCGGGCTTACACTGTCGAGAACGGCGCTGATGTTTGCCTGTACATTTTTTGTCTGCCAGTCCAGGGTATCGACATCCCACATGATGCTCGGGCGGCCGATAGATGCGAGCAGTTCATCGGTGCTGTTTCCATACGGGAAACGGATGACAGTTGCACCCTGTCCGTTGTTGTACTGGGCGATCAGATCATCCGTCATCTGGAACTGGGCAAGGCCGTCGTCGGTGCTCAGTTCTTTCATATTCGGATGCGCATAGGAGTGGTTTCCAAGCTCACAGCCGATCGCCGCCATGCGCGGGATCACATCTGCACCGTATTTTTCCACATTGCTGCCGAGCATAAAGAACGTCGCCTGTGCCCCGTACTGCTCCAGCGTATCGAGAAGCGTGCTGGTATAGACGCCTGGGCCGTCATCAAAGGTCAGGGCTACCATCATCGAGCCGTTGCGGTCTGGCTGGTAAACACCCTGGTCATCAAAGTAACAGCCTTTTCCGCCGATCGCTTTCCAGCCGGTCGCCATGTAACCATTGGAATCAAAATGGTACTGGTTTCCGTCGATATCTGCCCAGCCGTTGACGTAGTACGTTGTGGCATCCGTTGCGTACCACCAGCCCGACGAGCTGTACTGCCATCCCGGCGTCTCATTCGGCGGCGTGGTCTCCGCAAGCTTCTTAATTCCCGCATTTCCCGATCCGTCCTCCGCCTCCGGCGCCGTCTCGCTCACCGTCTTTGCGGCTGTGTCATTACTCAGTACAATTCCTTTTTTCGCAAGCTGCGCTCCCGCAAATTTCCAGATAAGCGCAAGAAAAAGAAGGCCGATTACCACACACAGGGAAATCCGTGATACTTCTGCATCATCTGTCTGCGGCGCATCTGCTTTCTTCTCTGTTTCAATGATTTTCTTTCCATATGATCTGTTTATACTCCATCGTCCCGCCCCTTTGCGGAACTTCTTCCATCGTAACACAAACGTTTTTCGACATTTTTCTACTTACTATCATAACGTGATCTGACCTAAGATGCAAGGCACAAATTCTTACATTTTTCCACTTCTGGTAAATTAATGTTTATCGTTTCTTAACATCTTGTCACAAAAAAAGAGTGACTCTGCACCCATGGTAAAAGCGGATACAAAATCACTCTTTGTCACTCTCTTTTAAAAAACCTGGTTTCTTTCTGGTGCTTTGCCACCAAATCACAAGTCTTTCACCTGTCCAGCCTGATTATCCTCTCTGCTTAAGAGTAACTGCAAAGTTTTAACGTTGCCAGAACAACGGAAGCAAACACCTTATGCCTCATGTCCTATTTTAGTCAGGAAATCGCTGCCCATCACCCATTTTTCGTTTTCCAGCGTCACAACGGACTCGAGTTTCCAGGTGACGGTCTCTATTTTGGTTTTGCGGAAGAAATGGAGGAAACGGGTTCGTCGCTCGATCGCAGCGGTCACGTTGGTTTCGATCTTCATCTGGTTGGATTCGTTGGTTACGGTTGTGGAGACGCTGCTCACGGTGATGCTGGTGATTCCGGTGTTGGTGTCGCTGTTCAGGTAGGCATCGCAGAGCTGCTGGTACTGTTCTTTGGCGGTTTTCTGTACGGCGGTGTCGGCGGAAAATTCATTTTTGATGGTGCTGAAGGATTTTCCGGCGGCTGCGGCTGTGAATACCTTGTCCAGGGACTCTTCTGCGCGGTCGGCGATGGTTTTGCCGGTGGAATCGTTGAGTTTTAAATCCGGCAGGAATTCCATGCTGCTGTTGTCCTGCACGAGGACGATCTCGCGGTATGGGTCTTTCTGTTTTTCGGTCAGTTCAATGGTGTGCCCGCCGAGGAAGAGATACGGGATTTTGTAGATGCTGACGTTATCTGCCGTCTCTTTTAAATACTTTTTCCCGACCTGCACGCCGTCCAGATAGAACGAGGCATCCGCCGGGACGGTGATTTCGACATCCGTCACGCAGCTGTCTTTCGGCACAACGTACCACTCTTTGAAGTTCCATTTTACGGTATCCCCGACGGCGATCTCCAATGTTTCTTCCTGCGAGTCGCTCATGCCTTTTAACGTGTACCGCACAGTATAAATCCTGTTTTCCCCGGTCTCAAGATTCTGTTTTCTGCGCATGAAAAGCTCTTGATCTCCGGTGTTTCCTGCCCGTCAGTGCCGTCCTGTTTTGCTTTCCAGGTCATTGCATTGACGTAGTTCTTCCGCGACAGAAACGTGCTGTCCGGGAACTGACATACATCGTATGCACTGTTCCAGTCTCCTGCCAGACATGCTTCCACGTAATTCCGTCCTGCCGCCTGCGGCGCATACAGATACGCGCCTGCCATAAAAAATGCGGCGCACAGAATCAGAAACAGACTGAGATTCACGATCAGAATCCGCAGACTCATCGGCAGATCACGAAATTTTGCCGCCCGTATTTTCACAGAAAGCTCCGTCGTCTCTTCTCCGTCTTTTTCCACATGGCGGAATCTTTTTCCTTTTCTTTTCCACTTCTGGAGCATAGTTTACCTCATCTTTTCCTCTTTATTTGGTAATTATTCAGAGCCATGCGAAATGGAAGAAAAAATTGCGAATCATGCTTGCATGAATGAGCAGTTTTTTCTGGAATTTCATATGGCGACAAGCCACATCGAGATGCAGCGTAAGCGGAATGAGATGGGGCTCTGAATAATTACCTTGTTTCTTTCACCGCATACGTATGCACCCGGTCGCTCTTCTGGCTGTATGCCTCTCCCTCGGAATAATACTCCTGCGACGTCGTGGAAAAACGCGTAATCGTCTCTTTCACACGCTCCCCCGTCGTTCCCTGATGAAGAAACAGCCCCACGATCATCAGAATCGCAAACACATTCAGAATCAGTACCGCCGCATTTGCCACGATGCCAGGTAATTTTTTATCCACATAGGCTTCCCTCTTTTCTGTCTCCATTGTAACAAAATGCTCCCGAAAATACAAGGAAAGCAGAGACCCCGGCGAACCGGGAATTCTCTGCTTTCCACAAATGACATATTTATTTTTTAACCGGAAAGGGTTTACTCCTCGGTATCATCCTTTGACGGAATCATTTCCTCAAAGTCGAAGTCAAGCATCGGCTCTTCCTCTTCAGCTGACGGTTCTTCAACCGGAGCTTCTGCTGCCGGAATTTCGTCCTCAAGATCTTCGGTCAGAATCAGATCCTCGTCCTCTTCTTCCTCGATCATGCTGTCGGTATTCAGATGAATGTTGCTGTAGCACTTCATACCGGTACCGGCCGGGATCGGTTTACCGATGATAACGTTCTCTTTCAGGCCTACCAGATGGTCAACCTTACCCTTGATAGCAGCGTCGGTCAGAACCTTGGTGGTCTCCTGGAAGGATGCTGCGGACAGGAAGGAATCGGATGCCAGGGATGCTTTGGTGATACCAAGCAGTACCTGTTTTCCTTCTGCCGGCTCTTTGCCTTCTGCGATCAGAGCTTTGTTGGTCTCGTCGTAATCCAGGAAGTCTACCATGTCGCCCGGAAGGAATTCGGTATCTCCGTTTTCCTCGATGCGGATCTTCTTCAGCATCTGGCGAACGATAACCTCGATATGCTTATCGTTGATTTCTACACCCTGCAGACGGTAAACTCTCTGTACCTCGCGGATCATGTAATCCTGAACGGCACGTACACCTTTGATCTTCAGGATATCATGCGGGTTGACAGAACCTTCGGTCAGCTCGTCTCCGGCTTCCAGAACAGTTCCGTCTGCGATCTTAATACGGGATCCGTAAGGGATCAGGTATGTCTTGGATACGCCGTCTTCCGGATTGGTAACAACGATTTCGCGTTTCTTCTTGGTGTCTTTGATCTGTGCAACACCGGCGATTTCGGTGATGATGGCAAGTCCTTTCGGCTTTCTTGCTCGAAAAGCTCCTCGACACGAGGAAGACCCTGTGTGATATCTCCACCGGCAACACCACCGGTATGGAAGGTACGCATGGTCAGCTGTGTACCAGGCTCACCGATCGACTGTGCTGCGATAATTCCGACAGACTCACCAACCTGTACTGCCTCGCCGGTTGCCATGTTGGCACCATAGCATTTTGCGCAGATTCCGTTACCGGAACGGCAGGTAAGAATGGTACGGATTTTTACTTTCGTATAATGCTCACCGTTCTCGTTGATGCCGTCTTTGATGACACGGGCAGCACGTTTCGGGGTGATCATATGGTTTGCTTTTACAATGACGTTGCCGTCCTTGTCTTTGATCGTCTCGCAGGAGAAACGGCCTGTGATACGATCCTGCAGACTCTCGATCTGCTCTTTTCCGTCTGTGAACTCGCTGACCCACATACCCGGAATTTCGTCCTTGCCCTCGGCACAGTCGATTTCACGGATGATCAGGTCCTGAGAAACGTCTACCAGACGACGGGTCAGGTAACCAGAGTCGGCGGTACGAAGCGCGGTATCGGACATACCTTTTCGTGCTCCATGTGCGGACATGAAGTATTCCAGTACCTGAAGACCTTCACGGAAGTTTGACTTGATCGGCAGCTCGATGGTGTGTCCGGTTGTATCGGCCATCAGTCCTCGCATACCGGCCAGCTGTTTGATCTGCTTATCGGAACCACGGGCTCCGGAGTCAGCCATCATGAAGATGTTATTGTATTTATCCAGTCCGTCGAGCAGTGCTTTTGTCAGCGCATCGTCGGTCTTCTTCCAGGTATCTACAACCTCTTTGTAACGCTCTTCGTCTGTAATCAGACCACGTTTGAAGTTTCTTGTAATCTTGTCTACCGTTGCCTGTGCTTCGGCGAGCATCTCCGGCTTCTGCGGCGGCACGGTCATATCGGAAATGGATACGGTCATGGCTGCACGGGTGGAGTATTTATATCCGGTTGCTTGATATAGTCCAGAACCTCTGCGGTTTTGGTAGCTCCGTGTGTATTGATGACTTTTTCCAGAATCTGTTTCAGCTGTTTCTTTGCAACGAGGAAATCAACCTCAAGCGCAAGCTCGTTACCCGGAACCGTACGGTCTACGTATCCCAGATCCTGCGGCAGAATCTCATTGAAGAGGAATCTTCCGAGTGTGGAGCTTACGTTCTGCTGCATTACAGTACCATCTTCCATCTCTTTTTCGCAGCGGATGGTAATCTTGGTCTGCAGGGTAATGTATCCGTTCTCGTATGCCAGGATGGCTTCGTTCATATCGCGGAAGAAGCTTCCTTCGCCCTTCTCGCCCGGACGCTCCTGTGTCAGATAGTAGATACCAAGAACCATATCCTGGGAAGGAACGGCTACCGGACCACCATCGGACGGTTTCAGCAGGTTGTTCGGAGAAAGAAGCATGAAACGGCACTCTGCCTGCGCTTCTACAGACAGCGGCAGATGGACAGCCATCTGGTCACCGTCGAAGTCGGCGTTGAATGCGGTACAAACCAGCGGGTGCAGCTTAATCGCTTTACCTTCTACCAGAATCGGCTCGAACGCTGGATACCCAGACGATGCAGTGTAGGGGCACGGTTCAGCATAACCGGATGCTCTTTGATGACGTCCTCAAGAACGTCCCATACCTGCGGCTCGAGTTTCTCGACCATTTTCTTTGCGTTTTTGATGTTGTGTGCAGTGCCGTTGGAAACCAGCTCTTTCATAACGAACGGTTTAAACAGCTCGATTGCCATTTCTTTCGGCAGACCGCACTGGTAAATCTTCAGTTCCGGTCCTACGACGATAACAGAACGGCCGGAGTAGTCAACACGTTTACCAAGAAGGTTCTGACGGAAACGGCCGGATTTACCTTTCAGCATGTCGGACAGAGATTTCAGAGGACGGTTTCCAGGACCGGTTACCGGACGGCCGCGGCGGCCGTTGTCGATCAGGGCATCAACTGCCTCCTGGAGCATACGTTTCTCGTTGCGCACGATGATATCCGGTGCACCGAGCTCCAGCAGTCTCTTCAGACGGTTGTTACGGTTGATGATACGGCGGTACAGGTCATTCAGGTCAGATGTTGCAAAACGTCCTCCGTCAAGCTGTACCATAGGACGCAGATCCGGCGGAATAACCGGAACCGCATCAAGAATCATCCACTCCGGACGGTTTCCGGACTCACGGAATGCCTCAACAACCTCAAGTCTCTTGATGATGCGGGCTCTCTTCTGTCCGGTAGAATCTTTAAGACCTGCCTTTAATTCAGCAGACTCTTTTTCCAGATTGATTGCCATCAGAAGCTCTTTGATGGATTCCGCACCCATACCTGCACGGAAGCTGTTTCCGAACTCCTCTCTGGCATCCTGGTATTCTTTCTCGGTCAGAACCTGTTTGTACTGTAATTTGGTATCGCCTGCATCAAGAACGATGTAGTTTGCGAAATACAGAACCTTTTCCAGAGTTCTCGGAGACAGATCCAGGATCAGTCCCATACGGGACGGAATTCCTTTGAAATACCAGATGTGGGATACCGGAGCTGCCAGCTCAATGTGTCCCATACGCTCACGGCGCACACTGGATTTTGTTACTTCTACGCCGCATCGGTCGCAGATTACGCCTTTGTAGCGAATTTTCTTATATTTACCGCAATGGCACTCCCAGTCTTTGCTTGGTCCGAAGATTCTTTCACAGAACAGACCGTCTTTTTCCGGTTTCAGCGTTCTGTAGTTGATGGTCTCCGGTTTTTTTACCTCGCCATGGGACCACTCCCGGATTTTCTCCGGGGAGGCAAGTCCTATTTTGATGGCATCAAAGCTCATCTGGTAATTTTCTTTTTTTGCTGTTTCTGGCATTTGATTACCCCTTTCCTCGCAAAGCAAGATCTACAAGTTACATGTCATCATCTGAACTTTCATCCAGATCAAGATAAGAGTCTTCTTCTTCATCCTCTTCCACATCTACCATTTCTTCTCCGTCAAACTCTTTCTTGGAGAATCCATAGTCACCAAATCTCTCGTCCTCTCTGTCAGAGTAACGGTCTCCCTCGATGATGTGGTTCAGATTGGTATCACCGTAATCAACTGATTCCATAATTTTAACTTCGGTATTGTCATCACGCAGTACGCGGACATCGAGTGCTAGGGACTGCAGCTCTTTCAACAATACTTTGAAGGATTCCGGAATACCAGGCTCCGGAATATTGTCGCCCTTGATGATGGCTTCGTATGTCTTCACACGGCCAACCACATCGTCAGACTTCACAGTCAGGATCTCCTGCAGCGTGTAGGATGCACCGTACGCCTCAAGAGCCCAAACCTCCATCTCTCCGAAACGCTGTCCACCGAACTGAGCTTTACCACCCAGCGGCTGCTGTGTAACGAGGGAGTATGGGCCGGTAGAACGTGCATGGATCTTATCGTCTACCAGGTGATGCAGTTTCAGGTAATGCATGTGTCCGATGGTGGTTCTTCCATCAAACGGCTCACCGGTACGTCCATCGCGGAGCTGTACCTTACCGTCTCTTGCGATATCAACGCCCTTCCACAGTTCTCTGTGATCCAGGTGCTCTTCCAAGTACTGATATACTTCCGGAAGCAGAACATCTTTATATTTCTCGGAGAATGCATCCCATTCCATGTTTACATAATCGTTTGCCAGTTCCAGGGTATCCTGAATATCTTTCTCGTTTGCGCCGTCGAAAATCGGGGTGGATACGTTAAATCCAAGCGCTGCTGCTGCAAGGCTCAGGTGGATCTCCAGCACCTGTCCGATGTTCATACGGGACGGCACACCCAGAGGATTCAGCACGATGTCCAGCGGACGTCCGTTCGGCAGGAACGGCATATCCTCTACCGGAAGTACACGGGAAACGACACCCTTGTTTCCGTGACGACCAGCCATCTTATCGCCGACAGAGATTTTTCTCTTCTGTGCGATGTAGATGCGGACTGCCTGGTTTACTCCAGGAGAAAGTTCGTCGCCGTTTTCACGGGTAAATACTTTGGCGTCCACGATGATACCATACTCACCGTGCGGTACTTTCAGGGAAGTATCACGTACTTCTCTTGCTTTCTCGCCAAAGATGGCACGGAGCAGACGCTCCTCTGCGGTCAGCTCGGTTTCTCCCTTCGGAGTTACTTTTCCGACCAGAATATCACCGGCACGTACCTCTGCACCGATGCGGATGATTCCACGCTCGTCCAGGTCTTTTAAGGCTTCATCGCCGACGCCCGGAACGTCTTTTGTGATCTCTTCCGGTCCAAGCTTGGTGTCACGGGCCTCTGCCTCGTACTCCTCGATGTGGATGGAAGTGTAAACATCATCCTGTACCAGACGCTCGCTTAAGAGTACGGCGTCCTCGTAGTTATATCCTTCCCAGGTCATAAATCCGATCAGCGGGTTTTTACCAAGAGCAAGCTCGCCCTGGTAGGTAGACGGACCGTCTGCGATTACTTCGCCGGCCTCTACATGGTCACCTTTAAATACGATCGGTTTCTGGTTGTAGCAGTTGCTCTGGTTGCTTCGCATGAATTGGTCAGATGGTAAACATCTTTTGTTCCGTCATCATTGTTCATGCGGATCTCGTTGGAGCAGGAGTAGGAAATGGTTCCTGCTTTCTTTGCAACGACGCAGACACCGGAGTCTACGGCTGCTTTTGCTTCGATACCGGTTCCTACTACAGGAGCATCGGTGATCATCAGCGGTACGGCCTGACGCTGCATGTTGGATCCCATCAGCGCACGGTTCGCATCGTCGTTCTGAAGGAACGGGATCAGCGCCGTAGCAACGGAGAATACCATCTTCGGAGACACGTCCATGTAATCAAACATGTGCGGCTCGTAGGACTGGGTCTCATCCAGATAACGTCCGGAAACGTTCTTGTTGAGGAAGTGTCCTTCTGCATCCAGCGGCTCATTTGCCTGTGCTACATGGTAATTATCCTCTTCATCTGCGGTCATGTAGACTACTTCGTCGGTAACACGCGGATTTTTCGGATCTGATTTGTCAATTCTTCTGTATGGAGCCTCAACGAAGCCATACTCGTTGATGCGCGCATACGATGCCAGAGAGTTGATAAGACCGATGTTCGGTCCCTCAGGAGTCTCGATCGGGCACATTCTTCCGTAATGGGAGTAGTGTACGTCTCGAACCTCGAATCCGGCACGGTCACGGGACAGACCGCCAGGTCCAAGGGCGGAAAGACGTCTCTTGTGCGTCAGCTCTCCAAGCGGGTTATTCTGATCCATGAACTGGGACAGCTGGGAAGATCCGAAGAACTCTTTGATTGCAGCTGTAACCGGTTTGATATTGATCAGGGACTGCGGAGAAATTCCGTCGATGTCCTGTGTTGTCATACGCTCACGTACCACACGCTCCATACGGGACAGACCGATGCGGTACTGGTTCTGAAGCAGCTCACCTACGGCACGGATTCTACGGTTGCCAGGTGGTCGATATCATCGGCATTTCCTGCGCCGTATTCCAGATGCATGTTGTAGTTGATGGAAGCGAAAATATCTTCCTTTGTGATATGTTTCGGAATCAGGTCGTGAATGTCACGTTTGATCGCCTGTTTGATCTCTTCGATATCGGTATTTTCCTCCAGGATCTTTTCCAGAACCGGATAGTATACTTTCTCGTTGATGCCAAGTTCTTCCTCGTCAACATCTACCCATGCTTTCAGATCTACCATTAAGTTGGAAAGAACTTTTACGTTTCTCTCCTCTGTCTGAATCCATACATACGGTACTGCTGCGTTCTGAATCTTGTCTGCGAGTTCCAGAGTAACGGTGGTGCCTTTTTCTGCAAGGATTTCACCGGTGGACGGATCTACAACATCCTCAGCGAGGATCTGGTTGCGGATACGGCTGCGCAGTGCAAGTTTCTTGTTGAATTTATAACGGCCTACCTTTGCCAGGTCATAGCGACGCGGGTCAAAGAACATGCTCATGATGAGGCTCTCTGCATTTTCTACTGCGAGAGGCTCGCCCGGACGAATTTTCTTGTACAGCTCGAGAAGACCTTCCTGATAGTTGGTGGAAGTATCTTTGGTGAAGCTTGCAAGAATCTTCGGCTCTTCACCGAACAGCTCTACGATCTCTGCATTGGAGCTTACTCCAAGTGCACGGATGAGGACTGTGATCGGAACTTTTCTGGTACGGTCTACGCGGACATAGAAGACGTCGTTGGAATCGGTCTCGTACTCCAGCCATGCTCCACGGTTCGGGATTACGGTACAGGAGAACAGTCTCTTTCCGAGCTTATCATGTGCGATGCCGTAATAAATACCAGGGGAACGTACCAGCTGGCTGACGATTACTCGCTCTGCACCATTGATAACGAATGTTCCTGTTGCTGTCATCAACGGCAGATCACCCATGAAAATTTCGTGCTCTGTGATCTCGTCTTTTTCCTTATTATATAATCTTACTTTTACCTTTAACGGTGCCGCATAAGTAGCGTCACGCTGTTTACACTCTTCGATTGAGTATTTTACGTCATCTTCACACAGTGTAAAGTCTACGAATTCAAGGCTCAGCCGTCCGCCGTAGTCGGAGATTGGTGAAATGTCATCAAAGACTTCCTTGAGTCCGCTTCTCAGGAACCAGTCATAGGAATCCTTCTGGACTTCAATCAAGTTGGGCATTTCCAATACTTCTTTTTGTCTCTGGTAACTCATTCGCATACTTTTTCCGGTAGGTATCGGACGTATTCTGTTTTTCTCCATTGACGTTGTCACCCCTTGTGTTATAATATATTTATTACCGCTCATGCCTGAACAAAAGGTTTTAGGCATATCTTGCCATAATAGTGCATTTTCTAGATTATCATGTTTTTTCAAGTGTGTCAACAAAACAGATTGTATTTTTTTCAGTACAATCTGTTTTTTACTGGTTTTTCTTCCGTGACCCTGTTAGAATAATACTTTAGATGTGATTGAAAGCACCGAATTTTCAGAAAAAACCGCCTGTTTGATTTTTTTATTTTTCAAATCAAACAGGCGGTTTTTTTATTCTAATTTTTTAATATTTCAGAGCTCCATCCCGATTTCGCTTATGCCGCGTCGAATCGTTCTTTTTAATGCTGAATATTGTCAGCCATCATGTCCATAAAGCTCCATGGTTTCAGAACTTTGTTGATCTCTGCAAACACTTTATCATCGTAGTTGTGTTTTACTTCCGTTTTGCGGTCAAACACCATGGTATCCGCATCCTCTGCTTCTACTTCCGGCCAGTGCGGGAGTCCGGCATGATCCGGGGTGCCGTTCTTTGCGAAGGCAAGAAGTGCTCCGAAGATTTCGCTTTCCAGTTTATCGCTGACATCCGGGATGCCACAAATTTCTACGAGATCTGCGTTTCCGAAGAAATATGGGATATCGGAGCAGTGCCATGCCGGCTTGCCGTGCTGGAACGGGAATTCCAGAGCGAAGTTGTAGAGATATGCTTTGCCGCCGCCTTTTGCGAACAGTTTGGCAAGTTTTACGGTCGGCTCACGCATTGCACGGTCGATGGCAAGAACATCTACGCCGTTCTTCTCCGGATATGCTTCTTTGAAAGCGTCCAGAACCTTTTCGGCATTGTCTCCATAAACCTTTTTGAGGATTTCCAGAATCTCTTCCGCTGTCAGTTTGTTCTTATCATAAGCTGCCGGTGCAAACGTTGCGAACTCGCCGTATACGGTTCCGATCATCATCGGAATCTGATGTGCATGCTCACGGAAGCCTGCGTCGAATGGATTTCCATAGAAGTAATCGCCCTTTTTCGGGCCGCCGCCGATGTAGCCGCCACTCTGTGCAATCGCCGGAGCCACTTTTGCATATGCAGCAGCAAGCTGCGGATACGGTACAGTTTCCAGCTGAGCCACATCGTCAAAGCCGAGCGCTTTCATCATTGCCGTAATAATCTCCGTGCCGTCTTTCTCTCCTGCGCCGAGCGGATCCCCTTCCATCACACCGCTCATGACAAGGCCTTTCTGGAACAGGCCGTCTGCTGATGGAATCTGCATCAGGTCAATCACCTTCATTCCGCCGCCGGACTGGCCGAAAATGGTTACATTCTCCGGATCGCCGCCGAACAGGGCGATATTGTCATGTACCCACTGCAGGGCTGCCACCATATCGGCGTGGCCTGCGTTTGCGGAGTTTTTGTATTTTTCCCCAAACGGAGACAGATCCAGATATCCTAAAATATTCAGTCTGTGGTTGACAGAAACAAGAATCGAATCACCTTTCTTTGCGATGCTGACGCCGTCATACGCAACCTGCTCAATGGAAGATCCCGCTGCGTATCCACCGCCGTGGAACCATACGAGAACCGGTTTTTTGGCTTCCGGATCGAGTTTGTTTGTCCAGATATTTAAGGACTGGCAGTGCTCATCCTGCGGCCAGTAGCGGTGCGGAACCATAAGCTCGCCGTTCGGTGTATCCTGATTCTGGAGCGGGCATACAAAACCATAGTTTGTTGCGTCTTTTACGCCATTCCATTTGGACGGAACCGGCATCTGGAAACGGTCTGCGTATGCATACGGAATTCCTTTGTAAATGTAAACACCGTCATAAAAATAACCTTTTAAATCGCCGGATGTGGTATGCAGCACCGGCACGCCATCGTAATCAAATATTTTCCCCATTTTGAAATACCTCTTTTCTGTAGAATTTAGCATTTATGTTGTTTTCAGTATAAACAATATTTTCGTCCTTTTCTACTCGAATTGTCGCAAGATCTTCTTATATTGTTGCTTTTTTTCCACTCTTTCTCTGTATTCTCCCACCGCGAGTGCAATTTTTTGAAGATTTTACAGAATCTGCTCCACCTCAATCAGCGCCGTCTCGTGCGGCTCCAGGCGTTCCTGCACCGTGAGGCTGCCTTCCGGGTCGGTTTCCTGCTCCCAGACACGGTATTCCGGGTCCGCACTGTGGCACAGCATCGCGCGCTCCATCCGGTTCATCCGCTCCGGAGCTCCCATCCGCACCCACGCATCGTAGCTGCTGCCGTGCTCTTTTGTCACTTTATACAGCCGCAGGCAATATTTTCCCGGTTCCAGTCCGGTCAGTTTCACTGAAAAGGTCCGGATTTCCCCCATATTGAATACGCGGTAACGATCCGTGCGGGAAATATTCACGGCATGGCGGTAGCGGTACAGCATATCGTAGTGAACATAGTTGTACAGGTAAATCTGGCTTTGGTTTTTCTCCGGCTCCGTGCTGATAAAATAGCCGTCCCCACGCTTCACCAGACGAGATCCCATTCTGCCGAGCAGCCGCAGCGCAGTGCAGACCGCCTTTGGAATGCCGTTCATCGTGAACAGCCCAAAACCTCCATGATACGTTTCCCGCGCCGGAAATACTTCATCCAAACGGTCATTGACCGAGAAATACGCAATTCCCTGCAGCGCCTCTTCATTTTCCAGAAGATTTTTAAACAGCCATGCCGCTTTATAACAGGTATCGTTGCACAGATCCCTCTGCCAGATGTTGCTGCTGCACTCATCCACCAGAACCGGCAGTGCACCAAGCCCAGCCTTCTGCAGCAGACCTTTTACCTTCTCCCCGCGGTTCCGCAGAAAATCCGGGTCGCGGCTCACAATCATATTGACGCTCTCGTTGTTCTGGATCAGATTCATTTTCTCCTCTTCCTCTCCATAGATCACCGTGCCAAACGAGCGGAATGCAAAAATTTCCGGCACACATTCCTTTTCCTTCATAGTTTCGATAAAGGCTTTGAGATGTTCCTCCGGTCCAAGACCAAAGGAAAGACATGTTACAAGATCCGGGCTCACACGTTTCATCTCCTCGTACGATGCTTTCCACGTCTCAAAGAACTCATCTCCTCCATCAATCGTGATCACGTCTCCGCTGATCCACGGGTTGAAAATCCAGCGCCGCATCTGGTTGATTCCATACCGTTCCCTTAGATGTTCCATCAGGTTTTTGATCAGCATGCGCCACTCAGCCAGATCCCGCGGAGAGCTGCTTAGCGCCGGACGCATCGTTCTTCCCGGGTCTGTTTTTGCCAGCAGCAACGGCATATGACCGAATTCCAGCAACGGCTTCGCTCCCGTGGAAAGGATGAAATCGATCACCTCATCAATATAGTTCCAGCAGAACTGAATCTCGCCCCACATATTCCGCCGAAATACGCACATATCATCATCAAGAATTCCTTTTACGCGGATCAGCTCATAGCCGAGCTCCTGCACCAGCTGTTCCAGCTCATCCTGCACCTCGCGGTTCAGCACACTTGCCGCATAGCCGGCATTGATCACGCGCTTCCAGTGGCCTGCCACTCTTGGTTTCCGTCCGTTTACTGCCGCTGTCACGGAAACGGCACTCTCATTTATCGTCTCAATCTCCTGCTCCGTGACCGCTGCATACTGCAGGAGACTCTGGAAAATATCATGGTCTCCCGCCGCCTCTTCCCGCTCTTTTCCTTTCTTTTCACGCTGTTTTACTGTATATTCCATCTGCTTCCGGTATTCGCTCGGTGTCATACCGCGGTATTTGCGGAATGCGCGGATCATCGCCGTCTCATTGACAAATCCATTGTGATAGGCAATCTCCGTCAGCGTTGCGCCGCTGTGCATTTCCTGTACGGCATGCGCCAGGCGCACCTGCGTCACGTACTCCCGAAATGATACACCGAAATACTGCGGAAAGCTCCGTGAAATATAGGCACGGCTCAGATAAAGATGATCCGCCAGATCCTCCAGCGTAATCTCTTCCCGGCAATGCTGCAGAATATAGTCTGATGCCCGCTGAATGCGTTCCCTTCCGCCCCGGCCCTGTTCCACCTTTTCCCCGGATGTAAAGTAAAAAAGCAGATCCTCCAGAAGCGCCGTCACACGGCTTTTCATATAGATCGGTTGTTCCTCATTATTCTTGTACATCTCAAGAAAGATCCGTGCCATATCCCGCCGGATCAAATCAAATTTTTCCTGCTGATCTTCCATATAAAAAAACGACTGACATTTGACTTCACATTTCAGCAGCTTAATGTGAATGAATCAATCGTCTCCGCTGAAACGCAGAGCGACAGAGCAAGTCCGTCTTCGTCCAGATCCAGGTCACAGATCTGAAACCGGTTGATCGCAAAGATAGATCCCATCGGGAGATTGTGAACTTCCCCGTCCTCGTAGCTGACTCTTCCGCTCCCACGAAGCAGAAATAAAAGTTCAAAATCCGGATTCCACAGTTCCCGTTTCTTCTCCGGCCGGAGTAGCCGAAAACGAAATCCCGGCATTTCCTGTTTTGTTCCTCTCATCATTATTTCTTCGTCTCTTTCCATTCCACACCTCATAATAGATTTTTTCTGTTGTATTGTACCACAAAAAAGATCCCACAAAAAGATCTTCTCCTTTTGTGGGACCGATTTTTCGGTTTTTGTTTTAGTTTTTGCAATTATTCCTTCACCTTCAGCACCAGACACTGATACGGCTGCAGACGGATCGTTTCCTCGCCTGCCTCGCAGGTGTCATAGTTATTCAGAAGTACTTCTTCGATTGTATCTGTAAATGGCAATGTAATGCCATCCGCAAGAGAAGTAGTAAGGATCAGAACATTATTCTTCTCATCCTTCCTGCGGTACGCCAGAACGCCGCTTACCGTCTCGTATTCCGGAATCAGCGTTCCGTAGAGGAAGGTTTCTTCCAGATCTTCACGTCGTCTTACTGCCACCATTTTGCGGTAGAACCACAGCAGGGAATCAGGATCTTTTTCCTCGGCCTCATAGTTCAGTTCCGTATAGTTTTTATTCACCGGGAACCACGGCGTACCTGTTGTGAATCCCGCCTCGGCAGATGCATCCCACTGCATCGGAGTTCTGCTGTGCTCGCGACTCTCGCAGTTGATCTGCTCGAGCGCTTCCGCATCCGTTTTTCCTTCGGCAATCAGGCGGTCGTAAATAGCAAAGGTCGGTTTATCAACGAATCCCTGAATGGACTGTTTCGGGTCGTCGCGCATGCCGATTTCCTGTCCCTGATACAGGAACACAATACCCGGCAGGAAGAAATTAGTGACCGGAAGCATTTTTTCGCTGTAGAGGTTCTGATCCTCCGGCATCAGGAACCGGTCGATGCTGCGCGGTTTGTCATGATTTTCAAGGAAATTACAGAGCATGCCGCGGCCATCCACGATTTTCTGTGCCGCAAAAAGCTGATCGCGATAATCGTCAAACAGCGCCACGGTATTGCCCCATTTCGGATTACGCACATTGTCGAGGGTGTGACAAAAATCGAAAACGGACGAGAAACTGCCGTTTTCCCCAATCACATCCTCCACATCCTCCGGTCCCATGTGATCGTACTCTCCGATCGTCAGCGCATCGGTCGGCGCAAAGGTGCGCTCCTTCATTTCACGCAGAATGTCGGCAAGACCGTCTACGTTGTTAAAATACTCGAACGCCATATTGTACTCGTCCGGTCCATCCGGCGGAAGGTTGGTGTACTGATAATTCTTTTTCAGATGGCTGATCGCATCAAGACGGAATCCGCCAAGTCCCAGATCCATCCATTTTAAAATCATCTCATAAATTTCTTCCCGCAATTTGGGATTCTCCCAATTGAGATCCGGCTGCTCTTTTGTGAAGATGTGGAGGTAATACAGTTTATCATATCCCGGTACTTTCTCCCACGCGCTGCCGCCAAAAATCGACCGCCAGTTGTTCGGCTCTTTGCCGTCTTTTCCTTCCCGGAACACATAATACTTTCCGTACTTTCCAAACGGATCTTTGAGTGCCGCCTGAAACCACGCATGCCGGTCAGAGGAATGATTCACGACAAGGTCCATCAGAATGCGGATGCCGCGTTTTTTGCCTCCGCAATCAGCTCCTTCATGTCCTCCATCGTTCCAAACGACGGGTCGATATCCATGTAATCGGAAATATCGTATCCGTTATCCACCATCGGGGATGCAAACACCGGACAGAGCCAGATGACATTGGCTCCCAGTTTTTCTATTTTGTCAAGATGACGGATCACGCCTTTCAGATCTCCTATGCCGTCTCCATTGGTATCCTGAAAACTCTTCGGGTAAATCTGATATCCGACCGTTTTGTGCCACCACTTTTTCTCCATTACTCTTCTCCTGTTCATTTTGTTTTTATAATGCGGGCCGTTCTTTAGGTTTACCGCAAAACCTATAGTGTTTCCACTATATCACAAAAGAATGGATTATGCTACTTTTTCTTTTTGATTTTTCCCGATGTCCGCTTTACCGTTACGGTTCACTGTTTTTTCATCAGCGGCAAAATCACGCAGGAAGCAGCTTTTCTGCCCATATGAATGGTCTGATGTGCAATTTTATTTTCCGTTTTTTCCGACCACAGCCCTTTCTGATTGCTGTGGACATGGTACTGCGGGAAGTCGGAGGAGGAAACATCTACACGAATGCAGGAACCCTTTGGAATCGTGTATACAATATTCCACATAGTAATCTGTACCTCTGCCACGCTGCCCGCCTCATAGGCTCCGGCCTCCGTTTTTCCCTGCTCCAATGTTGCAATCGAGGAACGAATGTTGTACGCTTTTCCTTCCGGCGTTACCTCCATGATTTTAGCGGTAAATGCCGTATCCTCGCAATCACTTTCCACGAACAGACGGACGGAAGCTTTTCCGTTCAGCGTGAAAGTTTCTTCCAGCGGTTCTGATACAAAACTCAGGACATCCTCACGATAGTCCGGTTCCGGCTGGAGATGGCTGCCGATCTGCGGCATCGTATGCAGAAGGGCTTCTCCGCCGATACTCTCGACCGGAGTGGCCGGGTCAAACGTGTAGTTTCTCGTTTTTTCCCGTTCCGGCGCGTCTGCCCGCAATGCTTTTTCATCCAGATACAGCGTCATGTTTCCCGCAGTTCCTTCTTCTCCCAGTCGGTCGGATACGATGTCAATCCACCGGTCCGCTCCGATTTCATAGGCACGGATCCGCTGCGTCGGGATTTCTTTTTGTTTCAGCGTCAGCTCAAACCATTCCAGCATCTTTGGAATTTCTTCATTCTGCGGGTGCAGCACCTCTTTGCCCTCGAGGCAGATCTGGAAAAGTGGTTCCTGGCGCCGATTTCGAGCCAGCTGTGCTGTTTTGTTTCCTCGTTCAGCCGCTCCCACGTTTTCATACTGCTGCCGTGGTGATGATCGTACCAGCGCTTAAAAGATAAATCGGAACCTTCGTTTTGATGGAATTTCCGCAACTGTTTCCACCAGCGTCTGCCAGAGTTCCGCATCCGGGCTCGGGCTTGTGATGTATTCGCGGTAGGACGGAAC
>ENA-OQDF01000091-OQDF01000091.1-human-gut-metagenome-genome-assembly--contig:-NODE-91-length-30396-cov-2.108791_pt1 | contig 30396 bp, 42 predicted proteins | sample MGYA00242769_ERZ504597 | MGnify/ENA primary metagenome ERZ504597 (study PRJEB26092, sample SAMD00036305) | human gut metagenome | host: Homo sapiens | study: EMG produced TPA metagenomics assembly of...
TCCGGTATACAGGCTCGCCGCTGCGAATTTCACCTTAAACTGGGATTTCAACTCCGCAGATTTTCCGCCCGATGTATGCACAACCGCTGAACTACCTTGGGTAGGATTGATATTCACTATGGCTCCCAACCCCGTTGTCGTACCCGGGTTACTCGTATCCCAGAATGATTTACCGGATTCCCCAGCATACCATGTCTTTCCATTCTGATACCATAAATCAAAATTAGCATTATATAATGCGATAGCCGCCTCCGTAGTAAACTCTACGATTTCGCTTGCCACCTCTTCCGTATCCTTATAGATAAAACGGTATTGATATTTTGTTGCAGGAGTCAAGCCCGTAATCCTTACCGAATAGGTATCGTTTTCACCTACGGTCAGATACGCAACCGGAGTCCAAGCCTCGTCTGTTGCCAGTTTATATTCCATCGCCAACTTGCTTTGATCCAAGACACCTGCCTTTGAAAGCACCTTCCCCTCCAAGTAAGCAAATGAACTCCAAGCGTTCGCCGCACTTGCCGATAGAGTTGTCTTAGCGGTCAGAGGCACACCTATGGTGAAATTATAGGTCTTGATTGTTCCGTCCAAAGTAATATCAATACTGGTAGAACCATTTGGCGAGTCAGCCACTTTATACATCAAGCGAACATTATCTCGAGCTTTTACCGCACGAACGGTATCTTTCTTAGAATGTAGTGTACCCTTTTGATTCGTTACGCTCGTTGAGATAATCAACGACTTCTCGGGAACTGGGAAATAGGCCTTTGCTGTCTCGTTCTTACCTAACTCAAAGGTAAGGCGGGTTCCAGTTTGGTCTGCCGAATCAGCCACAACAATGGTCGCAGACTTAAAGCTTTTCTTGAACAGCTCGTCAAATTCAACAGTCACCAAGACATTCGCCAATGTACAGATAACTTCGGCCGTCACATCCTTTCCTGCCATAACCTCTACCTCAGCTGATCCCACATAATAGGCTTATCAAACTCGGCAGCTTTACCATCGAAGCCATTTGAAGAGGCTTTCACCACGTATTTACCCGTAGGCAAGGAAAATCGCTCTCCATCCCACGCCGTATAGTCATCCGTTTCCTTAACAACACCTCCTTGATCATTCAAGATTTGTACCGCCAACTGTTTGGGATTATAAACAACCTCCTCACTTCCCGCTTTGGTGGCTGTGGAATTATTGGTCGTTATATCCATACTTAAATAACCGGTATTTTTCATGGATGTATCATCCTCGGCCTGGCAAGCGACCAAACCTAATACCAACACAAAAAATAAAAGTGTATATATTGTCTTCATATTATTCAGCCACTTTTACACTTAATTTATCTTTTACGACTTTACCATCATTATCTTCCACCGTAATATTAAATACGTGTCCTTCTGGATCTGTTGTAACACCTCCACCAGTACTTGGATCTAGCAACAAACTAAAAAAGGCATGTACCGGAAATTCATAGCTCTTTTCTCCACCAACAGGTAAAGTTACACCCATTGACGTCAACGTCTCTCCTAAAGCTTCATTTCCTATCAATTAAACTCTTCACCAAATAGATCTTTAACTATTGACGCAAAAAGCTCATTTCCTCCCTTTATCGCGACAGTGATATTTTTCAAGCCGGCAGGAGTTGATATAATAACATTTGCATTTTTTTGTTCATCAGCGGGCAACGTATAAAGAGCTTGCGGTATCGTGATTGTCGGATCATCACCCGTCACCGGTGGTGTCGGAGGTTCAGGATTCTCTTCGCCACTATCACCTTCCACTTCTATATCAATATTCTCATTTGTCTCTTGGTTAAAACCGTTAACCGTGATGGTGATACCGGTTTTATTGAGATCCACTTCTTTTCCGGGAGCCAACGAGATCGCCAAACCATCTCCTCCTACAAAATAGGGGCTGTCGCTTTCTACAAAATCAGCACTTTCCTTCTTCGTTAATGTCTGATTTATAATAACTTCTTCACTCGTTTCCTTCACTATAGCTGTTCCCGACACATAAATCTTATCTGTCTCAGCAGCCATTTTCCAATAAATCGGAGTTGGGTTTGGATTTTCTTGCGTATAAATATCTGAATGACCGCACTTGTCATCCACCGTAATAGACCATTTGCTATAATAGTTTATAAACTCGGAGGTAAATCCATCGCAATTTTGACATTCTGGATCTTACATTTCACCGTAGCGGTTTTTCCACACTAGGCATTATCTCTGCTTTTTCTACACCTCCATAATAAGGATCGTACATCTTTTCGGCAAACTCTCCCGGCGAATGCGCCTCTATCTCATAATTTCCTTTCGGCAACTCAATCACACCATTCGCATTTTCTTCTTTAAACTTAGCAAACGACTCATAGTTTTTAGTAAGATCAAAATCCATCGCCTTGATCACGAGCGGAAAATCTTCTTTCTGATCAGTTGCTCCTTTCGTTGCTAAAGAAGCAGAGGAACCTGCGCTCACGTCAAGTGTCAAATAGCCAGTTTCCTTTGGGATCTCTTTCCCGAAATTTCCTCTTTCATCTCACACGACATCAAGCCGGAAAACAAAACCGTGCTCAACATCCATATATTGATCGCTTTCATATTCTAATCTCTTATATTACTGTTATATATATTTATACCCAATCCCCCGGAATAACGATATCTACCGGATGATCAACCGTAGTCTCCTCAATTGTAATCGAAATTCCTAAATTGCCATTGTTGACTACTGGTTTCAAAGTAAGTTTCAAAGCATCCGCTGGACTTAACGTATAGGTCTTAACCGTCCCTTCTGCTTTTACATTCTCTTTCTTAGTCAAGCTTACCGTAACCTGGACCTTTTCCTGATTACCTACCTTAAAATACATCGGACCGACTGTCGCCTTTGCCCAAACAAAAGAAGAGGGTTTCTGCGCCTCTGTCTCAATCTTCAAGGAATAGTCGGAGAAATACTCATCCATCTTCGGATCGAACACAACATTAATTCGAGCTGAGCTGGGCTTACATATTACAGGAGCTGTCACCTCCTTTCCCTCCTTCACTTCAAAAGCAGCTTCGCCAGAAAAATACAACACATCGGAAGAAACCGGTTTATCTTCACCCGTAAAGGCTTTCAACACATAGTTACCAACATTCAAAGAATATTTCTCTTCCAAATTCTTATACAAATCATTAATAATAAGATTCTCCTCTTGCCCGGATTTAAACACTTGCACAGTATAATTGTTCACATCCTTATACTCACTCTCATCCACGGCTTTTGTTTGAAAACCGACCTCCGGTGCCAGATCTATTTTCACGAAACCTTTGCCCTTCGGAATATCCAAATTATCCACTTCAGAGCTACAGCTACCCAACATCAAACAACAGCCCAGTAAGCAGGCCATTCCCATAGATGTAAAATTCTTTTTCCTCATATAAATGCTTTTTTCAATTACTTCAATTCGTATAGATCCATTCGATCCCAATTCGGATGCAAAAGAATATATTTCACAAAGATCCTACAAGGTCTATTTGTCTTATTACCTATTCCTTTTTTTAGATTCCACACCTCACCCCTACACATACAGAGCCATTTATAAAGAGTGACCATGTCCTATTTTTACAACCCATTGTTCCTTTTATTAGAAACCGTGCCTAAACAGAATGCGCTCAGACAAGAGCCGCCCCTAGAGAAAGCAAGATTACAAGATAGTCGCTTCGATGGAAGAAAAAAGGATTTGACAAAATGGCAATTTGTAATCTCAACCTCTTGAGTATCGATTATTTCGGGGCAAAGTACTACTTACTTCCAAATTCATAAGAGAAAATTAGCAATTATTTGAATGATAGCCATATATCAAAAAACGACATTTTGTTCTAGCAAAAATAATTCATCGTAATTCATATTATGGGGAGTGAGAGAGGGAAAAAACAGTCTTACAATAGGGTTATAACAGTATAAGAATGCCTATTCACGACTACTTACACCCCTATTCACGACTACTCACGATGCCCAACGGCAGTATAGGCATTGCCCAATGCTGCCTATTGCATACATATTCGCCGTCTAACGTGTACCGAAAACGTTACTTTTTAACATAAAAGGCCACTTATCTTCCTGATTCTTTCGCTATTTTGATAGGTCAAGGAAATACCCCTGTCACAATATACATCCAAATTCAATCAAAACGAAACAGAAAAGATAATTCTAATGGCAACTACTTCCTTCGACAAGAAACCATACCAGTCCAGCCCAAACACCCAAGCGACTCCGAAAAGCCTCCGGAATACCGCAAGTTTCAGACGCTCGTATAATTTTCCTTCCACAAGACACGGCAAATCTTTAAAAATGCCTATTTTTGTCAAACGTTCCCGATAAGTGAATAATTAAACAAACATGGAAAATGACATTCCCAAAATAGACCTGCCTCAAGATTGGGTGATCGGGAAGCTTTCGATCGAAGATATAGGCCTGCTGAATCTGTATGCGAATTACCCATGCCGATTGAAAGCGGGGATTTTCGTGCTATGCCTAGGAGGAGAGATCGAGGCATCCATCAACTTAACGCAACTCAAGGTAGAACCCGGAAGCTTCATCACCATCATGCCCGGATCAATCCTGCAGATCCATAGGGCAGACGGGGACCTACAGATCTATTTCATGGGATTCTCATCTGATTTCCTCAGCCAAGCGAACTCCAGCAAAGCTGTCATAGACATGCACTATATCGTGAAAGACAATCCGGTGTATAAGCTAAAAGAGAAAGCCCAGCCTCTTATGAAAGATTATTTTGAGTTATTACTCAAAACATACGAGTTTTACGCCACGAAAATAAATCGCGGGATTACCAACCATTTGTTTACCGGTATGCTGATGGGGATCAGCAGCATGTATAAAGACCAGACGGAAGACCTGTCAATGCTCTCTAAAGCAGAGCTAATCAGTAAGAATTTCACTCAACTAGTAATGCAAAACTATACCATGCAACGATCCGTTGCATGGTATGCCAAGCGGCTTGGCATCACGCAAGCACACCTAAGTACGATCGTCAAACAAAGTACGGGAAAAACTTGCATAGAGATTATCACCTCGATGGTTATCATGGACGCAAAGGCACAACTAAAATCGACGAACCTTACCATCCACGATATCGCCTATACACTGAATTTCACTAATATGTCCTTCTTCGGAAAGTATTTTAAACGCCATGTAGGTATGAGTCCGCAAGAATACCGCAATTCCTAAACAACCCTAAAAAGTAAGCTAGCTTACTTTTAAAGCACTTCCGGCCGGGTGTCTTTTCCTGAAATCACTGGTTCTTCTTTAATTTAGCTGAAGAGCTAGTTGAACAGTAAACTCGTTTACCGAACAAGATTGGTATACAGCACGTTAAGTCATCCACAAAAGACTTCCCAAGTGATTAGTTATTCACTTCCCAAGCCGTAAGCTGACCACTAGGTATAGCCGTCAGTTGTTCACTCGACAAGCCGTCAGTTATTCACTTCAACAGCCATAAATAGCGCGATTTCCAACTAATATAAAGATAGTTTTTTCAGCTTAGTAACTGCACTATTATGGTTAATAGATGTATTCTAAGTGCAATCTCACATCCCCCAATTCTCCCTATCCAAACTCCTATACTGTATAGCCTCCGCCAAATGCCGGACTTCGATATGTTCCGAATTATCCAAGTCCGCTATCGTGCGGGAGACTTTCAGGATACGGTCATAGGCACGGGCGGAGAGGCAGAGACGTTGCATGGCGGTTTTGAGGATGGAGAGGCCGGAAGCGTCGGGAACGGCGTACTGATGGAGTAGCTTGGAGTTCATCTGGGCATTACAATAAATACCCTCATAAGCGGCAAAACGCCTTTCCTGGATCGCACGGGCTTTTATGACCCGCTCACGGATAGCGATACTAGGCTCTGAGGGCTGTTGCTCGGAAATCTTCTCGAAAGGGACAGGGACAATCTCTATCTGGATATCGATACGGTCCAATAAAGGGCCGGAAATGCGGTTCATATATTTCTGGACGGCTCCGGGAGAACAGAGGCAAGGACGGTCCGGATGGTTGTAATAGCCGGCAGGACAAGGATTCATGGAGGCCACAAGCGATAAAGCCGGCCGGATATTCCACCGTGAAACGGGCACGGGAGATATTGATCACTCGATCTTCCAATGGCTGCCGCATGACTTCCAAGACACTCCTGTTAAATTCCGGCAACTCATCCAAAAAAAGGACACCATTGTGAGCCAAGCTGATCTCTCCCGGCTGCGGGAAAGTGCCCCCTCCTACCATGGCGACATTAGAGATCGTATGATGGGGAGAGCGAAAAGGACGTTGTACCATCAAGGAGGCGCCACCTCCTATCTTACCGGCTACGGAATGGATTTTAGTTGTTTCCAAGGACTCACGCAAGGTAAAGGGAGGCAAGACCGTAGGGAGACGTTTCGCCAACATGGACTTGCCACTTCCGGGAGGACCTACCATGATCAGATTATGTCCGCCGGCGGCGGCCACCTCCATCGCACGCTTCACGTTCTCTTGTCCCCGGACATCGGAGAAATCGCAATCAAACAATTGCTGGCGGTCGTAAAACTCCTTACGGGTATCAATAACCGTAGGCCGCAATGTAGGTTTACCCTCCATAAACTCCAGCACCTCTTTGATATTCGAAGCTCCATACACTTCCAGATCGTTCACCACCGCAGCCTCACAAGCGTTTTGCTTGGGTAAGATAAAGCCTTAAAGCCTTCTTCCTAGCCTTGATAGCGATAGGCAATGCCCCTTTTATCGGTTGGAGGCTCCCATCCATAGAAGTTCGCCCATCAATACGAATTTGGATAAGTTGGATGAATCTATCTGCTCTGCCGCCGCCAGAATACCGATCGCCAAAGGCAGATCATAAGAGGACCCTTCCTTACGGATATCTGCGGGGCCATATTAATAACGATACGATTGCGGGGAATTTATAACCACATACTTGAAGAGCCGAGATAATGCGTTCATGGCTCTCACGAACGGCCACGTCCGGAAGACCGACTAAAAAGAATTGGATACCTTTGGAACAGTTCACTTCTACGGTAACGACCGTAGCGGAAATCCCCTGCACGGCAGCGGCATAAGATTTTACTAACATAGTTAAGAATTTTGAGTTACTAATTACAAATTAAAACCGGAACCTCCTGTTTTCAATCGCTCAGTCTTCGAACAAGTTCTCCAGTGTTTGCTTGATCTCGATTCCATTCTCTGTTTTCATCAAGATCTTATGATCCTCATCTATCAAGAAACAGCGTGGCAATACGCTTACGTTATACAGATCTATCAACATAGCCGCTTGTCCGGCCGAATCTGTTACCAGATTCCACGCTATACTATCCTTCTTCAGTACATCCCGGACATTATCCGGATTATCGTCCAAGCTAACCAAAAGAATATCCAACTGATCTTTCGGATATTTCATCGCTACCTTATCCAGATATAGATCCTCTGTCTGGCACATATCACACCAAGGAGCGGTAAACGTCAGCAATAAATATTTCTGCGGGAAAGAGTCCAAACTTACCGTATTCCCATAAATATTCCTTACGGAGAAATCTGGGGCTTCCGCACCCAAAGCCGTACGTTTCGCACGGGCGCTATATTGCTCCAGCTCCTTCACCAGATAAAAGTCTTTCAACCTTTGGATTCAATAACGCCAACAACTCATCAATTTTACGAGTATCATCGGGATCTGAGAAAAAAGATTGAATCAAGACAACGGATGCCTCTTCATTCGGGTTCTCTTTCACGTACCGGATCGCTTCCTCGCTCAATTGCATATTAACATTCGCCAAACGAGCGGCGATATCCGTCTCCTCGATCGTATCGTTCAAATCCTTGCTATTTAAAGAATTTGATAAATTTGTCAATTCCGTCAATAAAGGAGCGATTTTTTTCTTAAAAGCGGTCAACTTATCATTTGTCCGTCCCCCCTTTACCTGCAATAGCATGGAGAGTTAGCGTCGCCCGTGATTTTCACGGTTTCTCCCGGTTCCAGATAAGCCGTAACCCAATGCTCTTTATCCGCAAAGAAGATAGTCACACAATGGAAACCCGCTTCATGTTGATCGATCTGGAACTGCCCGGGTTTCGTACAAGCCACTGTATCAACCACTTTATAATTATCCTTCTCAAATACAGCATATACGGTTTGATCTTCCAGATTAGAAAGTTCCCCTTCAATCCGATAGACATAATCCTTGCCACAAGATGACAAACAAATTATAAAGCCAATAATAAGTGCCAGTTTTTTTATCATTACTCCTTTTTAAGCTCTTCTTATAACAGATAATCCGGTCTAAAGGTAGGAATATTTTTTAAAACTACTTCACATTTATAATAAAATTAACGCAGTATCATAAAAAAAGCGCAGAATTAGTAATTCCACGCTTTTTTATAAAGATATTTTTAAACCTTGACCTTTTTTGATCAAGTTTTTTAAGCAATTATAACTGAGGACCAGCAGCAACCAATGCCTTACCAGCTTCGTTGCCCGTGAACTTAGCGAAGTTCTTCTGGAAGCGAGCAGCCAAATCCTTCGCTTTCTCATCCCATTGAGCAGGATCAGCATAGGTATCGCGAGGATCTAAGATCTTCGGATCTACGCCCGGTAATGCAGTCGGAACCTCGAAGTCGAAATACGGGATCTTCTTTGTCGGAGCCTCGTTGATAGAACCATCAAGGATAGCGTCGATGATACCTCTTGTATCTTTGATAGAGATACGTTTGCCGCTACCGTTCCAACCTGTGTTCACCAAGTAAGCCTTAGCGCCAGTCATTTCCATCTTCTTAACCAACTCTTCGCCGTATTTTGTTGGGTGCAATGACAAGAAAGCAGCACCGAAACAAGCGGAGAATGTAGGAGTCGGTTCCGTGATACCACGCTCTGTACCTGCTAATTTAGCGGTAAATCCAGACAAGAAGTAGTATTGAGTTTGCTCCGGAGTCAAGATAGATACTGGAGGCAATACACCGAATGCGTCAGCAGACAAGAAGATAACTTGTTTTGCGTGCGGGCCTTTAGAAACCGGCTTAACGATGTTCTCGATGTGATAGATCGGATAAGAAACACGAGTGTTCTCTGTAACTGACTTATCAGCGAAATCGATCTTACCATCAGCGGCAACTGTTACGTTCTCAAGAAGAGCGTCACGTTTGATAGCGTTGTAGATATCCGGCTCGCTCTCTTTATCCAAGTTGATAACCTTAGCGTAGCAACCACCCTCGTAGTTGAATACACCTTCGTTATCCCATCCGTGCTCATCGTCACCGATCAACAAACGTTTCGGGTCCGTAGACAAAGTAGTCTTACCAGTACCAGACAAACCGAAGAAGATAGCTGAGCTCTTGCCCTCTTTATCCGTGTTAGCGGAGCAGTGCATAGAAGCGATACCACGCAACGGGTTCAAGTAGTTCATGATAGAGAAGATACCCTTCTTCATCTCACCACCGTACCAAGTATTCAAGATAACTTGCTCTTTAGTCTTCAAGTTGAAAACAGTAGCAGTCTCAGAGTTCAAGCCTAATTCTTTGTAGTTGTCAACTTTAGCCTTAGCTGCGTTGAAAGAAACGAAATCAGGTTCGCCGTAGTTAGCCAATTCCTCAGCTGTCGGACGGATGAACATATTAGTTACGAAGTGAGCTTGCCAAGCAACCTCCATAATGAAACGTACTTCAAACGAGTAGCCTCGTTAGCGCCACAGAATGTATCGACAACGAACAAACGTTTGCCAGACAATTCTTTTACGGCTTTAGCCTTCAAGTCTGCCCAAGCAGCCTCAGAACAAGGCTTGTTATCATTCTTATATTCATCAGAAGTCCACCATACAGAATCTTCGCTGGCTTCATTCTTTACGAAAAATTTATCTTTAGGAGAACGACCTGTATAAATACCAGTCATCACGTTTACAGCACCTAGCTCAGTTACTTGGCCTTTCTCGAAGCCTTCCAAACTCGGTTTAGTTTCTTCTGCGAACAGAACATCATAAGACGGATTGTGAACGATTTCTTTCACATCAACAATTCCGTACTTGCTTAAATCTAAATTAGCCATCTTGAATTTAATTTAAATGATTGACTTTATATAACTTTTCTCTCTACTCTAGTTCGATACGGTGAGGCTTTCCGGCCTTTTGGAGCTTGCTGCGACTCCACCTTGTTAACCGCGGTACAAAAGTAATATTTTTTTTATCGTACACAGCTTATTAAGGAAATTTTTCAGTAATAATTACTCTTTTCCATGCAATTAACAAAACCCTTAGTCTATTTGTAATATGGAGTTTACAAATCATATACTTTTAGCTAGCATCTCAACTATTTCCGAAGTCGTCATCATAGGTATTCGCTTTTATTGTGACTGAAACAAAGATATATACTTTTTTCCACACAAACAAATCCAGCGTATAAATATAAGAAAGGCGCAGGATAAATATCTTGCGCCTTCTCTTATATCCGATCAGAAATATATTACTTTACCTCCCAAATCTCACCTTTCATCAAAAGGTCGTGTAATTTACGTGTAGGATTCTTCGCTTGTACCTCCTCGATTTGCTGGTGGACAGCCTCATCATAGGTCGGTCCCTCCACATCTCGTATTACGCCTAACGCGATTGGCATATCACCGCTCATCATGGCAAGCATCATATGCAAGGTGTTATCCTTCTCATGGGCGTCGTGTACCAATACGTCATCCATCGTATAACCATCTTGTCCGATCGTTACGGATTTCAGTTTTAGGCCGTCTAGCACAAGGCCTTTATCCATGTTAGCGCCGTAAACCATTTTCTCGCCATGGCGAAGGAAATCGTACGATCCGCACGGTATGCCTTATCAACGATCCCCTTATGGATACCATCATTAAAGATCACGCAGTTTACCAACACTTCCGTAACGGAAGCGCCTTTATGACGGGCGGAAGCGTCAATACCTCGGTCGTATTCTTCAAATCCACGTCAATCGTACGGGCGAAGAAATTACCACGGGCACCCAACGCCAACTCGGCCGGGATAAACGGATCTTCCACCGTCCCATAAGGAGAGCTCTTGGATACAAAACCACGGTCGGATGTCGGGGAATACTGCCCCTTCGTCAAACCATAGATCTTATTGTTGAAAAGAACGATATTCAAGTCGATATTACGACGGACAGCGTGGATAAAATGATTACCGCCGATAGCCAAGCAGTCGCCATCACCCGTAATCAACCATACGCTCAAGTCCGGGCGAGCCGTCTTTACGCCGGTAGCGATAGCCGCTCCACGACCATGGATCGTATGGAAGCCATACGTATTCATATAATAAGGTAAGCGGGAAGAACAGCCGATACCTGAGATAACTGCCATATTGTGAGGAGCCACTCCTACCTCGGCCATAGCCTTATGCAGGCAATTCAGTACCGCATGGTCGCCACAACCCGGGCACCAGCGTACGTACTGGTCGCTTTTATAATCTTTCGGTTGAAATTTAGTTTCTTCTGTTGTCATCTTTTAAGCCTCCAATATTTTAGTGAATTCCTCAACTAATCTCGCAACGACAAAAGGTTGTCCCTTTACACGATTGAAGCGATACGGGTTAAATCCGGGAACCTTTCCCCGTAAATAGTTAGCGAACTGGCCGTTATTTTGCTCAGCCACCACCACTTTCTTATACTTAGAAAGAACCTCAGCCGTATTCTTAGGCAGCGGGTTGATAAACTTGAAGTGAGCGAAAGCCACCTTCTTGCCATTCTCCTGCATCGTCTCCATCGCCTCGTAAAGGTGCCCGTAGGTTCCACCCCAACCAACGATCAATAAATCAGCGTCCTCATCTCCGATCACTTCCAGTTCGGGGATATAGTCGGCGATCTTATCGATCTTAGCCTGACGGGTCGTCACCATCTTCTGGTGGTTAGCCGGATCGGTAGAGATAGCGCTCGTCTCGTAGTCTTTCTCCAGACCGCCCAGACGATGAGCGAAACCTTCCGTTCCCGGAATCGCCCAGTAACGAACCAAGCTTTCCTTGTTACGACGATACGCCTTCCAGACTTCTCGTCTTGATAATTAGCTACGTAATTCGGCTTAATCTCCGGATATTTATCCATTTCCGGAATTCTCCAAGCGGAAGAACCGTTAGCGATAAAGGCATCGGTCAACAAGATAACCGGAGTCATATGCTCCACGGCCAACTTACCTGCCCAAAACGCGGCATCAAAACAATCAGTCGGCGTAGAGGCCGCTATTACCACGGCAGGGCTCTCACCATTACGGCCATACAGAGCCTGCATCAAGTCCGTTTGCTCGCTCTTCGTAGGCAAGCCCGTAGAAGGACCGCCACGCTGAACATCGATAATCACCAAAGGCAACTCAGCGATCACCGCCAAACCGATCGCCTCGCTCTTCAAGGCAAGACCCGGTCCGGAAGTAGATGTAGCCGCAAGCAACCGGCGAAACTAGCTCCGATAGAAGTACAGATACCGGCGATCTCATCCTCGGCCTGAACCGTGATAACGCCTAAATCCTTACGTTTAGATAATTCATGTAAAATATCAGTAGCCGGAGTGATCGGTAGCTACCCAAGAACAACTGCAAACCAGCTTTCTCGGCAGCGGCTATCAAACCATAGGAAGTAGCCTTATTACCATTCACGTCCGTATAGAATCCGGGCTCGGCTTTCTTACTCTCGATACGATACGTAGAAACCGAGGCATGGATGTTATTACCATAATTATAACCGTCCGTCAAAGCCTTGATATTAGCTTGGGCGATAACCGGTTTCTTAGCGAACTTATTCTGCAACATGTGCATAGCCTCCTCCAGCGGACGCTCGAACAACCAGCAAACAAGTCCTAAGGCGAACATATTCTTGCAGCGAAGAGCCGATTTATTGTCCAAGCCAAACTCAACCAATCCGTCTTTTACCATCGTAGAGATCGGAGCGGCAACAACCTGCACGCCAGTCAATCCCAGCTCAGTAAACGGATCATCGGTCGTAAACAAGGCCTTATCCAAATCACTTTTCTTGAAAGAGTCCGTGTCGATTAAAACAATCGCATTGGGTTTAGGTGTTTTACGTTCACCTTCAGCGCGGCGGGATTCATGGCCACCAATACGTCGGCTTATCACCGGGTGTAAAATCTTACGAGATCCCAAGTGTACTTGGAATCCGGATACACCACTTAGTGTTCCTTGTGGAGCACGTACTTCTGCCGGATAGTCTGGGAATGTAGAAATCTCGTTCCCGAAAACCGCGGACAGGTTTGAAAAGATTGTACCGGTTAACTGCATACCATCTCCCGAGTCTCCCGAGAAACGAATTACAACCTTCTCCAGCGTCTTAACTTTTGTCTGTTCTGCCATAATATACTTTATTAGCTTTATCGCTTATTGGTATTTAGATCGTCCGCAAAGTAAAGCATAAACTTTGCGAGTTCAAAACTTTTCCGCATCAAAAAGCAGAGAGGTATAGATCAAGATTATTAGATGATAGATTAAAATGATTAGACACATAACTATTCACTGTCTTCCCGTAATACATATATACTCCCGCCCTAAAGCCCTTATCCGATTTGATCATTCCTTGCACGGAACCGGCGTCGCCCAACGACAATAATAAAGGCACGAATATATTACTATAAGCCATCGAGGTAGTACGAGCCACCCGGTTGCTGATATTCAGTTTACAATAATGTAATACCCCATATTGCTCGAACACCGCGGGATCTTCCCTCGACAAGCAGCAAGTCGTCTCAAAGCAACCGCCTTTGGCTTACCCTCAGATCGATCACCAAAGCTCCCTTTTTCATCGTACGCACCAAGTCCGTAGCGATAATATAGCGATGTCTCGTATTAATATAACGCATCGCCCCGATCACCACGTCAGCGCTACGAAACGCGTTATGCAGCACATTCGGATGGAACGTGGAAGTAAAAAGCCCTTGCCCCAAGACCTGTTGTATTATACGCAATTTATTGATATCATCATCGAATACTTTCACGGATGCTCCCAAGGCCAATGCGCACGCGCGGCCACGGTCCCGGCGTTTCCGGCCCGATGATCACCACTTCCGTAGGGGATACGCCCGGGATACCGCCTAATAAGATCCCTTTACCTCCTTGGGTATTGCTCAACAGCTCGGAAGCGATCGTTATGGAAGCCGCCCCCTCGATCTCGGAAGTGACATTCAGCACCGGGAAACGATTATATTCATCCGCCATCAACTCATAAGAGATAGCGGTAATCCGTTTCGCCATCATCAACTCGAAAGCCTCTTGAGCGAATAAATTAAACTGCACCAATGAGAAAACGGTCGTGCGAGGTCTCATAAGCGCAATTTCCACCGGCAACGGAGGCAATATCTTCAAGATCAGATCCGCTTGGAAACTTCCGCAGGCGTATCGACAATCTCCGCCCCCGCCTCCGAGAAATGATTATCGGAATAGTTGATGCCTAATCCGGCGCCACTTTCCACCAGCACCCGGTGACCGCAATCGGTCAGCATATCCACTGCCTCCGGAGTTAACGGCAAACGTTTTCCGCCTCGCATCGTTCACGAGGAATACCGATGAGCAAACGGTTATTCACCTTGCTGATCTCTTTCAATAATTCCTGCGGGATATAGGCCCCCTGTGCCTGCCGGCCGTCGTTCGCTTCCATATGCTATAGGATTTTCATTAACGCGTTCGATATGTCATGTACATCAGATTCTGTTAACATCTTCTCGGCATCAAACGTTATGGACGCCTTCGTATAAAACGGATTCCTTTTCTCCAGACTCTCGGCGATAAACGCCTCAGTTCCTCCCCGGAACGTCCTTTCAACACCGGACGGGTATGTTTGCACAACTCCAGACGCTTCGCCAGCTCCTCGACTGACACCTTCAAGTAAACCGTCGTGCCAGAAGCGTTCATAAACTCCATGTTATTGAAAAAGCAAGGAGCGCCTCCTCCCGTGGAGATCAGCACGTCCTCAAACTCAGCGACCTCGTGAAGCATATTCCGTTCTATCTCTCGGAAAGCCTCCTCCCCTCTCTCGGCGAATATCTGCGAAACGGCCTTATGATAACGCCCTTCGATATAGTAATCAAGATCTATGAACGAAAGACCGGCGAGCTTGGCAAGCTCCTTTCCCACCGTTGTCTTGCCCGCTCCCATATATCCGACCAAAAAAACACGTTTCATACGTTATTATAATAGTTTTCGCAAATGTAAACTTTTTCCGGGAACTCTATCTTCTTTATTCCTAAGAATCAATAAAAAAATCATAGGCCAATGGCTTTTACGGTCTGGGTCGCACGATCCACTACTAATAAAGTATGACGAGCACCGGCTATTTTCTCGGGATAGACCATCGAATCTGTAAAGTCCTGCAATAATTTTCCGTTCTTAGGGCTGATCTCCCATAGCTCCGACCGTTTATCATCGACACGAAGCGTAACAAACAAACGATCCCCTACAAACGCTATCGACTGGGGAGACTTTTCAAATCCCAATGCCACCAGATACGGCTCGAAACCCACGTTCCCTACCCGAATGTCCGCAGGATCGAATAAATAGATCATATTTTTATTCTGAGCCGTCACATACAAAAATCCATCACTCCGTGCCGCTACCGCATAAGTACCCATTGCCTCTTGCAAATTCACGCTACGGCTATATATAGGTACCCGAGCAGCGGAACCGGGCTGTACATCTTGCTCCAAGACAACTACCAGTTTCCGTTTATCCCGGATAAAGACAGCCCCTTGACTAGCCGTCACATCAAACGCATGAACGGTCTGATAACCACCCTCACCCCAAGTACCCGTACCGATACAAGTAATGACTCATACGTTTCCGCATCAAACACATCCGTACGGCTTCCCGTATTCGTGACATATATTTTCCCATACGAGCGAGTCACGCCGTTTGGCTCCCCCGCAAAGGTCTCTTTCTTATCTCCGTTCATCCACTCAACCATACTTTTCACATGACGCACATTACCGGAAGATACATCAAAGACCTCCAAACTATAATGTCCCGGAGCGTCATTTGCTACATATAGCGTATTCCCATAAAGATGGACCGCTTTCGGATGAAAAGTTTCCACAGTGGCACCGGGAATATCCAAGACTGAAAGTGTAAATGAGAGAGGAGAACCCTCATCGCCAGCCCTATCCGTCTCCATCGGAGCAAGCCCAAGCCCGCCATCTATGGCATCCAATTCCGGATCATCGATAATGTATTTCGAGGAGGTATACACGTTTTTATTCTCTACCAGATTCTTATTCCTCCGGGTATGCAAGAAACGGCGGGAATAAATCGGCAATTTCTTACTCACGGAAAGCTGTGAGTAAACCTTCATACAAATCGTAGGGAAGCCTCCTTCCGCCGGATAATACGTCATATTCCCACTATGCCCATATCCCAAGCAGTGCGCCAGCTCATGATACGGCACATCAGTCCCGTTGGCATCATCCGCATAATGGGTAAGATAGACATATTCACCTAATCCAAAGGTATTTCCCCCGCCCAGGCCGACAACATTCACCACACGCCCATAACACAATCCGCCATGATTCAAGATCTTTTTCTTCAATACATCTATATCCACGATTTGCTCGTTATTTATCAGCTTACCACGCCACTTCTCCAGTTCCTCGTCAAAAAGCGAGGAAGAAAACATCGCCGCCATATTCAAGGAAAGGGCAACCGCCTCACGAGCCAGATGTGGCCTGAAGTTACCCCAGTTTGAACCAGAATACTTACCAAACCAAATATTCCACTTTGGTTTCACGTTAATCATTCCTTGATATACCGGATCTCCACATTCAATCCGCAAACTTATATTCTCGACCGCCATATCCGGATAGCTTCTATGGTAACCTCCTCGCCGGAACGCGTATAATAAACCTTCGCCTGTTCCAGAAAAGGCAACTTCATTTTAAACTCCTGAAAAGGTAAAACCGTAGTAAACTCTGCAAACCGTACCTCGTCCTCATAGCCTTCAATCGTCGCCCATACGATCACGTTATGTATAGCCCTGGGTGAATAGAAACGAAGCATCAGCTCATTCTGCTCGGTAACCGACACCTGCAAAGGTTCATTCACCTTGAATTTTCGCTGCGACGAATCGAAAAGAACCTCGTCCGGTTCCTCATCCTGAAGGATATAAGAAGTATTCGACGAATCATAATCCTCCTCCGCCATCCGTATTAAACCATATTTACTCGTTCCTCCACTATTATCCACATCATCTTCATCCGAACATCCGAGAACAAGAAAGCCTCCCATTACAAACAGAATGACACGAATGATCGTGTATCTCAACATTTCATTCATAAATAATCTCTACCAGTTTGGACGCAAAATAGTATTTTTATTTAACTCGCATAAAAGTCACCGTTTTTATGTAATTTTGCCCCGTAGACAGATGTAGATTCGATGATGAAATTTATAGATAAGTTCAATACAATCATCCATAAGCCATTTTTCAGCAAATATAGTACCTTAATGGGGCTATGGGCATTGCTGGGGGTTATCGCATGGATTACCAAGTATTTCCCCGGGAAATATAACAACTTCTCGATCTTCAGGCAATCCTTTTGGCATACGTTGAATGAGTTACCGCTCTATGCCGCCTATCCGGAAGAATACAACGATATTTTTCACTACGGGCCGGTATTTAGCTTGGTAGTAGCTCCGTTCGCCATTACACCGTTATGGTTAGGACTGCTTACTTGGTCGGTGGCGCAAAGCTTTTTTTTATTCTGGGCGGTCAAGATGCTACCGGGGACCAAGCGGGAACGCATCTTTATCTATTGGTTTTGTGCCCACGAGTTGCTTACCTCGCTTTTCATGTCGCAATTCAATATCAGTATCGCCGCTATCATTGTCCTCGCTTACGTATTGATAGAGAAAGAGAAAGACGTATGGGCCGCTTTCGTGATCATGTTGGGTACCTTTACTAAATTGTATGGGATCACGGGATTGGCGTTCTTCTTTTTCTCTCGCCATAAGATGAAGTTCTGCCTATCTTGCGTAGGATGGGCGGTCGTCATGGTCGTAGCCCCGATGATATTGTCCGGGCCGGATTATATAATGTCCCAATATACCGGTTGGTTCGAGGACTTATCCGGAAAAAATTCGGAGAACTTATTCGCGCTCATGCAGAACATTTCCTTCTTGGGAATGGTTCGTAAGATATCGGGATCGGTCAGTTACTCGGACATTTATCTGATAATAGGGGGATTAATATTATTCGGCCTGCCTTATCTACGCATCAGTCAATATAAATATGAGGCTTTCCGGAAAACGTTATTGGCCTCGGTGTTGATGTTTGTCGTACTGTTCAGCACGGGTAGCGAGTCCAGTACCTATATCATAGCGTTTATCGGAGTCGCTATTTGGTATACGGCTGTACCGTGGAAACGTTCGACATTGGATATTGTCTTGATGGTCTTCGCCTTTATATTGACCAGCATGTCTCCGTCCGATCTTTTCCCGAAATACATACGAGTGCATTATGTATACCCGTATGCGTTAAAAGCGTTGCCTTGTATGCTGATCTGGCTAAAGCTGACATTTGAGATGTGTACGAGGAGTTATAATCCGGTAAAGGTATAAATGGAATGAACGCACGAGCAGACATAGATTTGGTATTACCTTGTTACAACCCGCCTTCGGCTGGAGGAACGAGTAGCCACCCATTTCCGCGAAGTGGAGCGATTATTCAGCCCGGTACGTTTCCACCTTTTATTGTCAGTGATGGTTCGAGACGGGGATACGAGCCGGAAACGATCGACCGCTCCGGCAATTGATACCGAATGTCTGCGTCGTAGATATAAGCCCAACAGGGGAAAAGGATATGCCTTGCGAGAGGCAGTAAAGCGATGTACCTCTCCCTACATTATTTATACGGACTACGATTTCCCTTATACAAACGACTCATTCGGCAGGATGGTCGAGGCGTTGCTAGGAGGAGCGGACGTAGTCGTGGCTACCCGCGGCAAAAGTTATCAGGATAATCTACCTCCTTTCCGGCAAATGTTATCCAAACTGTCCCACATATGCAATACATGGGTCTTGCGGATCAAGATCAAGGATACGCAAGGGGGCATGAAGGGATTCAGCCAAGCGGGACAGGCGATATTCCTGACGACCCGTATCAATAGCTTCCTATTCGATACGGAATTTATCTATAAGGCAAGTCGCCGGAAAGAGATAAACTTACAGACAATCAACGCGAACATCAAAGAAGGACTGGCGGTATCCGATATGGGATTCAAGGTCCTGCGGCGGGAAGCGTTGAACTTCTTATCCATCTTATTTCATAGAGATTAATTGACATACATGATATTACTTAGTTTTGATATCGAGGAGTTTGACGCTCCATTGGAACACGGCGTGGAATTGCCGTTCGAGGAACAAATGCGTACTTCCGTAGAAGGAACCCGGAAGATACTGGCATGTCTGGCCCGTCACCGGGTAAAAGCGACTTTCTTTTGCACGGCGAACTTCGCCCTTCACGCAAGGATTTGATCTTGGACATCCAAAAGGGTGGACATGAGATCGCTTCGCATGGTTTTATCACTCGTCGTTCGAGACCGCCGATCTACGCAAGTCCAAAGAGGCATTGGAGGAACTGACCGGACAACCGGTGAACGGTTTCCGTATGGCCCGCATGATGCCCGTCGAAGAAGAAGAGATACATAAGGCCGGTTACTTATACAACTCGTCCTTGAACCGACTTGTATTCCCGGCCGTTATAACCATCTGGGACAACCCCGCACCTATTTCATGAAAGATGGCGTATTGCAACTGCCCGCCTCGGTGACCCCGATCGTCCGTTTCCCCTTATTTTGGCTGGCTTACCATAACCTTCCGGCCACCTTGTATCGTAAGTTAGCGCTTTGGACTTGGAAAGAGGACGGTTATTTCCTAACCTATTTCCATCCGTGGGAGTTCACCTCCTTAAGTGATCGGAAAGAGCTAAAGTTACCGTTTATCATGACCAACCATTCCGGTTGCGGCATGGAAAGAAGGCTGGACGCCTTGATCCGTTTCTTCAAGGATAAAAGAGCGTCGTTCGGTACCTATACGCAATTCTCACAAGAAATCTTGAGTAAGAGTCATGGCCAAGAATAAGTTTTATGTCGTATGGAAAGGGTTGAACCGGGAATCTATGATAACTGGGCGGAATGCAAGGCACAGGTAGACGGACAAGAGGGAGCCAAATATAAATCCTTCGAGAACCGGGAGGAAGCTGCCAAAGCCTTCGAGGCCGGCTATACCCATTACCTAAAGACCGCCTTTTCCCCGAAAGCCGTGGCCCGTCTCGCGCCGGAAGCCCCGATCGGAAACCCGATCAATGAGAGTCTTGCCGTAGACGCCGCCTGTAGCGGTAATCCCGGGGATATGGAGTACAGAGGCGTTTATACCGCTACCGGGCAAGAGATCTTCCATATCGGCCGCTGAAGGAGGGCACGAACAATGTCGGGGAATTCCTCGCCTTAGTACACGGCCTCGCCTTGCTACAGCAAAGGGAAGCGACCTGCCGATCTATTCGGATAGCCGCAACGCCATCAGCTGGGTCAAGAAAAAGAAATGCAAAACCTTATTAGCACGTAAACCGATCAACGAACCTATCTTCGACCTCATCGAGCGGGCCGAGAAATGGTTGAACACCCATACCTATACCACCCGGATCCTCAAATGGGAAACATCCGTATGGGGGGAGATCCCGGCGGATTTCGGAAGGAAATGAGGTAAAGGTAATTAAAATTATATCGTATATTTGCCCAATATATCGAATTCAAGCCTATGAAGATCGCTTTCGACGCAAAACGGATTACGCATAACGCTACCGGACTGGGTAATTATAGCCGGTTCGTAGTGAATAGTTTGTCCGCTTCTTTCCCGGAGCATATCTATCAACTCTATACGCCGGGCAAAGGCAAAGAGGCGTTACGGAAACGGATCGAGGAGCGTCCAAGTGTCTCATTCCATTATCCGGAAGGCAGGTTCGATAAACTATTTCCGTCTTTATGGCGTACCTCCGGTCTAACGGCTACGCTTCGAAAAGAGCACGTAGATCTGTTCCATGGCTTGAGTAATGAGATTCCTATGAATCTAAAACAGAACGGAATCCCAGCGGTCGTAACGATACATGACTTGATCTTCTTGCGTTACCCGCAGCTTTATAAACCGATCGATCGTTCCATCTATACCTACAAATTCAAGCAAGCTTGTTTACGATCGGACAAGATCATAGCGATCAGCAGGCAGACGATGCGAGACATCCGGGACTTCTTCCACATTCCGGAAAGCAAGATCGAGGTTGTTTACCAAGGTTGTGACCCGATATTCGGGCAAGCGGTTCAAGAAGACGTGAAATCGTCCGTACGCGAGAAATATCAGATAAACGGGCCTTATATATTATATGTAGGGAGCATCGAGGAACGGAAGAATTTATTGCTTCTGGTAAAAGCCCTGAAAGCCCTGAAAGAAGATATCTCCGTGATCGCTATCGGTAAGCATACGCCTTATACGGATACGGTAGAGACCTATATCCGGGAAAACAACCTGTCCGGTCGCGTCCGTATCTTGACCCATATACCTTTTAACGAATTAGCCGCTTTCTATCAGATGGCGACCTTATTTGTCTATCCCTCGTTTTTCGAAGGATTCGGTATCCCGATCTTAGAAGCCCAACTTGCCGGTATTCCGGTGATAGCGGCTACCGGTTCTTGTCTGGAAGAGGCGGGAGGACCGTCCGCTTTATATACCGATCCGAGAAACGAACAAGAACTGCGCGGCTTGATAGAGTCCGTATTGAACGAGCCGAAGCTGGCCGAATCCATGCGTTCCGGCGGACGAGAGAATATACGGCGATTCATGCCCGACGTATTAGCGGCTCATTTCATGCGAGTATACGAGAATATCTCACGATCTTAGCAAATCCATTTTATCCATACACAATGAATATACTTTTAGTCTATAAAGAAGCCGATATAGCGACCTACAAAATGCTGGAAGGATTGTCCAAGCTTGAGGACTTCAACATCTATATCGCTTCTCCCCAATCGTATACCGACAAAAAGATCTATGGGAATTGTACACCCTTGGATCTGCCGGTCATTACCTCGAAGTTCAACTGGAACGTTATTCGTGCCCTGCGCCAAATCATCAAGACTTATCAGATCGACCTAATTTACTCGCCGAGCAGTTCCGGTTTATCAAACGCTTTATTCGCCTCCATAGGCACACGGGCGAAGAATATCGCATACCGAGGTACGCAGGCTAAATTGAAGCGGTTCGATCCGACCTATTATCTAGGCATATTAAATCCCGCCGTGGAGCATGTCGTATGCGAGACCAAAGATATCGAGGAATATCTCTCCCGATTCATCGCACGAAAAAGACTAACGACCAGCACAAAGCCATTTGATATCGATTGGATCAAGGAGGCAATCCGTACGCCCAAACAAGCAGACGATATTCCGGACGACGCCTTTCGTTGCATCTATATCGGAGCGACGAAGAACAGGCCGTTCAAAGGCTTAACCGATTTGATTCATGCGTTTATCTTATTGGATGATCCACGGTACATCTTACGATCGTGGGAGAATATGGGGAAAATGATTTCCAATTAGCCCAACAGTCGAAGGTAAGCGCACAAATTCATTTTCTGGGACAGCGTTCCGACGCCATCTCTTTTCTGGTCACGTCCCAGTTGTTTATACTTCCCTCGCACCGGGATGCCTCCCCGAGAGTCGTGCGGGAGGCTATGGCTTGTTCCGTTCCTTGTATCGTAACAGACATACCGGGAGCAAGAGACTTAATCATAGACGGAGTCACCGGATTGTTAGTGCCGCCTTCTTCTCCTCAAAAAATGGCGGCGTCTATCCGCTCGCTTATCGATAACCCGGAGCGATTGGAAGCGTTCGCCAAGGCCTCACGTGAGCATATCATCCAAGATTTCAGCGTAAAGGCTTATACAGACGGCTTCGCCACGTTATTCAGATCGATCAAGAAGCATAGATTATTTACAGATTCAGAAACAACGGATATAAGCTAATGAATAGCTATCATAAAGATGGTCCTTCATTCCATGTTTATATTGGAAGGACAGGATATTTTTCTTAAGCTCATAATTTAGCTTTGTCCGTAGAATCATCGGCTTATCCCCATTATCCCGATATCCCCGGAAACCGGCATAATTACAATCCAACGAGAACCCCCGATAGGTCCCTAACACACCTGCCCCATAACAGAAAGCGTCGTTCTGACGATTAACGACATCGTTAGTCATCCAACAATAAAAACCCGCTAAAGCTTGCACACGGATCGAAGCGTTTTACATCTTTCCGCTTCCACAACGTACGTCCCAGATTGGCGTCGAACCAATAAGAGGCCGCATCCGTATAACGAGCGTCGCACAAGCGTCCGCCACTGGCGGTTTTCAGGTTGGCGCTTACCACGATATCCATCCATTTCTCGCTCCGGAGGGCTTGGAAATAAAAATTAAAGATCACGTCGCCCCGGCAAACGATCGGGGATTTCAGTTCTACCGCATAACGCTCATCCCGCACTTCCGGCGACATCTCATACCATTCTTGGAATACCCAACTGACATTCACCCCTACACGTCCCTTTACGACAGGAATGTACAAACGGGTAAAGATATCTTTCGTCTGATCGCCTCGCGTCTTATGATATTCCCCCCGAAGCTCCACTTCCCAACGGCTGGACAGGCTTCCTCCTACCAACTCGGGAATCGGAAAGGCATTTGGCCCGAAATAACGGGGCGAGTAAGTCAGATACTCTACCTTTTCCCACCATTCTAACGCCTTAACCGGAGATACATAGGCCAAAAGACAACTAACAACTAAACAGAACCGGAGTATTTGTATTTTCATAAAAGTCTATAATTCAAATTCAATCTCATGCTTCAACGCATATTTCTTCCAGAAACGATTTCGATAGTATAATATCCAACGAAGCATTCCGCTTTATCAAAATGCCGGCTCTCGCATAGGTCTCAGCCATTAAATGAAAAGCGGCTTCCCGTCCCCACAAGCGGGAGAAATTCGCGCATCCTCGTTTTAGCGAGACAGGCCCGAAATACATCCGGTTTATATCGATCAAGGAAAACCTAACCCCTTCCTCCGTACGATCGTACAATACATTTCCGGGAGAGAAATCGGCATGATAGACCTCCGCCTCATGCAACTCTGCCATATAAGTGCCTAACGCACGAAAAATATCCTCGTTCTCCTCTACCGGACGCTGTCCGACTTATACAATGTCTTATAGCTGGATTGCAAACTGATAAAATAACTATATCCCAAAAGGCCTTTCTCCCGAAAAAGGACATAAGCGATCGGGGCAGGAGTCTCAAACCCCTTGGCAACCAATCGCAGAGCGTACTCATAGGCTCGCACAGCCTTAGGCTGACGGAAAAAACGATAAATAACACGGTTTATCAAGAGGGGGACTCTATATCGCTTGACATTCAGTTCCACACCATCTACCTCAAAAACCTTGATCTCATTCCTCGCCTTATAAATCGTTTTTCCCTCTTCTGAAAATATACGAGGTACACGCCTTACAAAATCCTCGAATCGCCCGTACGCCGGGTTAATGATCTCCTTCATCCGAAACCATTTCATTTAAAGAGGTTAATACCTTGTTTATGATTAGATCCGGATTGAGCTGTTTCATACACGCCCAATCCTTCCGCAGGCAGGGCTTTTGGCCGAATACGGAACAAGGACGGCAAGGTAAGTCCAACTGGATACAATCTTCCGGATCCTGATGATATCCGTAAATCCGGCATAGGGATGGGTAGCGCCCCAAACGGAAAGCACCCGTGTACCGACCAAGGAAGCGAAATGCATATTGGCGGAATCCATGCAAATCAACAGATCCAACCGGCTGATCAAGGCCAGTTCCTGATCCAAGGAATACTTGCCCGCCACGCTTTTTACCCGGGGATACTCAAAAGCCCATTGATCCAAGAGCGCCTCCTCGTAGCCACGACCACCGAACAGGAAGATGGTAAAATCCTCTCGATCGGAAAGCTCGGCCATGACCAGCTCCATCTCCCCGGTCGGATAAATCTTTCCCCGGTGCTTGGCGAAGGGGGCGATACCGATCCATTTGCCCCGTCTTCGCTCCCACAAGGGGTTCCAAGGCGGATACATCCGGGATAGAGGTCTCATAAAGCGAGGTGAACGATTCCGTATAGTTAAGCCCGGCGTTGCGGAACACATCCGCATAACGTTCGATCACCGGGCGAAGTTGTTTAAATCGTTTATGCTTCGCGTCGGTCAACCGGGCACGATCTTTCCGGGCCTTATCCACGACAAACACCCGTCTGCCGTTCAAGCGGAACAGCGTACGGATAATCATGGTTCGCAACACATCGTGCAAATCCAGCACCATATCGAAATCGTATTTCACCAAGCAGAGGCAAAACGAAGCAATCCCGCCAACGTTTTCTCCGTGCTCTTCGTATTGATACCGATCACGTTCACGTTCTTCGGGCGGTTGATAAAAACCGGGATCAAGAACGCTTGCGTCAACACGGTAAACGAGTCCGTAGGATTCGCCTTGGCTGCGGAATAGATAACGGGAACGGTCATCGCCACATCCCCGATAGCCGAAAGTCGTATTACTAATATATTTGCCATTATTTCTTACCGTACAACACAGGATTCAAGCCGGGTCGTTGTACATCTTCATTTGCTTGTAGACCTCATGTATTTCTTACCGTCACGGATATCGGATAGCAATTGATCCAAAGCCATCGACAAATCCTTCTTCTGTTCCAACAAGACGGCCAACTTCTGCTCACAACGAGCCTTATGCTCGGCAGTAGCATCCGGACGGTTTGCCTCCTCACGCATATGATAGATCTTAAGCGTAAGGATCGACAGACGATCGATCGCCCAAGCCGGGCTTTCCGTATTGATCGTAGCGTCCGGCAATACTTTCACGTTCTTGTATTTATCCAGAAAGAAACTATCGATCAACTCTACCAAATCCGTACGATCTTGATTCGACTTGTCGATGCGGCGTTTGATAGCCAGCGCTTCCACCGGGTCGATCTCCGGATTCCGGATAATGTCCTCCAAATGCCATTGGACGGCATCGATCCAGTTCTTAAGATAAAGATAAAACTCGATGCTCTTTACCGCATAGGGATTATGCACTGTAGCATCTACATTGTCAGTTACATGATAAGCCTCCGTAGCTTGCTCAAAAATGCGGAAACATTGTTCGCTGAAGTTCATATATGATTCATTTTCTTTCTGTGAATACTTTGTGGGACAAAGATAATGCTTACGGATCAGAAACCCAATTCTACCGGATAAATTCTATCCTCTTAGCATATATCCTTTCTTCGGCAAGGATACGATGCCGGTAGACGGATCGTTATGAAGCGCTTTACGGAGATAGGTGACCTGCACATTCAAGGCCAGGGAGTTGGCGTATGAGCTAGTTCCCCAGACGGTTTCCAACAGAAGGTCACGATCCACCGCCAGATTCAGGTTTGTCGCCAGGATTCGCAGAAGATCCGCTTGGCGGGAAGTGATCAATACCTTGTTATTGCCCGTACGGATCTCATTCGTGGTATAGTTGAAGGTCGTGTTTCCGAAATGGAAGCTCTCCTCCTGCACGCTTTCATGGACACCGATCTCAAAACGGTCCTTGATACGGGCGATCAGCTCTTCCGGATAGAAGGGTTTCGCCAAGTAATCGTTTCCGCGCAAGCTAAAACCTTTCAAACGGTCGTTCTTATCGGAACGGTCGGAAAGGAAAAAGATCAAGACATGGCGGTCTTGCTCACGGATCTTTTCCGCTACCTCGAAACCGTTTAGGCCGGGCATGTTGATATCCAGCAAGACCAGATCCGGTTTCACGACCGGGAATTGCTCCAAAGCCATGGTACCATTGCCGGTATAAGTCACCTCATACCCCTCCCGTTCCAAGAATCGCTTCAAGACGAGGGAATACTTAAGGTCATCGTCAGCGAAAAGTATTTTCAATGTCGATTTCATAAGGCTGTAGTCGGTAGATTTATAGTAATTCGAGTGCCTTCACCTAATTCACTTCGCAGGGATACTGAACCATGATGCGCCTCTACTATTTGGCGAACGTAGCTCAATCCCAACCAATACCGGGAATTTGCTTATCAGGCAGATGAGACGAACGGTAAAACTTCTCGAATACCTTTCGCCGCTCATCCGGAGCGATACCGAAGCCATTATCCGAAACGGTCAATTCGACCCCTTGATGATTCCAAAGCACTACGATATCGATATTCACTTCCTCTCCCGAATATTTGATCGCGTTCTCTATCAAGTTAGACAAGACATTCGCCACATGTACCGGATCGGCCGTCAGATCCGGCATATCCGGGGGAAAGGCCGTCGAGAAAGAGACTTTTTTCCCGGCGGGGATATTGGTTAGGCGTACCACCTTCTCCACCAACTCACGGAGATTAAAAGCGGAAGGTCTCAGAAGCGTCTCCCGCTCGTCCGCACAGACATATCTTTCAATTTTCCCAGATAGGCGGAAAGATTATCCAACTCGAACATGGAGTCTTGAAGGACCCGTTCCGTCGTGGCCTCATCCATCCGCATCTCCCGGTCATTCAAAAAAGAGACGAATACCTTCAAGGTTTGTACCGGTCGCCTCAGCTCATGAATCATCGTATGCACGAATCCCTCACGCAACTCGTTCAAGCGCATTTGCTCCCAGATCGTACGGATCTGGAGACCCAAACAAGCCAGCAATAACAAGATAAGGAAAATACTTAGGAAAAGCTGCCATCCCATCCGGCCCAATAACGGATTCATGGGAAGATCCACATCCACCCACACCGCCTTTCGCTCGATCGGGGCGACTCATAGCATATCGAGATAGAGGTTGAAAACAGGTTTTTCGATAACGGCAACCATAAGGCCGACGACTGCCCGGACAAGGTATCGCTCGCTACGAACGGACGGACCCGATAATCCAGATCGGGCAGACCGACAGACAAGATGGAGTCCAAACGCTCCGCGGAGAAAGGCACGAAGAACTCCACGACCGAACGATCTACCCCAACCAATAAGCTATCTTCCGGCATATTCGGGTCCAGATGAAGCCGAAAACTATGGATCTTTGTCGTATCCTTGGGATAAAGCTGGAAACCGAACGAGTTTTTCAACCCGTTTAACACGCTATCACCAGACTGGTATTTCGACTGGCGTTCTATGATATAAGTACCTTTCGTCATCTCCGCCTCTTCCTTCCGTATACGAAATTCCTCCTGCCCGGCATGAAATACCTCACCGGCGATCTCATCCGCATAAGTACACATCTCATACCGGAACTGATTGAACAGCCAATAGCCTTGTACCCCGATCGCAGCCAAAGCCGCCGCCAACGAGATTACCCATATCCATCGAATCCTCTTTCCCATATCTTATTCCTTTCCGGCAAAGATAGATAGCTACTCCATGATTACAACGTACATGTAGCCATTTTTATAAGCGGAGTAATATTTCAGTAATAAAAATCTTCCTTACGGCGAACGCCCCTTCCCTACATTCGCGACAAATAACTTCTAAAACCAACAGATCATGAAACGAATCATAGCGACAATCGGCCTGCTTTGCGTAGGTCTGTCAGGGGCGGGACACGAGACGAACGCCCAAGTGACAATCAACATCTTCAACCTAAACGACGTACTAAGAGCCAAGCCCATCGACGAGACACGTTTCACGGTACAATACCAAACCACGTCCATGCCGGACACGCTCCAACCCGACAAGAAAGAGGAAGAGACCCTCATGCTGAAGGTCGGGGATAAATGCTCCGTTTACTATAGTTACGCCAAATTCCTCACCGATTCCGTACTAGAGGCCGACAAAGCCGCCGGAGCCTCACAAGAAGTCATCAATGAACACCTGCAACAATATTCATCCAAGACCAACGCACAGGTCTACAAGAACTATCCGGCGGGAAAGACCACGACCTTGGATGCCTTGCCGCCAGTCGCTTTCGCTGCGAGGAAAAGGAGGAACGCCCGGAATGGACCTTACTGCCCGATACGATGACCATCCTGTCCTACCTTGCCGGAAAGCGACATGCCATTTCAAGGGCAGGCATTATGAGGCTTGGTACACGCCGGAGATACCGAAAAGCGAGGGTCCCTGGAAATTATACGGATTACCGGGCCTGATCCTAAAAGCCCAAGACAGCCAAGGACATTACACTTCATCTGCACGGGTATCGAACTGAGCCGGGGTAAGAACCGATCCTTTTCGGGGGAAACGATTTCGAGCCGATCAGCCGCAAGAACCTGCAAAAGGCTTACGAACGATATGCCGCCGATCCTATCGGATACATCGCCTTGACCTCGCCACAGGTGAAAGTGACCGTCACCGACGATAACGGAAAACCTTACCAACCCAAGAATATGCCGTATAACCCTATAGAAAGGAAGAAAGATGAAACGGATCATACTACATATACACACTTTTTGTTTACTTACGCTGCTCTGCCCGGCAGGATTGGCCGCCCAATCCGTCATCCGAGGGATCGTGATCGACAGGGAAAGCCAACTGCCGGTAGAAGCGGCCACCGTGCAATTAACCAGAGGCAACGCTTCCCTTCCGATCAACTATACGTTAAGTAATAATGAAGGGACCTTTACCCTCACCCAACCGAAGCGGACGGACTCACTTCTCGTCTCCGTCTCGCTCTTAGGGTACCAAACCCAGCAACAAGCCGTACATGCCGGACAAACGCTTCGTTTTGAGATGGAGCCGCAGGTATTCAGCCTAAAGGAGGTGGAAATCCGTCCGGGACGTGTCTGGGGGCGGCAAGATACGATCAATTATGATGTCACCCGCTTTCTCTCCCAAAGGATCAATCCATCAAGGACGTATTACGGAAACTTCCGGGTATCGATATCGATGATCTGGGGAAGATCTCTTACAACGGGAAAGATATCCGTAATTTTTATGTGGAGGGACTGGATCTCACCAACGGGAAATACAAGCAAATCAGCGAGAACCTGCGAGCCGACGCCGTGCAGAACGTACAAGTGATGGAGAACCACCAACCGATCCGTGTGTTACAGAGAAAGATCAAGACCGAAGACGTAGCGTTGAACCTCAAACTGAGACCGGAATTCCGGGATCGCTGGCTGATCAATGCCGAAGGCGGTCTCGGCGCATCCCCGTTCTTATGGAAAGGAGCCGCTGACGCCTTGCAGATCAGCCGCAGCAGCCAATCCGCTTATCTATATAAAGAGGAGTTCTATAAATTAAAATATTGTAGTACAGTTGTTTATATGGTTCCAAGAGCGTAAATTTGCAGAAAATAAGAATTTTATAATGAACAAGTTATCCCGATACCGTAAGCTTCGTTATAAT
>ENA-OQDF01000092-OQDF01000092.1-human-gut-metagenome-genome-assembly--contig:-NODE-92-length-30312-cov-8.642405_pt1 | contig 30312 bp, 39 predicted proteins | sample MGYA00242769_ERZ504597 | MGnify/ENA primary metagenome ERZ504597 (study PRJEB26092, sample SAMD00036305) | human gut metagenome | host: Homo sapiens | study: EMG produced TPA metagenomics assembly of...
CCCCCGTTTTATCGCCCTGTTTTGACCGAGTTTGACTGATCGTCATCTTTTCTTCCTTGTCACGCATCGATCACTTTATTCTCTCCATTTCGGTCATTTTTATCAGACACTTTCTTTCTGTTCTCATTTTTGTACTTTACTTTTTCCGGATTTGGTACTAAAGTGAAAAGAAATCAAAAAAAGAATTTCCAGAAGAGGTGATTTTATTTGAAACGATACTATATTCTTCACTATTTTGATCCCGCCAATGTGGGCAGTTTTCTGCTTGTCTCACTGCTCGGCTGATTCTGGTGCTTGCCCTTGTGCTTCTGATTGCAAAATTGCAGATTCAGCGGCAGCTAAAAGAGGAGACAGAGGAAAAAGCGAAAAAATACGCCGGAAGAAACACCAGCGCAGGCAGTATCAGGTTGTGGAAAGCTTTTATGAGCTGGTTTTCTCCGGCACTTCGATTCTTCTCTTCCTCTCCCTCTATTACATTATCGATGAGCGTCTGCCGCAGATTTCGATGTACTGGGAGAAATATCAGGATGTAGTGCTTCTTGTCTTTATCGTGCTCTCCGTCTTTCTGACGAGCTGGCTCGATGTGGTTCTGGTAAAGCTCACGCACCTTGACCCGGAGCAGAAGGCGTCGGTGCGGCTGATTTCGGTCTTCTATATTGTACTGATTCTTCTGTACATCCGCTTTATCTACGAGGACACGAATTACGACGGCCTGATTCTCTATTTCCTGACACTGACGGTCGGCCGCTTCCTGTATTTCGACTTTACGGTCAAGAGTTTTCTTGAAACGATGCGGGGCGTGTTGGAAAATCTACCGCTTCTTGTCATCATGAGCGCCTACTCCGGTTTCGTGTGCTGGTATGGGTTCCATGTCGGCTTTCTGCTGAAATCAAATGGTGTCATTTTGAGCACCTTTCTTGCCCATCTGTTTATGGACTGCTCGATCTTTCTGCTCCACAAAACAGGAATTTTAAAGCATGTGATACGAAAAATTTAAAACCGGCATTTTTTTACCAGCCATATATCAAAAGCTCTGCAGATCAGAATTTTGCATTTTCTGTTCTGCAGAGCTTTTCTTATTTAACGTTCTTTTTTACATGCCAAACAGCAGTGCAAAGCCATGTACGACAAAAGCTGCCAGCCAGGCGATCACACACTGGGAAACGACAACACCGGCTGCCCATCTGCCGCCAAGCTCCCGCTTGATAGAAGCGACTGCCGCCACACACGGCGTATAGAGGAGGCAGAAAACCAGAAGGCTTAATGCGGAAACCGGTGTCAGAATTTCGGTCAGCTGCGCGGTCGTGCCGAACAGTACGGAAAGTGTGGAGACGACACTCTCCTTTGCCATAAATCCGGTTAGAAGGGCGGTCGATACTCTCCAGTCTCCAAATCCAAGCGGCCGAAAAACCGGGGCGAGACGGCCGGAGACAACGGCGAGAATGCTGTCCTTGGAGTCCTCCACGACATTGAGATGCGTTCCAAAGGTCTGTAAAAACCAGATCACAATCGTGGCAACAAAAATGACGGTGAATGCCCGCTGCAGGAAGTCTTTTGCCTTATCCCACAAAAGCTGTCCGACATTTTTTGCCCCCGGCATGCGGTAGTTTGGAAGCTCCATGACAAACGGAACGGCTTCCCCCTGGAATAAAGTTCCCTGCATCAGCATCGCCATCAGGACAGCCATGAAGATACCACCGAAATACAGAAGAACCATCACAAGGGCACTGTATTTCGGGAAGAATGCGGCGGTAAAGAACGCGTAAATCGGAAGTTTTGCCGAACAGCTCATAAACGGAGTTAATAGGATCGTCATTTTCCGGTCACGCTCGGAAGGCAGGGTGCGGCTCGCCATGACGCCCGGCACGGTACAGCCAAAACCGACCAGCATCGGCACGATACTGCGGCCGGAGAGGCCGATTTCCGGAGCAGCTTATCCATCACAAATGCCACGCGCGCCATATAGCCGCTGTCTTCCAGAATGGACAGGAAGAAAAACAGGGTGACGATGATCGGAAGGAAGCTTAAGACACTTCCGACGCCGTTAAAAATACCGTCAATCACAAGGGAATGAAGCACCGGATTGACGCCCCATGCTGTCATGGCGCTGTCCACGAGCTCGGTCAGTTTTCCGATCAGAACCTCCAGCACACTCTGCAGCGATGCTCCGATCACATGGAAGGTCAGGAAAAAGACAGCCGCCATAATCCCGGCAAAACATGGCAGAGCCGTATATTTTCCGGTCAGCACACGGTCAATTTTTGTGCTCCGCACATGCTCGCGGCTCTCTTTTGGTTTTACCACGGTCTCACGGCAGACTTTTTCAATAAAATTAAAACGCATATCCGCAATCGCCGCCGCGCGGTCCAGGCCACGCTCCGTCTCCATCTGACAGACGATATGCTCGAGCATCTCTTTCTCGTTTTCATCGAGGGCCAGCTGCTCCAGGATCAGCGCATCGCCCTCTGCCAGCTTGCTCGCCGCAAACCGCACCGGAATATCCGCCCTTGCGGCGTGATCCTCGATCAGATGCATGATCGCATGCAACGCACGGTGGACGGCACCGCCGTGGTCATTCGCCTCACAGAAGTCCTTTCTGCCCGGTTTTTCCTGGTATTTGGCCACATGGACAGCATGGGCAACCAGTTCATCGATTCCCTCGTTTTTTGCAGCGGAAATCGGGATAACCGGGATGCCAAGTCTCTCTTCCATCTGGTTCACGAGCACAGAACCGCCGTTTTCGCGTACCTCATCCATCATGTTGAGGGCCAGTACCATCGGAACGTCGAGTTCCATCAGCTGCATCGTCAGATACAGGTTTCGTTCGATATTTGTCGCATCTACAATATTGATGATGCCGCGCGGATGCTCGTTCAGAACGAAATTCCGGGTGACGATCTCTTCGCTTGAATACGGCGACATCGAATAAATGCCGGGAAGATCGGTGACCAGCGTGTTTTTCTGGCCGCGGATTTCACCGTCCTTCCGGTCTACGGTCACGCCGGGGAAGTTTCCGACGTGCTGGTTGGATCCCGTTAATTGGTTGAACAGGGTGGTCTTGCCGCAGTTCTGGTTTCCGGCCAGCGCAAAGGACAACAGCTCTCCTTCCGGCAGCGGATGCTCCTCTGCCTTATTGTGGTACTTTCCGCCCTCTCCAAAGCCGGGATGCGGAATTGCTTTCGCATCCGGCTGCTCTTTTTCTTTTACAGCGTCCCGCATCTCATCAATGGCAATCCGTCCGGCATCGGCGAGGCGGAGTGTCAGTTCATAGCTGTGAATCCGCACTTCCACAGGGTCTCCCATCGGTGCATACTTTACCATCGTCACTTCCGCCCCCGGAATGATTCCCATATCTAGGAAGTGCTGCCGCAGCGCGCCCTCTCCTCCTACCGTGCGGACGGTCGCTGTTTTGCCGATCGGCAGTTCTTTCAGTGTCATATATTTCACTCCTTATTGATTCTCATTATCAATAGTAAGTATATGACACAATTCGACTGCGGTCAAGCAATTGCCATTATTTCTCTTTTTGTTTTTCTTCGAGCTTCTTCTGTACACTCGGAAACAGCTCCAGATCCGTGTGTGGGATTGCCTGGGCCGCTTTCATCATAGAGATGAAAGCGGCGACCTGGCCGAACTGGATGTAGACCATCTCGTCCAGAATGCGGTCAATATCGTCGATGCAGGTCCGATCCAGCAGGATTTTTCTGCTCCCGCAAGCGACGTATTTCCGGCGCAGATCAGGCGGCTGCGGTCCATATCCGGGTACATGCCGATCGTGATGGCGGATTCCTTTGAAACGTGCTTTCCAAATGCACCAGCCGCGTAAAACCGGTCAATTTCTTCCATGGAAATGCCGGATTCACGCATCATGTACTCAACCATCGTGTAGGCCGCTGACTTTGTACGAAGGAATTCGGCGATATCACTCTGATAGAAGCACAGCCCTTCACTATATTCAACGCACCACTCTCCCGTCTCCGGGTCTTCCTTGATCTTTTCGGACCGCTCCGGCTGCAGGGTACCGAACAGGTTGATCCAGCCATTTAGGAATAATTCCGCGAGCAGATCGATAATGCCGGAACCGCAGATGCCCTTTGGCTTACCCTCTCCGATTACATGGCACTGGATTTTCCCGTCTTCTATTTTTACCGTATCAACAGCGCCTTCTGCAGCTCGCATGCCGGTTTTGACCACGCCGCCCTCGAGCGCCGGACCGGCAGCGCCTGCGCCGCAGAGCAGAAATTCCCGGTTTCCGACGACAAGCTCGCCGTTCGTTCCGATATCAAAAAACGCTGATCGTTTCTTTTTTATAGAGTTCCGTTGCGATCATACCGCTTAATATATCACCGCCCAGGTAATTGGATTTTCCCGGCACGCAGTAGACACATCCCTTCATGGGAAATCCCATCTCTTTCGCCGGAAGGAATCCGACGCGGTCTGCGCGCACGGCGTACGGGGATGAAAAGACGCAGAACGGATCCAGTCCCAGCAGGAAATGGATCATCGTTGTGTTGCCGGATACGACCATTGAGAGAACATCCGACGGCGCAATTCCTGTCTTTTGGCGAAGTTTTTCAAAGAGCAGTGTAAATGTCTCCATCGTACACGCACGGATGTCCTGCAGTACCTCCGGTTTATCCTTACAGGCAAAGATTCTCGTCAGAATATCGGTTCCATAGGCAGTCTGGCGGTTGTATTCGCTCTCCTCGGCAAGCACAGTACCGTCGCTGCAGTTTACCAGGCGCACAACGACGGTCGTACTTCCAAGATCAGCGGCATAGCGTAATGCTCTGCTGCTGTATCGCCCGCTTCCAGATCAACCACCTGCCAGATGCTTCCATTCCATGCGAGGGAAACCGTTATGTTATAGTCTGCCTCATCGCAGATGGGATACAGTTTCTGCAGCGCTGGAAGGGTAAATGATGCGGTGATTCCTTTCTCTTTTAATGCATCCAGTATCCGCATCTGGCTGGAGCGGGCGTCCTCCTCCGTCGGCGGGACCAACCCCAGATACTGTTTCTGTGTTATTCCTCTATTCATTATTACTTCCTCATTTCCTGATCATTTTTCTGTTTCTTATTGTAGCACTTTTCTCTTTTCCAGAGAACTTATTTTTTTCACATTTTTACTACATTTCCATCACAGATTCCCATTATACTGCAAAGCATAGAAACAAAAAAGGAAGCAAACAAAACCGGAAGCCGATTCCGGAACACAGTTTAAAATACAGATACCAGAAAGGAAGCATTTATTATGATGGACTACAGAAACAACTACAATAACGAAAACGAAACCAATAATGAGAACATGATGGCAGCAGAGCAGAACAGCTTCAACGGAAAGAAACCTTCTTCCAAAAACAAAAAAGCTGCTAAGCTTGCAAAAAAATCGGAGCCATCGCCTTAAGCGCAGTTCTGTTCGGCGGTGTTGCCGGCGGTACCTTCCAGGCAGTCAACCACTTTGCCGGAAGCACGACAGCCACTGCAACAACAACCACTGCACAGCAGACGACTTCCAACAGCAGCCTCTTAAAAGCCGCTGCCACATCCTCAAGCTCCACTTCCACCGGAACGATGGATGTTTCCACGATTGCGAAAAACGCAATGCCGTCGATCGTCTCCATCACAAACCAGTCCGTACAGGAAGTACAGAACTACTTCAGCATGTTCGGTTACGGTGCCCAGACTCCGCAGACCGAGGAGACCACAAGCTGCGGTTCCGGTATCATCATCGGAAAGAATGACACCGAGCTTCTGATCGTCACCAATAACCATGTAGTAGAAGATGCCGATACTCTTTCTGTTAGTTTTGTAAACAATCAGGTCTGCAAGGCAAATATCAAAGGTACCGATGCCGATAACGATCTTGCCGTCATCGCCGTTCCGCTCTCCGAGATCCCGGATGACACGATGAGCAGCATCGCTGTTGCCACGATGGGCGATTCTGATTCCGTTGAGGTCGGCGAGCAGGTCGTTGCGATCGGCAACGCACTCGGCTACGGCCAGTCCGTTACGACCGGTATCATCAGTGCTGCAAACCGTGTGATCGACAGCGATTCCTCTTCTGACGGAAGCTCCGATGGAACAACGGCAGATACTTCTTCCACTGATACAACCGGAAAGACCTACTTACAGACCGATGCAGCCATCAACCCTGGCAACAGCGGCGGCGCTCTTCTGAACATGAACGGAGAGGTCATCGGTATCAACTCCGCAAAACTTGCTTCTACAGAGGTAGAGGGCATGGGCTATGCAATCCCGGTCTCCCGTGTTTCCGATATCATTGAAAATCTGATGAATGAGCAGACCAGAACAAAGGTTGCCGCAGAAGATCAGGGAACGATCGGCATCAAATGCCTCGATGTCAGCAGCCAGATCCAGCAGGCATACAATATGCCGGCCGGCATCTATATCTCCGAAGTAACCTCCGGCGGTGCCGCTGAAAATGCAGGTCTGAAATCCGGATACGTTCTGACCAGCTTTGACGGACATTCCATCACCTCCACCAGCGAGCTGAAATCCCTGCTGCAGTATTACTCTGCCGGCGAAACCGTCGAGGTGGAAGTACAGGTTCCAGACAACGGATCCTATGAGACAAAGACCTTCTCCCTGACCCTCGGAACGAGCATCAGCTCTTCGGATGATCAGCAGAGCGATTCCCAGCAGAATGCGGGTTCATCCCGCTCTGCAGAGGGAGGAAATACCCTGACCTCCGCTACTCCTTCGATCTGACTGCCCGCTCTCCCGTGAAAGAAATCCATAAATAAAAAACATCATAAGCATGAAAGAAAGGCCCCGAAACATAACTCCAATGTTTCGGGGCCTTTCTCCTATTCTCTTAATCCATTTCTTATTTTTCTGCTCCTGCAACTGCCTCGCGGGCTGCTTTCTCTTCCGGATCTTCATCCAGAATGGAGAATGCAATATTGGTTGCATGGTCCGCGACACGCTCGAGTCCGGATACAAGATCGGAGAAGATCATGCCGGCTTCCGGCGTACATTCGTTGCGGGTCAGACGCTCTACATGCTTCTGCTGCAGATCCCGCTCCTCCTGATCAATGGAATTTTCAATATCAATGATCTCCTGCAGGTGCTGCAGATCATTCTTTGCAAACATTTCGATCGACTCATCGAGAATTTTTAATACCATATCCAGCATCTCGGAAAGATCCAGTTCGCCCTGTTTGCTGAAGGTCACATTGTCATTCGTCATCTGCACAGCAGAATCTGCGACATTTTCGGCATGATCACCAATCCGCTCGATATCATTGACCACATGGAACAGCGCACCGATGCGCATAACGTCTGATGTCGGCAGCGATGCCTGATTTAAGTGAACCAGATAGTTCGTAATCTCTTTGTTCAGGAAATTAATATTTTCCTCGACACGGTAGACCTCGTCGATTTCTTTCTGATCGCGGGTCACCAGCGTATTCATCGCGCGAATCAGGTTGGTCTCTGCCATCTGTGCCATACGCTCCATCTCACGGACAGCTGCAGAACTGCAGTCGTCGGGGACATCGCATGTTTCGAGCTGATGTAGGCAAGCTCGAACTTTTGTCTTCCTCGTCATTTCCGCGGATGATAAGTACGTTGCCTTCACCAGAAGCGGGGTAAACGGCAGCATCAGGAGTACCTGGCATACTTTGATGATCGAGTTTGCATTTGCGATCATACGGCCTGCTTCGTTTCCGGAAATACCCATAAAGAAGTCAACTACCTGTTTTCCAAACAGCAGGAAAATAATGGAGCAGACAATCGTTCCGGAGATGTTGAACAGCAGGTGGACACATGCCGCACGTTTTGCATCTTTTTTGCAGCCGAAGCTGGCAAGAATCGCGGACATCGTACATCCGATGTTGCATCCAAGCATCATAAACAGACAGATCGGAAGTCCCATCAAGCCCTCTCTTGCAAGAAGCATGATGATTCCGACCGTTGCAGAGTTACTCTGCAGAATCGCGGTAGCCACCCAGCCGACTAAGAACGCAAGAAACGGATTCGTCAGGGATCCGAGGGCGTTAACGACTGCCGGGATCTCTTTTGCTTCGTTCAGGGCTCCTGAGATACCGGAGATACCCATAAACAGAATACCAAATCCCAAGATAACCTCGCCGAGACGGCTGATCGTCAGATTGTTCTTTACGAACATAACCATCAGAACACCGATGATGACAAACAGCGGCGCGATATCCGCAAGGTCAAACGCAATCAGCTGTCCGGTAACTGTCGTACCGATGTTTGCTCCGAGGATAATTCCAGGAGCCTGTGCCAGTTTCATCAGACCGGAGTTTACGAAGCTGACCACCATAACGGTTGTAGCGTTGGAGGACTGAATCAGCGCGGTAAAGAAAATACCGACCAGAAGACCGATCACACGGTTCTTCGTAAATACCTCCAGAATGCTTCTCATCTTGGATCCGGCAACCTTCTGCAGTCCTTCACTCATCAGCTTCATTCCATATAAGAAGAAGCCCAGACCGCCCATCAAAGACACTATTACACTCATATTCTTTTTTCTTCCTTGTCTTTTTCTGATGTCTTTTCAAAATCCCTGTCAAAGCATTTTCATGTTTTGGTCTCAATATTTTACATTTCCTTAACGCAGATTTTACAAGACACCTTTTTATCATAAAAGAAATCATGACATTTGTCTATAGAAAAATTAAAAATTTCGACAAGAAATTTTCAGATTCTTTTCGTTTCTTTCTTGCATTCTACTTGATAATATTGTAACATTTAGGATGTTTCCATATTATGAGGCGACATTTCCGCCTACAAAATTCAAAAGGAGAGAAAACTATGGAAAAGTTTAGCAAGCTGATGGAAAACACATTCAAGCTGCGGGAAAATGGAACAACGGTCAAAACCGAGATCATCGCCGGTGTCACCACGTTCATGACGATGGCGTACATTCTTGCCGTCAACCCGAACATCCTTTCCTCCACCGGCATGGACCACGGCGCTGTCTTTACCGCAACGGCTCTGGCAGCCTTCCTTGGCACCCTGCTCATGGCACTTTTCGCCAATTATCCATTCGCTCTGGCACCAGGAATGGGCCTCAACGCCTATTTTGCCTACACCGTTGTTCTCGGCTACGGATATAGCTGGCAGGCAGCCCTGACCGCCGTTTTTGCAGAAGGTATCATCTTTATTGTACTTTCTCTGACCACGTCCGTGAGGCGATCTTCAACTCCATTCCGGTCAGCCTGAAATCTGCAGTCAGCGTCGGCATCGGTCTGTTCATCGCATTCATCGGACTTCAGAATGCAAAAATTGTACTGCCGAACTCTTCAACCGTGGCAGGCCTCTATTCCCTGTCTTCCTACAATGCCAACCTGCAGTCTGCAGCCACATTAAACGGAACAGAGTATGTGGCAGGAACGTTTAACGATGTCGGAATCACCGTTCTGCTCGCAGTCATCGGTGTTATCCTCACCGCCGTTCTTGTCGTACGCAATGTAAAGGGAAACATCCTCTGGGGAATTCTTGCAACCTGGATCCTCGGCATGATCTGCCAGGCATGCGGTCTCTACGTTCCGAACCCGGCAAACGGCTTCTACAGCCTGTTCCCGGATTTTTCCAACGGACTTTCCATTCCAAGCCTTGCCCCGATTTTCGGAAAACTGGATTTCTCCATTCTGAAAACAGGCGAGTTCTTCGTGATCATGTTTGCATTCCTGTTTGTCGATATGTTTGATACCATCGGAACTCTGATCGGTGTATCTTCCAAGGCAAACATGCTCGACAAAAACGGAAAACTTCCGCGCATCAAGGGCGCGCTGATGGCAGATGCTGTTGCTACCTGCGCAGGTGCTGTTCTTGGTACTTCTACCACAACAACTTTCGTTGAGAGTGCTTCCGGCGTTTCCGAAGGCGGCCGTACCGGTCTTACCGCTGTTACCACTGCAATCCTCTTCGGCCTCGCTCTGTTCCTCTCCCCGATCTTCCTTGCCATCCCGTCCTTTGCAACGGCTCCGGCACTGATCGTGGTAGGCTTCTACATGCTGACCAACGTAGTCAACATTGATTTCAGTGATCTTTCCGAGGCGATTCCGTGCTACATCTGCATCGGAGCTATGCCGTTCTTCTACAGCATTTCCGAAGGTATTGCCATGGGAGTTATCTCCTACGTTGCAATCCAGATCCTGAGCGGAAAAGCAAAAGAAAAAAAGATCAGCGTGATCATGTACATCCTGGCTGTTCTGTTTATCTTAAAATACCTTCTTCTGTAATGGCTTTTTAACGATACAGAACCGCATAAAAAGGCTCCTGTCCCACAGATTTTATTCTGTGAAACAGGAGCTCTTTTTATGCTCTGAATCAAAAATTTTTATTCTGCCAGGGTCCGGTAAAAGCAGGTGCGGTTTCCGGTGTGGCACGCTGCGCCGACCTGTTCTACTTTGGCAAGGATTGTATCGTTGTCGCAGTCGATCAGAAGCTGTTTTACATACTGCACATGGCCGGAGCTCAGTCCCTTCGTCCAGAGCTCATTGCGGCTTCTGCTCCAGTACGTCATTTTTCCAAGGCGCAGTGTCGTCTCAAACGCTTCTTCATTCATGTAGGCGAGCATCAGCACTTCGTCATTTTCCGCATCCTGTACAACAACCGGAACCATGCCGTCGCTGTTTGTCTTAAAATCCGCCCAGGTAAAATCACATTTTAATGCTTGTTTCATCTCTTGTTCTCCTCTTTTTCTGCTCTTACAGGCTGCCCTTGGTCGAGAGCACGCCGGCAATTCTCGGATCGAAGGAAGTTGCCTCATCGAGTGCCTTCGCAAATGCTTTGAACATCGCCTCGATGATGTGGTGGTTATTTCCGCCGTCAAGCACTTTGATATGCAGATTCATCTGCGCCGCATAGGAAACGGCGTAGAAGAATTCTTTTACCATCTCGGTCTCCATCTCTCCTACTTTCTCCCGCGTAAATTCTGCCTGGAAAGAGAGATACGGTCTGCCGCAGAGGTCAACGGCCGAGAGCACCAGTGTCTCGTCCATCGGAAGGATTCTGTCGCCGTAGCGGCGGATGCCCTGTTTGTCGCCGACTGCCTCGCGGATTGCAGTTCCGAGCACGATACCGGTGTCCTCGATCGTGTGGTGGCCGTCTACATCAAGATCTCCGTCTACAGAAACGGAAAGGTCGAAAAGACCGTGGCGGGCAAAGCCGTCGAGCATATGGTCAAAAAAGCCGATGCCGGTGTGGATGTCGCTCTTTCCCGTTCCATCCAGATTTAATGTCATGCGGATCTTTGTTTCTTTTGTCACGCGTTCTACGCTGGCTGTTCTGTTCTCCACTTACTCTTCCCCCTCAAAACGGACGGCAATCGAATTGGCGTGTGCCGTCAAGCTCTCTGATTTTGCAAAGCTCTCGATATCCTCGTGGATCTCGGAAAGGGCTTCTCTGGAATAATAGATGATGCTGGATTTCTTCACGAAATCGTCTACGGACAGCGGTGAGAAGAATTTGCGGTTCCGTTCGTCGGCAGGATATGGTTCGGGCCGGCAAAATAGTCACCGAGAGGCTCGCTGGAGTTCTCGCCGAGGAAAATAGCACCGGCGTTATGTACCTTCATCATATCCTCAAACGGGTTCTTCGTCACGATCTCGAGGTGCTCCGGTGCGATGGCATCTACGGTGTCGATCGCTTCCTGATGCGAATCGGTGACAAGGATGTAGCCGAAGTTGTCCAGTGATTTGGAGATGATGTCGCTTCTGGAGAGGACTTTTAAGAAACCGTTTACCTCTTCACTTACCTTCTCTGCCAGTTCCTGGGAGGTGGTAATGAGGATCGCACTTGCAAGCTCATCATGCTCAGCCTGGCTTAAGAGATCGGCTGCCACGAACCGCGGATTTGCAGTCTCATCAGCAAGGACAAGAATCTCACTTGGGCCTGCGATGGAGTCGATGCTGACATTTCCGTATACGGCTTTCTTTGCAAGGGCAACGTAGATGTTTCCAGGTCCTACGATTTTATCGACTTTTGGAATGCTCTCGGTTCCGTAAGCAAGGGCTGCAATTGCCTGTGCACCGCCGATTTTAAAGACGCGGTCCGCACCGGCTTCTTTTGCTGCCGCAAGGACAACCGGGTTGACTTTTCCGTCTCTGCCGCACGGCGTTGTCATGCAGATTTCTTTGACTCCTGCCACTTTTGCCGGAAGAATGTTCATCAGAACGGAGGACGGATACGCTGCCTTTCCTCCCGGAACGTATACGCCGACACGGTTCAGGGCGGTCAGCTTCTGGCCAAGCATCGTTCCGTTCTCGGTAGAGGTGAACCAGCTGTTCTGTTTCTGTTTTTCGTGGAACTCACGGATATTTTTCATGGATCTGCGGATGACACCGATCAGCTCTGGATCTACGATGTTGTACGCTTCATCAATCTCTTCCTGTGTTACTTCTACGGTAGAAGCATCGAGTACCGCGTGGTCGAATTTCTCGGTATATTCGAAAACGGCTGCGTCTTTTCTTGTTTTTACATTCTCAATGATCTCCTGCACGGAAGCCTCGTACGTTCCGTACTGTGTCGGGCTTCGTTTCAGCATATTCTCCAGAATATTTTCTGTAGTCTCTTTTGTCAGTTTTACGATTCTCATACCAGTGCTCCTTTCAGATCCTGAATTAATTTAGTAATTCTCTCATTTTCCATCCGCATGCTCACCTGGTTGACAACCATGCGCGCAGACAGCGGGCAGACCTCCTCGAGAACGGTCAGGCCGTTTTCCCGTAAAGTGCTTCCTGTCTCTACAATATCCACAATCACTTCGGAAAGTCCGACAATCGGTGCCAGCTCGATCGAGCCGTTCAGCTTGATCATCTCAACGGTCTGGTGCTTGCGGTTGTAGAAGTAATCCTTGGCAATGTTTGGGTACTTCGTTGCCACACGGATCTGCTGGTTGTGCTGCAGCAGCTCACGCGCGGATTCCGGTCCGCAGACACACATGCGGCACTTGCCGTAGCCAAGGTCCAATACCTCGTAGAGGCGTCTTCCTTCCTCCAGAATCGTGTCCTTTCCGACGATTCCGATATCCGCTGCGCCGTACTCCACATAGGTCGGCACATCCGGACCTTTGGCGAGGAAGAAACGGAGCTTATGCTCTTCGTCCGTGAAAATCAGCTTTCTCGTATCTTTATTTTTCATTTCATCGCAGGTGATGCCGACTTTTTCCAGCAGCTCCAGCGTCTGGTACGCCAGGCGTCCTTTTGTCAGTGCAATGGTCAAATATCTCATCTTTTTCGTACCCTTCCTCTCCTACAGCTCCACCGGCTGTACTTCTCCTGTCGACAAATCGATAGCAAGCACCGAATCGCTCTTCTGAATATAGACAATGCCGCCGAACTGGTTCTTTCTGCCGTATTCTTCATAATCTGCAAGAACCTTGTCCCTTGCAAAGCAGACCAGCGCGACATCCATGCCCTTGCTTCTGTGCTCGTTAGCAAGTTTTACGGCCAGCGGCTGAAGAAAATCCGGGTAGAGTAGCATCGTTTTCGTATTGGCAATCGGAAGAGAAATTTTCTGGCGCTCCAGTGCATTCATCAGAGATTCCATGACAGTACAGAATCCGATCGCCGGCGCTTTCTTTCCGAAGTGCTGCAGCAGTGCATCGTAGCGGCCGCCTTTTACGATCGGCTCGCCGGTGCCGTAGGTGTAGGCCTGGAAAATAATACCGGTGTAGTAATGGAATTTGCTTAAAAGGCCGAGATCGAAGAAGACGTATTTTTCATAGCCGTAATCTTTAACGATCTCATAGATCGTAGCCAGACGATCGAGTGCCTCTCTTGCCGCCGGATTTCTTGTAAGGCCTTTTGCCTTTTCGAGAATCTCTGCATTTCCGAACAGCTGCGGAACATCACGGAGTGCTTCAAACAGATCACTTCGAAGGTTCTGTTTTGCCAGCAGCTCCTCGGCGCCAAAATGATTTTTAATGGAAATCAGTTCTTTTAATTCGTTCAGAACATCCTCGGCGAGCGCAGCTTCCTCGGAGAGCGCCTGGAAGAAACCTACGTGGCCGATGCTGATCTGGAAATCGGTAAGACCGGCATCCAGCATAACTTTTACGGTCATCGCAATGATCTCTGCGTCTGCCATTGCGGAATCATCGTTTAAGAGCTCGACGCCCATCTGGGTGGACTCTTTTAAGCGGCCCTGATAGCTGCTGCTGTTGACGAAGCTGCTTCCTCTGTAGCAAAGGCGGATCGGCATCGTCTCTTCCATGAAATACATGGAGGCTGCGCGTGCAATCGACGGGGTAAAGTCCGGACGGAGCACAAGGGTGTTGCCGTCGCGGTCAAAGAATTTGTAGAGCTCGCGGGACGGTGTTGTTCCCACTTCTCTTCCGAATACATCAAAAAACTCGACGTCGGTGTTTCAATATCCTGATATCCAAACGCATGAAATACCTGCTCAATCTGATTCTCCAGGTATAATTTTTTCGTACATTCCTGATTGTAGACATCCCGGACGCCTTCCGGGGTATGAATTAATCGATCCATGTTTTGTTGTCCTCACTTTTTCGCTTTAGTTCACTACCATATTACCATATTGAATTTAAAACTATGGTTAGTATATCGGAAAACATTTTCCCTGTCAACTCAAAATTTTAATCCGCTTTCGAATCCCGTATCTCCAGATCCTTCTGGATTCCGTTCAGGTACGGGACGAGAACGCTGCTTCCCGTTCTGGGAAGGAAGAATGACGTTTCAAGCTCGGTGTAGGAAAAATGCTTCTTTCCGCCGTTCTGTCCGCGGTCCCAGAAGGTTTTCATCGTCTCATACCGCAGGTAATAATATTCGTCCCGCGCCGTAAAATACAGCAGCAGGAAGGAAATCCCCCCTGCTGCTCGAAATCTTTCATAAACGTGACCTGGTGCTCGTGGATGTTTGCGAGCGGAAAGGAATCCGTTTTGCACTCTTTGGCATCGAAGCAGACGGGAATGCCCTGTACAGCGCCGATGTAATCAACGGTACTCTTCTTTTCAAAATAAGCCAGCGTGATGTGTCTGCTCTCCTTATCTATTTTGATCGGGGTGATCGGCGTCGGCACCTTCTGGATCAGTGCCAGATGCTTGTCACGGTACTGCTCGTTTGTGCGGTTGATCATTTCCTCCAACGTTGATCCGCGGAGTCCCCTCGATGTCCATGCCATAATTCCTGTCCTCGTCTTCGTTCTGTTCTTATTCAATCAGAGAAATTTTGTTCAGCGGCCAGTAGCGCAGAAAGGCCTTGCCGATGATCTTGTCTTTCTCTACGTACGGATTCAGCCAGTAGCGGGAATCCTTTGATACGTTCCGGTTGTCGCCGAGCATAAAGTAGCAGCCCTCCGGCACCTCATACGGTCCGAAATCGCCGACCGGTGTTTCCGGGCAGAAATCATCGCGCAGCGGCTCGGTGGAATCGTTGATATACACCTTTCCGTCGCGGATCGTAACCGTCTCTCCCGGCAGTCCGATGACGCGCTTGATAAACTTCTGCTTCTCGTCGTCCGGATAATAGAAAATAACGATGTCATACCGCTGCGGATCGCTCTTTACATAAGCAAGGCGGTTACCGAAGATCTGGTCTCCGGTCATAATCGTGTTTTCCATGGAAGGAGATGGGATTCTTGCGTTGATGACAATGACCTGCTCCACAAAAACAACGACTGCCACGACAATGGCGATCATTTTTACATATTCCCAGATTTCCCGTCCGATGCTCGTCTCCTCCGTTTTTCTTGGTTTTGTTTCTTTCTTTTCGTTGTCTTTTCGGCTCATAATCCTTCTCCCGTCAAATGTTCTCCCTGTAAAATCCGGCGCACGGATGATGGCAGGGGCGCTGTAAAGGTTTTTCCGGACAGATCCGATAAGGTGCCCGTAAGCTCTGGAAATACCGCCTTCCACGAATGGAGAAGTTGGTATTTCAGTCCGTATTTTTCCCGGAAGCGGCGGTTAAACTCCGCATCCCCGTATTTCGTATCTCCCGCAAGCGGATGACCGATGCTCGCGAGATGGCTGCGGATCTGATGGCTCTTTCCGGTCACCAGCTCAACCTCCAGCAGCGTACAGCCTCTTCCGGCACAGAGCGGCCGGTATGCGGTTTCTATGTAAACAGCATCTCCCTGCTGCTCTCGCTGAATCGAAACACGGTTTGTCCTCTCATTTTTTGTGAGGTATCCGCGGATCCGCTCTGTCTCTGTCACGGTTCCTTTTACAACCGCCAGATAGTATTTTCCAACAGCCCGCTCTGCGATCAGTTCTGAAAGCTGCTGCGTCGCCGCAACGGTTTTTCCGGCAAGAATCAGACCGCTGGTGTTCCGGTCCAGACGATTGCAGAGTCCGGCGCGGAACATGGTCTCCTCCCCGGCATTTTTTTCCGAAAGATAGGCGCCGAGCGCTTCGGTAAGGCTCACATCCGTCTCTTTCGCCTTCTGTGAGAGGACACCTGCCGGCTTGTTCAGGAAAATTACTTTTTCGTCTTCATAGACGATATCCAGCTTCGGATACTTTACCTGTTTTCCAGCCGCCGGTTTTTCCGGTGTTTTCCGAAATTTTTCGATGGTCTCTTCCGCCAGATACAGCCGGATCGTATCGCCTGTTTTCAGCTTTTCACTGCCGTCCGCCTTTTTCTGGTTCAGCACAATGTTTTTCTTTCGCAGCATTTTATAGAAGAAACTCTTTGGCGCCTCCTCCATATATTTGGACAGATATTTGATGAGCTGCTGCGCGCAGTCTTTTTCTGTCACGGTCAGTTCTCTCATAGCAATGGTCTCCTACAGTGCCAGCGCCAGCATCGTGTGTTTCACCAGTTCCGTGCGGGACAGATCCGGGTACCGCTCATCCGGTTTGAAGTTTTCACTGGCGCTCTTTTCCAGCTCATCGTAGTTGCGGTTCAGGGAATCGAGGCGCTCCAGAAATGCTTTTTCCCGATCAAAAATCTTCACATGGCATTTGTAGCCGTTGGCACGGATGATCTTGTTCAGATACGTAGTGCAGTCCTCGATCTGTTTCTGGTCTTTGGCGCGCGTGGTGTAGCATGCGATCTCCTCACCGCAGAACGCCGCTGCTTCGATCATCAGACTCGATTTTTCCTGTGTGATATACATTTCATATCCCATCAGCAGTTTTCCTTTTTTTGCCTCAATGGCATCGTACACTGCTTTGTCCACTGGCTTTTGCATAACCATCATGATAAAACCGACGGCGGCGCGGCAGCCCGGCAGACAGCCTACTACGGCGACAACCGTAAAAATGTTGCTCTTGTTTCCGTCTGCAAGCACAAGCCCGACAATAAAAACGATGGCCGGAAGGACGAACAGTCCCAGTGTCACAAGCAGTCTTTTTTTCTTTTCCCGGCGGATATAGCCGTAATCCCCTTTTCTGATCTTCATTCTTCTGTCATTTCCCTTCTTCGATAAGATCCCCGCTCATCTTCTGCGTGTTTATTTCTTTTTGTGCACGTTGCGGAGCGTCTTTTTCAGCCGTCCGCCTGTTTTTGCTTTTCCCTGTCCGGAACGGTCATTCGCCGTCTTCTGGCCAAAGCCTTTTCCGTTGGACCCTTTTCCTCTTGACGGTTTTCCTGCCTCCCCGGCCATCTTTCTCGGCCGTACGAGACATTTCGGTCCGAATCCGATCAGATCCTCCCGGTGTGTCCGGCGCAGTGCCTCGCAGACGAGCTCATAGTTCTCCGGATTCCGGTACTGAATCAGCGCACGCTGCATCGCCTTCTCATGCGGCGATTTCGGCACGTAAACCGGATTCATCGTCCGCGGGTCAAGACCGGTATAGTACATACAGGTGGAAAGTGTGGAAGGCGTCGGATAGAAGTCCTGTGCCTGCTCCGGGATAAATCCCATATCGCGGATGTACTCGGCAAGCTCCACCGCATCCTCCAAGTCACACCCCGGATGGGACGACATAAAATACGGAAGTGCGTACTGCTGCTTCCCCGTCTTTTTGTTGCACGCATCGAAGCGGCGGATAAATTCCTGATATACTTCGTGGCGCGGTTTTCCCATATAGGAAAGCACACGGTTCGAAACGTGCTCCGGCGCAACGCGGAGCTGACCGCTGACGTGATCCTTTACCAGCTCGGAAAGGAACGTCTGGTCTTTATCGGCCAGGACATAGTCAAAACGGATGCCGGAGCGGATAAAGACTTTCTTCACGCCCGGAATGTCTTTTAATTCCCGCAGCAGCTTCACATAATCTCTGTGATCTGCCACCATATTTTTACACGGCTCCGGGAAGAGACAGTTCCGGTTCGGGCAGGCGCCTTTGGTGAGCTGCTTTTTGCATGCCGGACCGCGGAAATCCGCCGTCGGGCCGCCGACATCGTGAATATAGCCTTTAAATTCTTTTTCCTGAACCATCTGCCGCGCTTCCGCCAGAATGGATTCGTGGCTTCTTGTCTGCACAACACGTCCCTCGTGGAACGTCAACGCGCAGAAACTGCAGGATCCAAAGCAGCCGCGATTGCTCGTCAGACTGTATTTGATTTCTCCAAGCGCCGGCACACCGCCGTCTTTTTCATAGCTTGGGTGATAGGCGCGCATGTATGGAAGCGCATAGACATCATCCATCTCCTGCTCTGTCAAAGGACGGGAAGGCGGATTCTGTACAATGTAGCCCTGGCCCTCATACGGCTCTGCCATCGGCTTCGCATTGATGGCATCGGTATTTTTATACTGAATCGCAAAGCTCTCCGCATACGTCCGCTTGCTCTCCCGCACCTCCTCGAATGACGGCAGCACCACCGGGTCAATCAGGTGATCCAGCGTTTTGCTCCGATAAACGGTTCCCGGAATAAAGGTGATATCATGAACGTCAATGCCGGCCGCAAGTGCATCTGCAATCGCTACGATCGAAAGTTCTCCCATTCCGTACGAAATCAGATCCGCACCGGAATCGAGAAGGACGGAGCGGCGCACCTGGTCAGACCAGTAATCGTAATGCGAAAGGCGCCGGAGCGATGCCTCGATGCCGCCGAGGATCATCGGTGTATGTTTATACGTTCTCCGGATCAGATTGCCGTACACGGTAACCGCGCGGTCCGGCCGTTTTCCCATGACACCGCCCGGCGTAAAGGCATCTGTTTTTCGGTGCTTTTTCGCCACGGTATAATGGTTGACCATGGAATCCATATTTCCGGAAGAGACAAGAAAGCCAAGACGCGGTTCACCGAAAATCGAAATGCTGTTCTCGTCCTTCCAGTCCGGCTGTGAGATGATGCCGACGGAATAGCCGTTCGCCTCGAGCACACGGCTGATGATTGCCGGTCCGAACGAGGAATGGTCCACGTAGGCATCTCCGATGACATAGACAAAGTCAAACTGTTCGATTCCCCGTTCCTTCATCTCTTCTCTTGTAATTGGTAAAAAGGCATGCTTTACTTTCCTTTCTGTGTTTCGGCGTCCGCTATGCCAAGCGCCGCTTTTTCTTTCTGCGTCAGGAGACGGGCACTGCCCTTTGGCAGCGCCGGATCAAGTTCCAGGCTCCCCATCGACAGCCGTTTCAAATAGACGACCGTTTTTCCGACCTTCTCAAACATGCGCTTGATCTGGTGGAAGCGGCCCTCACAGATGGTAATGCGGATCCGGCTTTCAAAAATGCCAGGCTCTTTTTCTGTCGTTTCCAGAATGGTAAGCTCGGCCGGAAGTGTCGGTTTGTCGTCCCCAATGTCGAGCCCTTCGGCAAATGCCTGCCGATCTTCTTCTGTCACTTTTCCGTCAATCACGGCCTCATACACTTTCGAGACATGCGATTTCGGAGAGAGCAGCCGGTGGGAAAGGGCTCCGTCGTTCGTAATCAGCAGCAGCCTTCGGTGTCCTTGTCGAGCCGTCCGACCGGAAAGAGGTCTTTTCTTGCCGCACCACTTAAAAGATCGAGTACGGTCCGGTCACGGCGGTCCTCCGTCGCAGAGACGACACCCGCCGGTTTGTGGAGCATCCAGTATTCCATTTTCACATAGGAAATGCTGTTTCCGTCCACAGTCACCTGCGCTTCATCCGGGTCGACTTTCAGTTCCGGGGCTTTTGCCGTAATTCCGTCTACGGCCACCCGTCCCTTCCGGATCAGGGCCTTTACTTCCTGGCGTGTTCCCACACCCATGTCCGCCAGATATTTATCGAGTCGTAATTTACTCATACCATCCGCCATCCTGCATAATATTTATTCTTTAACGTTCCGTTGTTTATTTTTCCCCAGCCAAGTGGGAAATCATCCAGGCACACAAGCACCCAGTCCTTTTTCCCCTGACACTCTTCCTCGGAAAACGAGAGTGTCTCACCCTTTAAGTAGCGCATGACACGGTCATCTCCCTTGGGAATGGTCAAACACGAAACGTATTCTTCTTTTTTCAGATACGCCGCCAGCGCCTGGGACGGCTCGAAGCGGTTTTTCTTAACGGTGCCAAGCGAAAGTCCGGTCCGCAGATAGCGCAGACCCTTTGCCGCACAGACACCTTCCGGCAGAAAATAGAGCTGGTCTTTCACAAGGGCAAACGAACCATTCTTCCAGTCCATGCGCACGCCAGCAAGAAACTCTTCCGCCTCTTTCGGCAGCTTCTTTGTCGTTTCCAAAAGGCGGGAAGCTGCCGTTTCCGGCTCTCTCCCTGCTTTTTCAGGAGCGCCACGAAATGGCCTTCTCCCTCCATCGCTGCGGGAAAATATGAACGCACCGGGAAAGATCGCGGCCATTCACGGATACTCCCGGCGCAAACCCTTCGTAACCCGGGGTAATTTCCTGCACTTCCATATCCGATGCGCATCCAGCAGCCCTGCGATGACCTCTTCGTTCTCCTTTACAGAAAACGTACAGGTAGAGTACAGCAGCTCTCCGCCCTCTGCAAGCATCTGATACGCCTGCTCGATCAGTTTTTTCTGGATCGGCACATAATGCTCCGGCCCATTTTCACTGTAGTAGCGCAGCATTGAGCTCTCTTTTCGGAACATGCCCTCCCCAGAGCACGGCGCGTCAAGAAGGATCTTGTCAAAAAAGGCCGGATACAAGGTTACTAATTTTTCCGGATCCTCGCTCGTCACGAGAAGACGTCCCACTCCCTGGATTTCCAGGTTGCGCAGCAGCGCCTTCGCCCGCGAATTGCTGATATCGTTTGCCAGCAGCATGCCGCCCTCACCAATCCGGCTTCCCAGCTCCGTTGCCTTTCCGCCCGGTGCCGCACAGAGATCGAGCACACGGTCATCCGGCTCAATTGGAAGGCGGGATGCCGGTGTCATCGCACTCGGCTCCTGCAGATAATACAGGCCCGCATAGTAATCGGCATCCTTTGCCGGATTGCAGCTCTCTTCATCGTAATAAAATCCATTGGGGATCCACGGAACCTTCTTAAGCGGAATATCGGTCCGCCTAAGAAACTCTTCTGTCGAAATTTTTCCGTTGTTTACCCGCAGTCCTCTATGTACCGCCTCGTCAAATGTCTTGCGGTATGCCTCATATTCTTCCTCACCGAGCAGCTGTTTCATCTCCTGCTCAAAGGCTTCCGGCAGTGTGATCATATCCGTTTATCCCCTTTTGTTCTAAAGTTCGTCTGTAATTGCCTGTGCGCGGTATCCCTCTGCAATCAGATCCAGTTCTTTGTGGAACCGTTTTAACTCCTGCAGATCGTTCTGCGCATAGATGTGATAAAACTCATCCTGAATTTTTTCTACTTCGCGTTTGTTCGTCACCTTGTAAAGATTCTCGATATTATTCAGGATATCCGTGATCAGATTCCGCTGTATCTGGGAGGAATTCTGTGCATCCATAATCTCACTCCGCACAGAGGACATCTCATTATCCAGCACAATAATCGCCTTTGCAGCTGCACTTAAGCGCTCCCGGATGTGATCCGGAATGTTTGCCTTATATTTGTACTGCAGCGAGTGCTCAATCGTCGCCCAGAAATCCATCGCCATCGTGCGGATCTGGATTTCCACCTGGATGCGCTTCGGGCCGTTCATCGTCTCCACGGTATAGTAAACAATGAGGTGATAGCTCCGGTAACCGCTGTCCTTCATGTGGCGGATGTAGTCTTTCTCGCTCTTAATCTCAATATCCGACCGCTTCTGGATCAGGTCGGCAACCTTTTCGATATCTTCAACGACTGGCAGATGATGCGGATGCCCGCGATATCCTCCACCTGCTCCTCCATCTCTTCGGGCACAATGCCCTTTCTCTGCATTTTTTCCAGAATACTGGAAACACTCTTCACACGGCCGCTCACGCTCTCGATCGGTGAGTACAGCCCTTTTCCGTGGTGCTCCTTGATCAGATGCCGGAATTTCACCTGTAATTCCTTGACAGCCAGCTCGTATGGTTCCAGAATCTCATGCCATAACAGTATATCCATGTCCCCTAATCTCCTTTTTTGCTCCTGCTTTCAGCCATTTTTCTTATCGGATGGTAAACGCTTTGGAAATTCAATCCCCACCCTGTTACTTTATGCCTGTCTTTTCTGTTTTATGACTGTTTTTCAGAAACTTTTTTGAAATAGACACGGGCAGTTTTTTATGCCTGCCGTTTCGAAAGCTGCTCCAGAACGCGGCACAGGTACTGATACGTTCTCTCCACGGAGGAAATCGAAAGCCGCTCCTCGGTCGTGTGGATTGCTTTCATGTTCGGGCCGAAAGATACACAGTCAAGACCGGAAAGCTTTTCATAGAACAGACCGCATTCCAGTCCGGCATGAATCGCTTCCACTGCCGGTTTCTGTCCATACATGGCTTCATATTCCACCACCATCAGATCGCGGAGGGCAGAATCCTCTTTATACTCCCATGCCGGTACGCGCCCTCTACGTGGAACTCACCGCCCAGGAAACCGATCAGATACTCCAGCTTGTCGGAAAGGGCTTCTTTTGCACTTCCCACGGAGCTCCGCACACTCGCACACGCATGCAGGTGATCCGGCTCTAATTTCAGAATACCGAGGTTCAGGGATGTTTCCACCAGTCCCGGGATCTGGCCGCTCATCTTCTGTACCCCGTTCGGAAGATTCATCAGGAAAAAGACGGTTTTCTGCAGGCTGACCGGATGAAGCGCCGGTGCAGCGCCCTCGCCTGTTTTCTCTACCGTAACGGTAATACCGTCATCTGTTCCGCTGTACTCTCTGCAAAGATTTTCGGTGAAGCGTGATGCTTCCTCTTTTAAGATCTCTTTCTCTCCGCCGTCGATGGCAAGAAGCATGCGGGTTGTCCGCGGAATGGCGTTGTCTTTTAAACCGCCCTCCAGCTCGATCAGGCATAATCCATCTTCCTGCCAGTTCGTACAGGAAACGGCCCGCCAGAATGTTGGAGTTGGCACGGTTTTGTGGATTTCCGTACCGGAATGGCCACCGGCAAGACCGGAAATCGTCACTTCCATCTGCTCACCCATCACTTCGCTTCTGCGCACCGGCAGATCCATCATGGCTGTCATACCGCCTGCGCACGATACGGTGAGAATGCCTTCCTCTTCAGAATCCATATTTAACAGTGTTCTTCCCTTTAACTCATTCCCGTTTAATGCTGCTGCGCCGAGCAGTCCGATCTCTTCATCCGTCGTAATCAGTGCCTCGATGGCCGGAAGCTGCAGATCATCCGATTCCAGCACAGCCAGCATATAGGCAACGGCAATTCCGTCGTCTCCGCCAAGCGTCGTGTCCCTGGCATAAATCTCATCGCCGTCGATGTGAAGCTCAAGGCCGTCCTTCGTAAATCGTGGCTGCTGCCCGGCTTCTTCTCGCAGACCATATCGCAGTGGCCCTGCAGAATCACGGTCGGAGCCAATTCACATCCCTTCGATGCCGGGCGGCGGATGACCACGTTGTTGGACGCATCCTGATACCAGGATAATTCATGGTCCCTTGCAAACTGAACCAGATAGTCGCTCACTTCTTTTGTGTTTCCGGAGCCGTGCGGAATGCGGCAGAGCTCTTCAAAATAATAAAATACCCGTTCCGGTTTTAATCCTGCTAATACGCTCATTTTTTCTTCTCCCATCTTCTTTTTTTCAAAGCTTCATCATACTCTATTTTAGAAAGCGGGAGGAGGTTCGAACGTCATGAAAAATCACTTTTATTTCTCTCTTCCCTGCTTCTTTTTTTCTGTCTTCTTATCTTTCCCGCGCGGACTTTTTCTATGCCTGCGAGGGTGTCAATCTCTGGTTTCATACCATTCTTCCGTCACTTCTGCCGTTTCTGATTCTGACATCTCTTCTTCTGGAAACAGGAGCCGCGCGGCGGATCTCTGCCCGTGCAGAAGTTTTTTTTCAAACGGTTTTCGGTCTTTCCCCGGCTGGGTTTTATGCACTTTTCTCGGTCTTTTCTGCGGTTTTCCCATGGGAGCGCGCATCACTGCCCAGCTCTATGAGGCAGAAGAAATTGACCGGAACGAAGCGTGCTATCTTTTAACCTTCTGCAGCAGTCCGAGTCCTGCTTTTCTGTCTTCCTATGTTATCTTAACTGCGTTTTCCGGACAGATCCATCCCGGGTTCGTCTTCGGCGTGCTCTACGGTTCCAATTTTCTAACTGGTTTTCTGTTCCGGCTTGTTTTCCGCCGCTTCCGCCTGCACCGGCACACCGCCCATCGGACACATTCCGTGGAAAAAAAGAGATGTCAAAACAGACTTCCAAAGGAAACCTGCTGGACACCTCTATCATGAACGGATTTGAAATCATTACACAGCTTGGCGGATACATCATCCTGTTTTCCATTCTGTCCGGACTTCTGATGGATCTGCATCCGTTTGGTTCCGCCTCGCCCCTGCTCTGCGGCGTGCTGGAAATCACGACGGGAATCGCACAGCTTGCCGCGTCCTCTCTTCCTTACGCCGGAAAAGTCTCTGCTATCCTTACCTGCGCCGCCTTCGGCGGTCTCTCTGTCGCTGCCCAGACAAACTGTATGATCCATAACAGCGGTCTGCCCCTCTGGCCTTATCTTGCCGGGAAGCTCTGCTGTGCTGCTTTCGCAGGAACGCTTGGTTTATTCCTCTTCGCTTTCCTCTTCTGATGCCGGATCATATTCCGGTACGACAACTTCTTCCTCTGGCTGCTCTTCTTCCGGAGCACCCTGCGGGGAGAGCTCACTTCTGTTCTGAACAACGGTATTGTAGCAGCTTGTCAGGGATTCTACAAAGCTGTTGTATTTCTCTCCTGCATCGTTTAATGCAGTCGTCATAATATTGCTTAAGTTGGCAAGCATATCATCGGTATATCCGATGGCACCGAGACGGATGCTGTTGGCATCGTTGGTTGCAGCATCCAGGATTTCCTGTGCCTGCTGGTTTGCATTGTTGACGGTCTCATTTGCCTGTGCGTATGCTGACTGCATCACTTCACTCTGCTCTACCATCTCTCTTGCCTTTGCCTGTGCCTCTGCAATGATGGCATCTGCCTTGTTCTGTGCATCTGCCAGAATCGCATCTTTGTTGCTGATGATCTTCTGGTACCGTTTGATCTCGTCCGGTGTTTTCAGACGGAGCTCACGGAGAAGCTCTTCTAATTCTTCTTTATTTACAACGATTTTGGTGGTAGACAGCGGCTGATATTTACAGCTCTCTACATACTCCTCAATTTCTTCGATGATCTGTTCAATTCTGCTGCTCATTTTAATTCTCCTTATCTTTTATCCTGCGGCATTCCTTCTGAATTTCGGGCGGCATACTTTGCGCGGATTTCTTTTTCCACAAAATCCGGAACAAATTTGTGAATGTCGCCGCCAAAAGCAGCTACTTCTTTTACTACCGTGGAGCTGAGGTACGCATACTCCAGCGAGGTAATCAGAAACGTGGTATCTACTTCCGGTTCCAGAACGCGGTTCGTCTGTGCCATCTGCAGTTCATATTCAAAGTCTGTGATCGCGCGGAGTCCGCGGACGATCGTATGCGCCTGGCATTCCTTCGCAAAATCAACAGCGAGCCCGCTGAAAGAACGGACTTCGACATTTGGAATGTCCTGGGTCGCTTTCTTTAGTATATTAACACGTTCTTCCACAGAAAACAACGGAGATTTTGAGGAATTATGTAAAACTCCCACGATTACGCGGTCAAAAAGCTTGGATGCACGCAAGATAACATCCAGATGACCATACGTTACAGGGTCAAAAGTTCCCGGGTATACGGCTGTCTTCATGATTCTTTTACTCCTTCGTGTTTGCTTTTCGGGGTAAGGAATACATGGACATTTGTCTTATAGATTTTTTTCTTCAGAATTTCGTATCCGGCATCCTCCGCCCAGTCGAAATCAGTATTCAGCGATGCTTCTACAATAATTAAGGTATCCTCACCGATAAAAGAGGCGTCGCGGAACGCATACAGCACGTCCTTTTCCAGTCCCTTATCGTATGGCGGGTCCATAAAAATGCAGTCAAAAGGCTCCTGTCCCTGAAGCGACTGCAGAGCTGCATGCGCTTCCATGGGCAGGAGCACTGCCTGCTGTTCCAGCTTCGTAAATTTTAAATTCTGCCGGATACAGTCTGCTGCAGCTTTGTTCTGCTCTACGAACCACGCGCGCTCGGCGCCGCGGCTCAACGCCTCGATTCCGATCGCCCCGCTTCCGGCGAACAGATCGAGAAAACGCGCATCCGGCAGATACGGCTGAAGCATATTAAATAAGGTTTCTTTGATCCGGTCCGTCGTCGGCCGGGTCTGTCTGCCGGGAACCGTCTTTAATGGAAGACTCCGGCATTTTCCTGCTATTACTCTCATGTTGGTCTTATTTTCGTCCTTACTGTTTTTGTTTGATGGATCAGTCGGCTTTCAACTGCTCTCTCCAGTCCAGATCTCCTCTTGCAAGTCCCAAAATCAGAGACTCCGCGGTTCCGATATTTGTTGCAATCGGGATATTGTACTGGTCGCAGGTACGGATAATTTTGTAGACATCCGGCTCTTTCGGATTGATCATCGTCGGATTGTAAAAGAAAATTACCATATCCATATCGCCGCGTTCAATCATCTCGGTAAACTGTTTGTCTCCGCCTACGCTTCCAGGCAGAAACTTGTGTACATGAAGGTTCGTCACCTCTTCAATCCGCCGTCCGGTGGTTCCGGTGGCGTACACCTCATGTTTCATGAGGATTCCCTTGTATGCAATACAGAAATCCTCGATCAGACTCTTCTTGCTGTTGTGTGCTATGATTCCAATATTCATTACTGCAAACCGCCCCTTCTCCTGTTTTTACTACCATGTACAGCAATTATAACAAATTTATTTTCAATACGCAATTCTTTTTGTGAATTTTTTACACAGTTTTTATATTTTTTTCTGCCGTTCCATTTTTCCTTCTTCTTTTACTTTCTCCGCTTTTCCGGAAAAAATACAGAATCTGGAAGTTTATTTTTGTTTTCTTTCCACATACTATGACCGTAGCAGAACAGATGAAAAACACATCCGGATCTGCTTCACAGCAGCTTTTAACAAGCACAAAGATAAAGGAGGGAATGAACATGGCGAATCGTTCATCGAATACCGCAGCAGTACCAGAAGCAAAAGGCGCTCTGGACAAATTCAAATTTGAGGTGGCAAGCGAACTCGGCGTGCCGCTCAGTGATGGCTACAACGGTAACCTGACTTCCAAACAGAATGGTTCTGTCGGAGGTTATATGGTCAAAAAGATGATTGAGCAGCAGGAACGCCAGATGTCCGGCGGTTCTTCTGGCCAGTACTAATCATCCCGGTATAACATCCTGATGCCGGAACAGGCATCAAAAAGCGTGAGCTCTTTTCTTTTCGGAAAAGCTCACGCTTTTTTCTTGCTCCTGCAGAGCTGGTACATAATACTTACAGATCAATGCTTCCGGTTACATCATCATTGATTACGTAGTAAGCAGTAAATTCCTCCGGTTTTACATAAACCTTCAGGCTCTTTAATTCTTCTGCTTTCTTGCCATATCCTTCGATCCAGATCTGCTGGATTCTCTCGTACAGATCTTTCTCCTTGATTTCTCTTCCGCCGAACTGCAGAATCATCTCCTGCTCCGCTTCTTTCTTTGCTGCTTTTGCAGGTGATTTTTTCTCTGCCGGCTTTTTCACTGCTGCTGGTTTTTTCGGTGCAGCCGCTTTCTTTGTCGTTGTTTTCTTTGCTGTTGTGCGGGTTGTTTTTGCAGCTTTTGCTGCCGGTTTTTCTTCTGCTTTTGCAGGTGCTTCCTCTGCTGCTGCAGTTTCCTTTACAACTTCTTTTGCAACTTCTTTTACAGCTTCTTTCTCTGCTGCGGTTGTTTTTTCTGCTGCTTTGGTCTCTACTTTTACTGTCTCGTTCTCTGCTGTCTTAGCCTGGGCAGCTGGTTTTTTCTTTACCATATCTGTTTCCTCCCATTTGGACCGGCCCTGTATATTTTGGAAGAGCGTCCTGCGAACTATCATTCAGGCGAACGCTTGACACTCACGGTCCGCACATTTTTTGATTCCTTGTTTATGATACATGAATTTTTTTGGCATTTCAAGTAATATCTGATTTCGCACGAATTTTCCACGAAATTGTACCGTCATTTTCCATACTATCCAATCAGGCTGTTACTTTTATCCGATTTTGCATTTTAAAGCCGGATTTTTTGTAATTTTTCACAATCCAATGTCGTGGTTTTCCAGATCAAGATACGATTTCATTACCTTTTTCAGCAGTTCATGCTCCGGTTTTTCAAAATAAGGATCGTCGGCAAGCAGTTCTGAAGCCGCCTCACTCGCTTTCTGCAGGATATCGGCATCCCGGAAAATATCTGCCATCTGGAATTCCATATCCCCGCTCTGGCGCGTTCCCAGCAGATCGCCGCTGCCGCGCAGTTTCAAATCTTCCGAAGCAATATAAAACCCGTCGTTCGAATGGTTCAGGATTTCCAGACGTTTGGCGGTCTCCTGATCTTTGTTTCCGCGGATGAAAATACAGTAGGACTGATGCTCTCTCTTCCTGACACGTCCGCGGACGCGTGATGGAGCTGTGCAAGGCCGAACCGTTCGGCATTTTCCACCATCATCACCGTCGCATTCGGCACGTTGACACCGACCTCCACGACTGTCGTCGAGACGAGTACCTGGATTTCTCCGCTGGCGAACCGCTCCATGATCTCGTTTTTCTGCGCCGCCTTCATCTGTCCGTGCAGCATCTCTACTGTGATGCCCGGCAGCTCTTTTTTCAGGAGCTGTGTATAGTCGGTGACGTTTTCCGCTTCCAGACCCTCGCTCTCCTCCACCATCGGGCAGATCACATACGCCTGACGGCCCAGTTCGACCTGACGCGTGATAAAGCGGTAAGCTTTTGGACGGTAAGACGTATCCACCACACAGTTTTTGATCGGCAGACGCTTCGCCGGAAGTTCATCAATCACAGAAATCGAAAGATCTCCGTACAGAATGATAGCCAGGGTTCTTGGAATCGGCGTTGCACTCATAACGAGAACATTCGGCGGTTCCCCTTTTTCAGCAAGTGCCGTTCTCTGCCGGACACCGAAGCGGTGCTGTTCGTCTGTGATGACAAGCGCCAGATTTTTGTACTGTACCTTTTCCTGAATCAGTGCATGTGTGCCGATCACCATTTGCAGCTTCCGTCTTCCAGACTGGCATAGATTTCCCGGCGTTCTTTTGCTTTCGTGGATCCAGTCAGAAGGCGGGGATTGTATCCCGTCAGATTGTTTTCTTTCAACAGAGTGCAGAGCGATTCATAATGCTGCCGCGCCAGAACCTCCGTCGGAACCATCAGCGCCGATTGGTAGCCGTTCTCAGCTGTCATAATCATTGCAAGGAATGCCAGAATCGTCTTTCCGCTTCCGACATCTCCCTGTATCAGCCGCGCCATGCGGGTACGGCCTTTTAAGTCCCGCTCCAGTTCGCCCCACACGCGCATCTGTGCATTCGTGAGACGGTACGGCATATTTTCGATGACTTCCTCCGTCTTCCAGACGGCGCGGATCGGGAACACATTGGTAATTCCCTCCGTCTGCTCTTTTAACTGCCGCAGGGACAGGATGAAGAGAAAAAACTCTTCGAACACAATTCTGCGCCGCGCCGTTTTCAGATGCTCCTGGTCTTTTGGAAAATGAACCTCATGGAGGGCATAATTGATTTCACAGAGTTCATACCGGGCACGGATTTTCTCCGGCAGATAGTCCTGCGCAGGTGCGCATCGTTCCAGCACCTGTGCTACGGCCTTGCTCACCATCTTGTTCGTGAGACCGGCTGTCAGCCCATAAACCGGCTGAAGACTTGCCAGAAGCTCATGGTATGCGGCAGGAGTGAAGATTTCCGGCTGCTCCATCACGAGACGGCCTGATTTTTCCTGTATCTTCCGCGGAAGATAAAAACACTGCCTTCTTCAGCGTGCTCCGCAGAAACGGCATATTAAACCAGGTAAGCTGCAGCCGCACCGGCTCCTCGTAG
>ENA-OQDF01000093-OQDF01000093.1-human-gut-metagenome-genome-assembly--contig:-NODE-93-length-30259-cov-8.489280_pt1 | contig 30259 bp, 29 predicted proteins | sample MGYA00242769_ERZ504597 | MGnify/ENA primary metagenome ERZ504597 (study PRJEB26092, sample SAMD00036305) | human gut metagenome | host: Homo sapiens | study: EMG produced TPA metagenomics assembly of...
GGCGCGCGCCTGTTCGGGCGTGCTCGCCGCGCCAAGTTCGGTTGTTCCCATATCGGACATCCCATCCACCATTGCGCTCACCTTTCCCGTCGGCCGCCGTCCGGCTTTTCCCGAACGAACTGCCGACGAACCCCGAAATCAGATTCCGCAGAAACGGACGTTCAGAGTCGCTTTCCCTCACCTTGGTCGCCGAACGTTACGGGAGCCGCGCGATTCATGACGCGTATGTTTCCGCATTGCAAATTGGCGGTGCCAAGTGGAAACAAACCATGGTTAGGTTGGACGCCGAAGACGCACGCGAACGCTGACGCAACACAACAGCGCAACAGCAATAAAGCGGCAATCAAAAGACGCGGAGCGCGGAAGAGAGGTTCCCATGAGTTCGATCGTTCTGGCAGTCGGTAACGGCAAGACGCTATTCGGAGGCGCAGGCGTGGCGCCCGACGCGGATCTGGTTCGTTTCGTCGATCCGGAAAGCCCCATCATCAACGCGTTCGATTTGTGCGCACTGCGTGGCGACGGCATTTTCGAAGCGACCACGGTATGGAAGGGTTTCCCGGTTTCGTTGGAGAACCATCTGAAGCGTCTCGCCAATTCCGCCCGCCTGGTGGACATGCCCGAGCCGAACATTCCCGCGCTCACCCGCGCGGTCCAGCTGGTCATCGACCAGTATGACGATCCGGAACCCGGTCCGATGCTGCGCATCATCGTCTCCCGTGGCCTCGATCCGGACACCGGCGTGGGCAAGGCGGCCGACCGCACGCCGACCGTCTACATCTTCCTTGACGCGAAGGGCACGCTGCATTCGCTGGAGCCGATCACCATGGCTTCGATGACGCGCGGCTACCCGTCGGACATCACCGCACGCGCCCCGTGGCTGCTCAACGGCGCGAAGACGCTGAGCTACGCGTTCAACTGCGCCGTGCACCGCGAATGCGCCCGCCGTGGCGTCGGCGACGCGATTCTGTTCACGGAGGACGGCTACACGATGGAATGCCCGAATTCGTCGATTGTGGCACGCTATGGCGATACGTTCGTCACGCCCGACCCGCGCATCGGTATTCTGAACGGCACATCACAGCGCGAAATGTTCGCCTGGGCGCTCGAAGAGGGCAAGAAGGCGGAGTACAGGAAGCTGCCGATCGCCGAGCTGCGCGAAGCGGACAGCCTGTACATGACGCACGGCGGATGGTCGATTCCGATCAGCGCGATCGACGGGCGCGCACTTGCCGTGGATGCGGCGGAGATCCAGGCGATCAACGATGCGATCCATTCGGGCCGCACGCACGAGGACGCGTTGAAGATCGGTCCGACCGGCGATTACGAATAAGGCGAAACGACCCGCTTAGCAGGTAAAACGGCCCGTCCAATGATGGGCGATACGGCCCGCTTAGCGCGTGGTATCGCCCAGTTTGCGCGTCACGGGAATCAGCACGTCCGGCTCGTACGGCTTGCGTCCCGTGGCGCTTGTCGTATCTGCTTGGCATCCCCTTCCTTGGCGATCGCACGAACGATATTGCCGACCGCGACCTGCGCGATTTTGTCGAAATTCTGCGCCACCGCGGTCATTTTCATACCGGCCAGGTCGGTCAGATACGTGCCGTCGTAGGCGATGATCTGCAGGTCGCGCGGAATCGAAATATGCCTCCGCATCGCTTCGCGCACGCAAAGCGCGGCACCGATATCGGAGCTGACCACGGCATCGACGCGTCCACCGGCATACTGTTGAGCACAGCATTCACCGCGTTCTTATACCCTTGGAAATCCTCCACATTGCCGGCTTCGACGTACTCGTACCGCACGCCGGCCGCTTTCAGCTCCTGCTCCAACGTAAGGTAGTAGCGGACGGCCGGGAACGTTGTCTTGTGCAGGTCGAAATCGTCCGGGCTGTCTCCATTGCGCGCCGCCAAATCGAAGAACTGGTCGCGCGGGCCGCCGATCATCACCACGTGGTGCGCGCCGGTGTTGACCAGCATGTGCGCCATGAGCCGGCCGCCCTGCTCATGGTCGGAGCCGATCGACGCGATGCCGCCGCCCAGCACACGGTCGAAGGCGACGATGGGGCGGTGGATGGACGTCCAGTAATCGTTCGGATGGGTGGTGTGCGAGCAGACGATGATGCCGTCCATCATGTGACGGCGCAGCATGTCCACGTATTCGACCTCGCCGTTTTCCGCGTCGGCGGTGGAGCACAGCATGGTGCGCAGTCCTTGCGCGGCCAGCTCGCGTTGCAGATGCGCGGTAAGGGTGGCAAAGAAGGGGTGGCGGATGGTCGGCACGATCACGCCGACCAGGTTCGTGCGGTTCTTGTACAGGTTGCGTGCCAGCTCGTTGGGCACGTAATTGAGCTCTTTCATGGCGGCTTTGACGCGCGCGCGCATGTCGTCGGACACGTAGCCCGTCTTGTTGACCACCAGCGAAACCGTGCTCAGCGAGACCCCGGCCTCTTTCGCCACGTCGCGCATGCCGACCATTGCCCAACACCTCTCCCCCGCATCGTCGGGATGTTTCCTTACAAATCGCGATATTATGTGTTATTTTACATGCATCTGTAACGTTTCTTTGCAATCGTCCGCACAATATGAACTATCAATTGACGAAAGACGCCCTCCCCCTCTTCAATTCCCCCGAAAAATCCACTTTTTCACCCGTGAACGACGTATGTTTCACGACGCGTTCCACGCATCTTCCACGCACGCTCCGCATGTACTCCACACGCGTTCCGCCCGCAAAAGGGGCGGTGCGACACTTGCGATCATCTCGCTTGCGTCGCACCGCCCCTTGCGTTGCGTGGCCGCCGTCGATCCAGATGTGCCGGACGTGCCGCTGCCGGTGGAATCGCCAGCTTGGTCGAAACGGACGACTCCGCGCTGCTTGTCGAAGCTGGCTTTCCTGATCGTCACCGTTGCGCTGCTTGCCTTCAGACCGTGCTCTTTCGCAACGGATGCGTCGATGGTGACGGTGTAATCGCCGTCATCGGCAACGGAAAACGCCCACTTGCCGTCGGCAGCGGTTTTGGTTTCCGCCGTTGCCTTGCCGGACAGCGTGATGGTGACGTCGGCGATCGGCTTCTTGTCGGCGTCCTGCAGGATGCCGTTGACGCAGCCGTTGCTGGCGGTCGGATTGCATTCATCGACGGCCTGCGCGCCGGAATCGGCTGCGGACGCGATGGCGGGAGGGAGTACGAAAAGCATCGAGAGAACGGCGACAATCGAACAGAGTATGACGATTCCCGGTCGACGATGCCGTGTGAGATACGTTACGGCTGTCATAGGTTTTTCCTCTCTTGTTGTTTTCACAACGTAGGAGAGGAAACAGCTCGCGCGGTTGCGCTCAGATTTCCTGAACGTTACCCGATGACCGCCCGTGTAACGTGAAAATTACGCGAGGCTGAGCCGGTGACAGCTATGCGTGGCCGCCCAGCATGGCGATGCCGAATCCGAGCGCCACGCAGGCGAGCGGCACCGCGACCGTGGCAGCGCCATAGCCCAGGGCCATGGCGAAACGGCGTTTGCGAATCAGCGACAGCACCTCGTTGATCGCCGACGAGAATGTTGAGAATCCGCCGAGGAACCCCACAACGAACGTCATTACCGTGCCCATATCAACCGACTGCGCATAGTACGACATCATGGCGATGCCGGCGCACAGGGAGGCGACGCCGTTGATGACGAGCGTGGCCAGGGGGAAGCTGTGGTTGCCGTCACGGTTCCAGCTGCGTTGGATCGACACGTCAAGCACATAACGGGCCATGGCGCCGATGCCGCCGAACAGGCAGATCATCCAGGTCATCAGCGCACCTCCCCTGTGGTCGGGTCGGCGACGAGCGGGATTTCCGCGGTGACCGGCTTGGGTTCGAAGCTGGGCAGAGGTGCGACGGGTTGCGATGACTGCGGCTGCGATTCGATTTCGGCACCTGCCCGGTCTGCGCGACCTGCTGGGCGACCTGGGCCGCTGCTGTGCCGCCTGCGCGGCCTCCAACGCGGCCTGCGCGGCCGAATGCGCCGCATCCGCCACCTTCACGTGGCGCGCGCCCTGCACGCCCGGCACGTTGTTCTGCACGTTTTGCGCGTCCGGCACGTCCGATTCGCCCGAATCGGCCATGGGGACCGTCTGCGTAACACTCTGCGTAGCCGATACTGCAGTGTCGGTCATCTGGACGTCCTGCACGATGCCGTACGCGTCCGAATCGCCCGAATCGGACATTGAGGATACGGAAGCCGTGGAAGCATCGGCGATCGCGTTACGGACCCGCTTGCGTGTGCCGCGCGCCAGCAACGCCTGCATCAGCGCCACGCCAACCGCGGCCGCGATCAGACCGCCGGCGAAACTTCCCGCAAGATAGCCGAGCGCGCTGCCGAAACGCTGCTCGCGCATGCCTTCCATGGTTTCCAACATCACGCCGGACATCGTCGACAGTCCGCCAAGCAAACCAAGCCCGACACCACGGCTGACGACCTGCCGTACCCTGCGGCGCAGCCACGACGCGGTCGCCATGTATTCGGTCAGCATCGCAAACAGGAAGCAGGCGAGCATATTCGACACGAACGTGCCCACCACGAACGGCGAACCGTTCACCGACGGCAGCAGCAGGTCCGTGGCGCGACGGAACCCGACGCCGACGAAGCCGCCGACGAACACCACGAGATACATCAGCCATCGGCAAGAGGGTTGAATCGCGCCTGCATGCGTTTCATCGGCGCGAGCGGAATCTGCGGCGGATGCTTGGATGCGGCGGCACCGGACGGGCGCACATCCGCGCGCGCCACTTCGGCGACGTCGATCGACTGTGTGGCGGGATTCGGCTCATCACCCGCGTTTGGCGAGTCTGCCGCCCGTTGTTCTTGCGATTCCATCACGTTCCCCTTGTACTTGCTTTCCGCGGACAGCGTCGTTCCGCCCCAGCCATACGGCAACGAGCTGGCCGCAGGTGCCGTCTTCCTAACCTTGTACGAGTCTACACGTGCGTTGCAACCAAACATCGAACATGTCCGATTCGGTGGATAACTGTGGATAACTGTGGATAACTTCGGGTGGCCCTAGACGTCTACGAATGGTTATGGAAGACGGTACGGCCGCGTCAGACGGACACGTCGCACAGCCGCCGCATCGCATGCCGTGCGTCGCTTTCGTCCTCGCCGCTGAACAGCACGACCAGATAGTCGCCGGCACGCAGCCGCGTATCGCCATGCGGCACGATCTGCCGTTCGCCGCGACGCAGGCCGATCACCAGACAGCGTACGGCCAGCGCACGTCACGCATCAGCTTGCCGTCCGCGGTCGCGCCCATTTCCACAGGCAGTTCCATGATGCCGTTGTCGATGCGATTGGCGATTGCCGTCGTGCCGCCTTGCGCGCGCATGTACCGTTCCAGCAGCTCGCCGTAGATCGGTTTCGTACGCAGCAGGTCGGAGACGAGCAATGCGATGAACGCGACGGCGGCGACCGGCAGCATGTGCGTCAATGTGCCGGACATTTCCACGGCCAGCAGAATCGACGTGATCGGTGTTTTCACGGACGCGGCCAGCGTGCCCGTCATCACGCATACCGAGAAAATCGCCACGGAATCGGACGGCAGGTTGCCGAACTGGTGCAACGTCTCGCCGCAGATACCGCCGGCGAGTGAGCCAACCGCGAGAATCGGCATGAAAATGCGCCGGGAGTGCCTGAACCGAAGCTGGTGGAGGTGAACAGCACTTTCGCCACGAACAGCACGCACAGCATGCCCAAGCCGACGCGCGCATGCTCGGCCATGGCGATCAGGTTCGAGCCGCCGCCGAGCACGTCAGGCAGCCAAATGCCGATTGGCAGCGCGAGTGCGATCGCGATCAAAGGGCGGCTCCATGCGGGAAGCTTGCCGTACAGCGTTTGGAAGCCGAGCAGCGAACGGTTCATCAGCGAACCAACCAAACCGGCCACCAATCCCAGCGGAATCAGCCACCCGTATTCGCCGAGCGGCAGTTGGCCGATGGTGCCGAAGTCAAGCACCGGACGCAGGCCGAAACAGTATTTCGATACGAAATCGGCGGTCAGGGACGCGGCGGTGGCGCCCATCAGAATCGCGGGCGAAAAACTGCGATGCACCCCTTCCAAAGCGAACATCATGCCGGACAGCGGTGCGCTGAACGCGGCGGACAGGCCGGCCGCGGCACCGGCGGTGACCAGATAATGCTCCTGCATGTCCTCACGTTTCTTGCCGCGCAGCCGGTGCGATAGGAACTGCGCGCCCGATGCGCCGATTTGGATGGACGGTCCTTCGCGGCCGAGCGAGAGGCCGAAGAGCGATCCGAGCAGGCCTCCGATGAAGCGAACCGGCAGAATCGTCTGCCATCGCATTTTCAGGCCGCAGATCACCACGCCGTTGGTTTGCGGAATGCCGCTGCCGCCGGCCATCGGCTCTTTTTTGACCATCCATGCGATGGCGAGCGCGGCTGCGATTGCGGCGACCGCCCACGGTGCGACCAGCCACGGGGTTTCGCGGATGCGCGCGTAGATCCAGCGCGCGGTGTCGGTGCCGTATTCGATGCCGAGACGGTAGAGGACGACGAGGAAGCCGGAAATCAGGCCGACGAGAATGCCGGCAGCGGCCATCTTCCATTTCAGGTGGTCGAATCGCGGGACCAGTTTGCTGAACCTGTCAAACCTGTCGAACCTGTCGTTAGGCGGCATTGCAGTCATCGCACTCCCCTTTTCCGTTCCTCCGCCGCGCACCCCGTCGGCGTGTATGCGGTGTGCGTCATACGCGCACGCCATCGCACGCACCATACGCAAAGTGCCGGCAGGCACAGGCCCACCGGCACTTGTTATTGACGTTCGTTACCGACGTTCATATCGACGAATCAGCCGAATCAGCTTCAGTCGATCAGCGAGTTGATCTGGATGATGTGGTCGCGCTGCGGGCCGGTGCCGATCACGGAAATGCGGCAGCCGGACAGTTCCTCAAGACGCTTGACGTAATCCTGGCAGGTCTTCGGCAGATCGTTGAAGTCATGGACCTGGGAAATGTCCTCGTCCCAACCCGGCATGGACTCGTAAATCGGCTTCGCGGCGGCGAACTCGGCCTGGTCGGTCGGCATATCGTCGCGACGCTCGCCGTTGACGTCGTACGCCACGCACAGCGGGATTTCCTTGAGACCGGTGAGCACGTCGAGCTTGGTGAGCACGATGTCGGTCAGGCCGTTGACCTGGGCCGCGTAACGGTTGACGACCGCGTCGAACCAACCGCAGCGACGCGGGCGACCGGTGGTCACGCCGTACTCGTGGCCTTGGGCGCGCAGCCATTCGCCGTCCTCGCCGAACAGTTCGGTCGGGAACGGGCCTTCGCCCACGCGGGTCACATACGCCTTGGAGACGCCGATCACGCGGGTGATCTTGGTCGGGCCAACGCCGGTGCCGGTGCAGGCGCGCCGGCGGTCGGGTTGGAGGAGGTCACGAACGGGTAGGTGCCGTGGTCCACGTCGAGCATGGTGGCCTGGCCGCCTTCGAACAGCACGGTCTTACCCTCGTCGAGCGCCTTGTTGAGCACCAGGGAGGTGTTGGCCACGTACGGCTTCAGGCGTTCGCCGAGCTTGAGCAGCTCGTCGGTGGTCTCGTCCACGTCGATCGGGCGACGGTTGTACAGCTTGACGAGCATCTGGTTCTTCTGATGCAGGCTGGCCTCGACCTTGTCATGCAGGTGCTCCGCGTTGAACAGGTCGTGCACGCGGATGCCCACGCGGTTGATCTTGTCGGCGTATGCCGGGCCGATGCCACGGCCGGTGGTGCCGATCTTGTGCTTGCCGAGGAAGCGTTCGGTCACCTTGTCGAGCACGCGGTGATACGGGGCGATGATGTGCGCGCTTTCGCTCACCAGCAGTCGGGAGCAGTCCACGCCACGGCTTTCAAGGCCGTCGATCTCCTGGAACAGCACTTCCGGATCGACGACGACGCCGTTGCCGATGACAGGGGTGGTGTTGGGGCTGATGATGCCGGACGGCAGCAGATGCAGCGCATACGATTCGTCGCCGACCACCACAGTATGGCCAGCGTTATTGCCGCCGTTGAAACGGGCGACGTAGTCGACCTTCGTGCCGATCAGATCCGTTGCCTTGCCTTTGCCCTCGTCTCCCCACTGGGCACCGATCAAAACAATTCCAGGCATGTTGTTGCACCTCCGTGCGTACGCGATTCTGCCTTAAGCCTTGCGCCTAAAGCCTTACAAAGGTTACTCTTCACCCTCTACCGGGTCTGAGGGATGCTCACGGCTCTGGACCGACCGTAATCGGATTGCAACCGGTCCGAAAAACAGACCAGAAAACGCCCGAAAACAGTTCGAAAGACCGTTGGCTAGTTCAGCGCGCGCCCGGCACTGCCGAGCTGCTTGCATGCTTCGACCACACGCGCGGCCATCGCGGATTCAGCTTCACGACCCCAGGATCGCGGATCGTACAGCTTCTTGTTGCCCACCTCACCGTCGATTTTGAGCACCGAATCATAGTTGGAGAACATGTGACCGGCCACCGCACGGCTGAATGCGTACTGCGTATCGGTGTCGATGTTCATCTTCACCACGCCGTAGCTCACGGCCTGCGCGATCTCCTCCGGCGCGGAGCCGGAACCGCCGTGGAACACCAGGGCGAACGGCTTACCGGGAGCGACATCCAGCGAGTGCGCGGGGTCGGGCATTTCGCCGGCCCTGATCGCGAGCGCGACCGTGGTCTGGATTTCGTCGAGCAGTTCGGGGCGCAGTTTCACCACGCCCGGTTTGTATGCGCCGTGCACGTTGCCGAAGGTGAAGGCGGCCATGTAGCGTCCGCGCTCGCCGAGGCCGAGTCGTTGCGCGACGGTGATGCCTTGCGCGGGCGTGGAATACAGTTTGTCATTGATTTCGGCGCTGTGCCCGTCTTCTTCGCCACCGACCGCGCCGATTTCGATTTCCAGCACGGTGTGCGCGGCTTGGGATTTGTCGAGCAGTTCTTCTGCGATGTCGAGGTTTTCATCCAGCGGCACTGTGGAACCGTCCCACATGTGTGACTGGAAGGTCGGTTCCTGACCGTGCTTCACCTGTTCACTTCATGGTCGAGCAAGAGGCGCACCCATTCGTCCAAATACTGTTTGGCGCAGTGGTCGGTGTGCAGGGCGATGGTGATGTTGGGGTATTTCGCCGCGACTTCGTGCGCGAAGGCTGCGAAGGCAAGCGAGCCGGTAACGCGGTCGTTGACGCGTTGCCCGGAGAAGTAGGCGGCGCCACCTACGGAGACTTGGATGATGCCATCGGATTCCGCCTCGGCGAAACCCTGGAGTGCGGCGTTCAGGGTCTGCGTGCTGGTCACATTGATCGCGGGATAGGCGTAACCGCCGCGGCGTGCGGCGTCCAGCATTTGCGCATAACGTTCCGGCGTTGCAATAGTCATGCCTCCATTATCGCCCAACCCTATCCCACTTGTCATGTGACAACATTCGCCATCTTTCCTTTCCGTTTTCCCGACCGTCCGCTCCATATCCAGGTCGCCCGCCCCACTAGAGCCATATGCCGAGCGTTTTCGTCTCATATCCCGACACTTGCGGGACCGACCAATAAACATGGCGAAACCATTGCGATCGTTCCATCGGAAGTCATAGAATGTCCACCGGATCGCGCGACGAAGAGCCCAACCGGGTGTTCCCGCACGGGCATGCCGCCGCACGTAGATGTTGCGACCAATACCCGCGAGGAGGCTTGATGCACCAGGTTTTCGCCATCTTCCTTCGAGACGTGAAACGCATTCTGAAGAACCCCGTGGCGCTCGTCGTCACGCTGGGTGTGGCCATCATCCCATCACTGTACGCATGGTGCAATATCCTCGCCAACTGGGACCCGTACGCGAACACGGGCAACATCCAAGTCGCTGTGGCGAACGAGGACAAGGCACAACCTCCACGCTGGTCGGCCATCTCGACGCTGGCCAGCAGACCGTCAACCAGCTTAAGAAGAACCATCAGCTCGGCTGGCGTTTCGTTCCCAAGCAGCAAGCCATCGAAGGCGTGGAATCCGGCAAATACTATGCGGCGATCGTACTGCCGGAAGACTTCAGCTCCAGACTAATCGGCACCGTCACCGGTAAAGGCGACCGACCGTCGATCACGTACTACATCAACGAAAAGCTGAACGCGATCGCGCCGAAAATCACCGATACGGGCGCGACCACGATCGACGAGCAGATCAACACCACTTTCGTTTCCAGCGTGGCCGACGCCGTGGCAAAGGAAGTGAAGGAGGCAGCGGGAGAAACCACCGGCAGCGTGAAAAGCGCGCAAAGCGACGTCGTCAACGATCTGACCGACACCATCAACCAGCTCGAAACCGTCCAACAGCAGCTGCGCGACACCCGCTCCACGCTCGACAAGGCCCTCACCACCATCGATTCGGCCAAACAGTCCAACATCGCGCTCGCCTCGGAAATCACCAACTCGCTTGACACCGTCGGCAAGGCGTCCGACTTGCTGAGCGAGACGCGCACACAAACCGAACGATTCTCGAACACACTGGTCGGAGCGCTCGACAACGGCAGCACGCAACTGTCCGGCCTGCAGGTCAACGTGAGCAATGCCACCGGCACCGTGCTCAGCGGACTGAACACCACGCAGGACGCGCTCGACCAAGTGTCCAGCACCATGCATCACGTCAACGCCACCACCGGCAATGTGCTCGACGGCGTGGAGAAGGCGTTGCAGGCCAGCCAGCTGGATCCGAACAGCCAAACGTATAAGGATCTTTCCGCGCAGCTCGCCGAAGCCCGCAAACAGCTGACGTTCCAGCAGCAGCGCATCGACGCCTTCGATCAGGACACCACGGCTGCGATCAACGCGGGGAAGAACACCGCGAACGGGTTCAACGACGATGTCACCACGCTGGCGAAGAACGGCACGGCGTCGATGGCGAGCGCACGCACGACCATCACCGGCACGGTCATGCCGAATCTCAACACCGGGCTCGATACACTCAGCCTGGCCAATGGGTCGCTGTCCGGCACGCTTACCACGCTGCAAAGCACGCTGGAACAGGGCAACGGGCTGCTCGACCAGTTGTCGCGCACCGTGACCCAAACGAACACCACCATTACTGGCACGCAGACACAGCTCGCCAATCTCGCCAAACAGCTCAACACCACGCGCACCGATGTGGCCGCGTTGAGCAGTTCGGCGATGTTCCAGCAGCTTTCCCAAGCGCTCGGACTTGACGCGAGCGAGGTCGGCTCGTTCGTGGGCGAGCCGGTGCATTTGGACGAACAGGTCCTCTACCCGGTCAAAAACTATGGTTCCGCGGTCACGCCGTTCTACACGAATCTTGCGCTGTGGGTCGGTGGATTCGTGCTCGTCGCGATCTACAAGCTTGAAGTGGACCGCGATGAGAAGATCCGCATGTACACGCCACGCCAAGGCTATATGGGCCGTTGGCTGCTGTTCGTCACGGTCGGATTCCTGCAGGCGATCATCGCCACGATCGGCGATCTCGCGCTGGGCATCCAATGCGAGCATCCGTTCCTGTTCATCCTCGCCGGCATTTTCGCCTCGTTCGTCTACGTGAACATCATTTACGCGCTCGCCGTGGCGTTCCGGCATATCGGCAAGGCCGTCGCGTGATTCTGGTGATCATCCAGATTCCGGGCGCGGCAGGCCTCTACCCCATCGAGATGATGCCGGAATTCTTCCGCCGTCTGAAACCGTTCCTACCGTTCACCTACGGCATCAACGCGATGCGCGGGCCGATCGGCGGCATGTATGCCAACCATTATTGGATCGACATGCTCTCGCTGTTCTGGTATCTGCCTGTGGCGCTGTTCATCGGCTTGGTGGTCCGCAAGCTGGCGTTGAACCTCAACCGCCTGTTCGACAACCGTCTGGCGGACACTGATCTGATGATCACCGAACATAACGAAGGCACGGTGGAACCGTTGCGGCTCACCGAGACCGCGCAGCAGATCGCCGAGGAGTTCCCCGAACTCGCCCGCAGACGGGCGATTCATTTCTTCCGCCTGTACCCGCGCCTGGTGCGTTGGGGATTCCTCGCGCTGGCGGTACTGCCGTTCGTGTTCCTGCTATTGCTATTCATCACGCGCATGAAGCTCGCCATGCTGCTCGGTTGGATCATTTCGATCATCGCCATCGACACGTATCTCATCGTGGTGGAGTATCTGCGCGAACGGTATGCGAATTATCTGGGCGAGGAAGCGATGAGTGCGGAAGAGTTCCGCAGCGCGATCCTGCACGAGAACCTGCTGTTCCGGCCGGGCATGCATTACAAGCCGATGCATGCCGTACGTACGAGGCTGTATGAGGCTGCGCATGGTGGTTCGGCCGGACATGCGCCTGAACATGCGGCTGAGTATGCGGCTGGAAACACGGACGGAAATGCTGGCAGGAGTCTGCGTGAGGAGGGGAACGAACAGTGAAAATGATCTGGGGCATCTTCAAGCGGGACATGTGCCATGCCACCGCAACGTGATCGCCGTGATCGTCTCGATGGGCCTGGTGGTGGTGCCGGCGCTGTACGCCTGGTTCAACATCGCGGCCAGCTGGGACCCCTACGGCAACACCAAGGCATTGAAGGTCGCCGTGGCCAATAACGACAAGGGTTACAAGTCGGATCTCATACCGGTGCGCGTCAACGTGGGCGAAACCATCATCAGCACACTGCACGCCAACGACCAGCTGGACTGGCAGTTCGTGAAAAGCGACAAGGCAATCGACGGGGTGAAATCCGGCGAATACTATGCGGCGATCGTAATTCCGAAAGGTTTCAGCGCCGACATGATGACGCTGTTCTCCCCCGACATCAAACACGCGCAGCTCAAGTACTATCTGAACGAGAAAATCAACCGATCGCCCCGCATATCACCGATCAGGCGCGACAACCGTGGTCAACACGATCGACAAAACCTTCGCCAAAACGATTGCGCAAGTCGGACTCGACCTGGCCTCAAGCATCCTACACTATTCGCAAAGCCCGCAAATGGCCGAATACATGCGCAACCTCAACGGCAATCTCACGACCATGGCGGATACGCTGAGCGGCGCATCGCAGCAGGTGACGTCGTATTCGCAGCTGCTCGGCTCGGCGAACGACATCGTGGATTCCACGGGCAAACTGCTCGCCTCGGCGACCAAGGCGGGCAAACAGGCCCAGAACGCGTTGAAGCAAGGCAAATCAGGTGCCACGTCACTCACTTCTGCAGGTGCGAACGTCACCTCCTCGGTGAACACCGCGCTCGACCAGGTGTCAGGCGCGTTCGACCAAGTAGCTGCCAAGGTGAACAAGGCGTTCGACGCGATCGGCAAGGGCTCAGACACCGCAGCCAGCCAGTTGGCAACGTTGAGCGAACAAATCTCCAGCGGCGAATCGCTGTACGACACGTACATCACAAGCCTCAACCACATGCGCGAATCGGTGGAACAACTACCGGACAGTGATTCCGCGAAACAGGCGCTGCTGGAAGCCATCGACCGGGAGATCACGCTGCTGGAAGCCGCCAAAGGCGATTCGCAGAAGCTCGCGCAGCAGCTGAAAGACGCTTCCACGCAGGTCACGCAGGATACCGCAGCCGCGGAACGCTCCCGCAAGGAGATCCTGAACCGCATCACCTCCGCGAAGCAGTCGATCAGCAATGTGCGCGACGATTACGCCACGAACGTCAAGCCGAAAATCGACGCGCTCGCCTCCACAGTCAGCACGCTGATCTCCCAAACCGACAGCATGATCACCCAGCTGAGCGGCACCGCCGACGGTCTGGACGATGTGACGGGCGATGTGGGGACGAATGTGACGTCCATCCGTTCCACGCTCGGCGCGATCGCGAAGAAACTCGACTCGTCGGCAGCGACGGTGAAGGAGCTGATCACGAAGCTGGAGACGGGCGGAAACGCCGGTGACGGCAACAGCGATGGTGGCGACGGTGACAACGACGCCGATTCGGGCGAATCGGACGAACTACGTGCACTGGCCACCGCCAACGCGTCCACACTGTCCACGCTGATTTCCGCGCCCGTCGCACTGCATCGCGTCTCGGTGTACCCGATCGCGAACTACGGTTCGGCCATGGCGCCGTTCTATACGATCCTGTCAATCTGGGTGGGTGCGATCATCCTGTGCGCCATGCTGAAAGTGACGATTTCGGACCGCGAGAAGGCGCATGTGCTGGGCTTGGGCGACACGCTGCCGCGCATCGCCGGCCCGTCCGGCCCGGGGAACGCCTCACGTTGGGGACTGCGCCTCGACCACGAGTATTTCGGACGGTACGCGATCTTCGCACTGCTCGCGTTGCTGCAGGGCACACTGGTTTGCCTGGGTGACACGTATTTCCTTGGCGTGCAGGCGAATCATGCGCTGCAGTTCCTTGCCGTGGGGTGGCTTGCCGCGCTCGTGTTCTCGAATATCGTGTATACGCTGACCGTGTCGTTCGGCGATATCGGCAAGGCCGTGGCCGTGGTGCTGCTGGTGATGCAGGTCGCCGGTTCGGGCGGTACGTTCCCTATCGAGACGCTGCCGAAGTTCTTCCAAATGCTCTACCCGTTCCTACCATTCCCGCACGCCATCGATGCCATGCACGCCGCGATGGCCGGATCATACGGCAATGAGTACCTGCTTGATATGGTGTATCTCGCCTTGTTCCTGATTCCTTCGCTGCTGCTGGGATTGGTGTTGCGCAAGCCGGTGATCCGGTTGAACAACTGGGTGAGCCGCAATCTGGAGTCCACCAAGGTGATGTGACGAGGCGGATTTGAACGGGCTGGTTTGAGCCGGTTTAGATCGGTTTCGGCTGGTACACGTGAACGCGCTGCCCGCCATCATCGACGACCTGAAAACCCAAAGCCACGAATTCGTCACCATCGACCAGCCGGCAAAAACCTAAGCTAGCGTGGAGGCGTAGGGCATTGTCCTGCCCAGTCACTTCCCTTACGTACCGCTGCGCCATCCCGGCGCTCCTCTGCGCCGCCACTACCCCACATGTCGCCTCCTCACGCACCAACAAGTGTCCGATCCCCCGAATCAGCCACCCACGCGTCATCCGGTCACCCCAGGTTGTCCGATTCGGGAGAAACGGACACTCAGGGGCACCGTGCAAACCACACGTTGATCAGAGAACCGGCAACCACCAGCACAACACCGATCCAGAACGGCATGCCCAGCGCCACGCCCAACAGAAGCGTGCTAGAAGCCGTGGAAAACAGCGGAGTCGCGTACGAACCAATCGCAAGCGTTTCCATACTGCCGTGCAACATGCCGTATCCCCAGCACGCGTAGCCGCCCGAAATCGAAGCGGCGCACGCAATCAGCGCAGCATATCCACCGATGCCGGGCGCCGTGTCCGGCAAACCGTCTCCCGAAACGAAATGGATGGTCCACAGTACAACGGCCACACAGCAGAAGAAAATCGTCGTGCCGTCGTAACCGCCGGACAACGACGGCGTAAAAGTCGCATAAATCGCCCAAATAAAGGCGCCAACAAACGCGAGCACATACGGTAGGGGGTTACTGGCGATATTGTGGACCGCTTCCTGCATATCAAGGCTTTCTCCGCCAACCGCCATCGCCACACCGATGGTTGCGATCACCGCGCAGGAATCGCTTTGGCGACCGCACCACGTTTGTGCGATACCGCTGCGGTCATCAGCACCAGCAGCGTCGGCCACAAGTAGTTGACAAGGCTGACTTCCACGGATTGCGCGTTCGTTGTGGCCAGGCCGATCGACAGCGAGATTGACGCCTCGTATGCGATGAACATGAGTCCGCCTGCGATGAGGTACTTGCATGGCGCTTCGCGGATTGGTTTCGGACGGCGCACAATGAACAGCATGACACCACCGACGGTGTAGATGAGCGCCGAACCGAGCGTGGCGCCGAACGATTCGGAGACCAGTCGCACGAGGCCGGCCATGAAGCCCCACAGGACGATTGCGAACAGGCCGATGAGTGTCGCCGCGTGTGATGTGGCATGGCCGAGTAGCGGATTGCAGGAGTTGCCGGTGGGGTGGTTTGCGCCGGAATCGGAGGGGGACTTCTGGTTCGTGTTCACGGGCTCCAGCCTACCCATCGCCCTCCACGAGTGTCCGATTCTGCAGAATCGGACACTCCTGCAACCTGCGATGCCGCGAACCCGATTACCCCCGGAACCGCACCAACAGCAGAGTCAACCACCCCATCCGACGCTGCCACACCAGCCGTATCGGCAGCCAAGTCCATGCGTCCCGCATCCACACAGCCCACGCGTCCCGCACCTCCACGGCCCGCCGACGCGCACACGTCGCCCATGACCAAATCATCCAACGTCACACCGAACATGTCGCAAAGCATCAGCAGCTTGTCACAAACGTCGCGTTCCACGCCACCATCTTGCGGTTGCATTGCGATTCGCAACCAAATTTTGCGACGCAACCGACAGTTGCGCGACGCGAAGTTGGCTTCACGGGTCTTTTACGACAATAGAAAAACCCTTGAAATTCCAACGATTCCAAGGGTTTTGAGTGGAGCGGATGACGGGAGTCGAACCCGCCTTTAAAGCTTGGGAAGCTTCGTTCTACCGATGAACTACATCCGCAAGGTGTGCCTTTTGGGCACGAGCCATTAGTCTAGCACGCCATTCCCGCTATATGTGGCAGATTGTCCGGTTCCGCAAAATCGATTTGCGCTATATGTGGCAGTTCTCCGCGGGCAAGAGCTGTTAGAGGGTACGAAATCGAAGGTATGGGGGCATCTTCACGAAGGAAAGTGCCACATATAGCGGAAATCACTTTCTCGCAGTCTCTTATCTGCCACATATAGCGATTTTGGGAGTCGTCAGCACAGCAAGTATGCGTCCGCAGCAACATCAGTACCGGAAAAGGCTGAAAGTCGGGAACCAGCGGCGCGGGAGGCTGTGGGGGCGTCAGCGCGACCCTCTTCTGCGCATGGGGCGTTGCGAATAGTCGCGCGAATATCCACCGGTCGAACCCGCCGAACCCGCCGAACCCGAACCGTACGAATCGTAAGCGGAACCATACTGCGAGCCGAACTGCGGCCCGTCATAACCGCCCTGTCGAATGTCGATCGCGGCAACGCCGGTCGTCGCATAACCGCCGGCCAGGTAGCCCGACTGCACGCCCTGCTGCCGCATCTCCTGGCCCATCTGCATGAGCCGCGCAATGCGGTCCTGAATCGGCGGATGCGTGGAAAACAGGCGCGAGAAGCCCTCCGCAGAGAACGGACTGGCGATCATCATCGCAGCCACCGACTGCGTGCCGGCGGTCTTCTCCATCGGCATCGCGCTGCGCCGCCGGAAATCTTGCTCAACGCGGAAGCGAGCGCTTCCGGATCCTCCGTCAACTTGGAACCGTCTTCGTCGCGTCGTATTCGCGTGTGCGGGAGATTGCCATCTGTATCAGCGACGCTGCGATCGGCGCCAGAATCGTGCTCAGCAGCACACCCAGCAATCCCAAGCCGCCGGACGCCGAATCGTCGCGGTCGTCACGCGAACGGCCGCCGCCGAAATACATGAGCGAGTAGCCGAGGTACGAGATGACGGTGGCCATGGCGGAGGCGATTGCGGACGTCAGAATGTCGTGGTTGTAGACGTGCATGAGTTCGTGTCCGAGCACGCCGCGAATCTCACGTTCGTTAAGCGTCTGTAGGATGCCTTGCGTGCAGCAGACCGCCGCGTGTCGTTCGTTGCGCCCCGTCGCGAACGCGTTGGGGCTCATGGTGGGGGCGATGTAGATGCGCGGCATCGGCTTGCCTGCCTTCGCCGATAGCTCGCGGACGATCTTGTATAGTACGGGGGCTTCCTGCTCGCTCACCTGTCGAGCGTGCATGCTGGCGATCGCCAGTTTGTCGGAAAACCAGTAGGAGACGAACGTGGAGCCCAGGCCGATGAGAATGTAGTAGCCGAGCGTGCTTTGACTGGCGCCGGTCGCCCACCAGATGAGCATGATGACGCCCCACATCAACGCGAACAAAAGCGTTGTTTTCAAGCCATTGCAATGGCCGTGCACCTGCAATTTGCCGTTCATGGCCACCAGCCTAGGAATTCAGGCTGGGATTTTGCTGTATACAAGCTGAAGGGCGGATTTGCAACATCTAGAAACATGCCACGCAACGACGCTACAGCATCGGCCATAGACCTATCTGCGGCACGGCGAGAGTCACCCCAACTTGAAACGTATTACCCCCGCATATCCCCTGAATGCACTGCGTCAAGCGTGCCGATCAGGCTGGTCAGCAAATCGTTGCGGCCGCACGCGTTCGTCAGCACCGCCAGCACGTACGTGCCCGACTGCGACATCACCAGTCCGGCATCGTTCAGCGCGTACAAACCGCCTTCGCCGTTGATCCATCCGGCCTTCGTGTACACGGTGTCCGCATCGCCAAGGGCCGCGTGGATGCAGGAGTTCAGCGAATTCGTCATGTCTCCGGACAGCCATTGCAGCGATTCGGGCGTGATGTTCTGCACCCCCGCCGTTTGCCCGGCGAACAGGAAACCGTATCCGGCGGTCCACAGTTTGGCCATGTCGCGCGCGGAGGTGAACAGGTACCCGCCGCGATCACCCATTCTGGAAGCCGCGCCTGCCTGTTCGGCCCACGTGTTGAAGCAGTCGAGGCCATACGTTTTGTACAGCCAGTCGTAAGACGCGTTGTCGGAATTGCGCAGGACGGCGTCGACCTTTTGGTGGACGGTGGCGGACTGCGCGTCAGCGGATTGGGCCACGCTGTTCAGGTCGACGGTGCCCGTTGAGAACAGCGATATCAGGTATGGCGCCTCCGCCGACGAGGCCGAATAGATCTGTGCATCGGCGTTGTATGCGATCGTGCGGCCGGTCGTGATGTCGGCGAGCACGAATGATGCGGTATATCCGTCGGCTTCGAAAGTGGCGATTTGAGACTGCACGGCGGCCTGCGAATCGGCGCTTAGCGTGAAGCCCTGCGTTGTGATCGTGGCGCTGCCCTCGACTGCGGAAATGCCGTCCAGCGCGACCTGCGTCGGCGACGAGACGGCTTGTGTCTGCGATTGCGGCGCGCTGTTTTGCTTAAGCGCGCCCGACGTGGAGGACGTTTCCGAAGACGTTCCCGAGGACGCCGCTGCGTGGGCTTCCTCTTCGAGATGCACATCGACAAGACCCACGCCCATGGCGAAGCGATCAGGCAGGCGATCAACAGGCCCACGACGGACACGGAACAGCAGTACAGTGCCTTGCGCTTGACGTGTTTTCCAAAGTTCATGCCGACTTCACAACCTTAGATTTCAATGCCCACATCCGTTTGCGATGATATTGCGCACCGCGTTTCACTGGGGTCAGCCTAGCGCATGGACCCGAACTTCGGGGGTAATAGGTCAAAACGACCGCGTACGTCCGATTCTGGAGAAACGGGCGGTTGTGCGATCGAAAACGCACGCTACGCGACCAGTCCGCCGAAAATCGACCACTAAAGCGGCAAAAACTAACGCCCTGCACGTCCGATTCAGAGGATCGCGTGAGCGTTACTAGATTGCGTTAAAAGGCTTGGAGTTAGGGTGTCAGGAAGTCAGCACTCCCACCCTAATTCCAGCGGCCCGATTCAGGCATGCGCCAGCGCGCGCATCTGCTCCGGTCGATGACCTTCTTGTGCTCGCGGCCTTCCTTCGCGCCTTCGGCACGTTCGAACGCGTCGACCTTCTTCCAGCCGGCGAAGTCGATCGGCTTGACACCGCGGGAAGCCAGCAGACGGTCGATGGATTCCGGATCGCGGTCAGCGGCCACGCGACCGCCTTCGGCGGCCTTGGACAGGTCCTCGAGCATGTTGGTGACGATGAGCAGCGCGTCGGACTTGGTGGATCCGATCAGGCCGACCGGACCACGCTTGGCCCAACCGGTGGCGTACAGACGCTCACGCACCTGCGCGCCCTCGCCGGAGGCCTCCGTGGTGATGCGGCCGTCGCCGTTCGCGTTGGCCAGGTGCGCGCGACGCTCGTCGTACGCGATGCCCGGCGCGGTGGCCGGCTTGTAGCCGATCGCATGGTACACGGCCTGCACCGGGTACTCTTCGAATTCGCCGGTGCGAGTCATCTTGCCGTCCGCGGAAGTCGTCGTCTTCTCCACGCGAATCGCCTTGACCTTGCCGTCCTCGCCCAGCACTTCGACCGGAGCGGAATTGAAGTGGATGTAGTACTTGCGATCCGCCGGGTTGCCCTCGAAATCGGTGTCGCCGTCGTCTTCCATGTCCTCGGCCATCTCGCGGATGGCGAACAGCTCCTCGACCATCTGACGGGTCAGCTTGTCCTTGCCGGCCTCCTCGATAGTGTCGTCGTCCAGATCGAAGTCGTCTTCGTTGATGATCAGCTGCACGCCCGGCAGCTTCTCCATTTCGCGCAGCTCCTGCACGGGAGAACTTGGCCTGAGCCACGCCACGGCGGATGAACAGGTGCAGGGTCTTCGCCTTGTTGGCCTTGATGCTTCGTACACGTTGTCCGGAATGTCGGTGCGTTCCTTCAGGTCGTCGGCGTTGCGCATCAGCTCGCGCGCCACGTCCATGGCCACGTTGCCGCCGCCGATCACAGCGACTTCCTCGGCATCGAGCGGCCATTCGCGGGCGCCGGTCGGGTAACCGTCGTACCATTCCACGAACTTGGCGGCACCGTACACGCGTCCAAGTCGGCGCCCGGCAGGCCGAGCGGCTTGTCTTCGACGGCACCAGTGGCGAACAGCACCGCGTCGTAACGTTCCAGCAGCTCGTCAAGCGTCACGTCCTTGCCGAATTCCACGTCGCAGTACAGGTGGATGTCCGGGTTGTCGAGGGTCTTCTCGAGAGCGGACGCGATGAATTTGATGGACGGGTGGTCGGGGGCCACGCCGTAGCGCACCAGGCCGAACGGCACCGGCAGCTTTTCGAACAGGTCGATGCGGGCCTTGGTGCCCAGTCCCAGCTCTTCGCCGAGCTTGCCCAGCTGGCGCAGGAAAATATCGGAAGAGTAGACGCCTGCGGGGCCGGCGCCGATTACAGCAATACGAAGTTCGTTGGTTTCGCTCATATGTTCCAGCCTAATATATTCCCTGCATTTCCAACAGGGGCATACGGCACTTTCTTGCGATTCCCTTACTTGCCTCGCAACGCGCAGCCCGGCCCATGTGCCGGCGCAGGAGAACGTACAATCGCAGAAGATCACAATCGGTCCCTCACTAAAGAAGGTCCTTATCGTAAGAGGGTGGGCATATGCGCATTCACATCACGTATACCGGCGGCACCATCGGTATGGTCGAGTCACCGAACGGTCTGGTTCCGGGCGCCGATATGCGCGGCTGGCTGCGCCGGCTGATTGAGGACGCGCATCTGGACCCGAGCTTGTTCTCGTTCACCGAGCTGGACCCGCTGATCGATTCGTCGAACGCGACGCCCGACAATTGGCAGACGATGGCGGACGACCTGCGCGCGCACCGCGATGACGCCGACGCATTTGTGGTGTTGCACGGCACCGATACGATGAGCTATTCGAGCGCCGCGCTGTCTTACGCGCTGACCGGTTTCGGCAAGCCTGTGATTTTCACGGGGTCGCAGCATCCGCTCGGCAAAATCGAATCGGACGCCACCGCGAACGTCACGGGTGCGCTGAACGCCGCGATGAGCGGACGTTTTCATGGCGTCGGCCTGTTCTTCGGCCATCATCTGTTCGCCGGCAACCGTGTGAGCAAATCGTCAAGCTGGGCGTTCGAAGGGTTTTCGGCGCCGTCCACCGGCCCGCTGGCACGTACCGGCACGCCGTGGCATTGGTATGCGGGCGATTCGGCCGGCTCCGGTTGCGGTTGGGCATCGCCGCTGCCCTACTCCCGTCACGATGTGGCCGTGATCGACATGGCTCCCGGCATTTCCGCCGCGCGATTGGCCGCGATGCTCGACCCTCGTCCGGAAGCGGTGCTGTTGCGCGCGTACGGCGTTGGCAATGTGCCGAGCGACGAGCCAGGACTGACCGACGTGATCGCCGACGTGCTGCATGACGGCGTGCCTGTCGTCATCGCATCGCAATGCCAGCAGGCGGAAGTGCTGCTCGGCCATTACGAGACGGGCGACGCGATCGCCCGCGCCGGTGCGATCGGATCGGGCGACATGACGCTGGAAGCCGCATACGCGAAGATCATGTTCCTGCTGTCGCAGGGCGTGGACGCGGCCGATTTCGGCACGTGGATGCGCCGGAACATCGCTGGCGAAATCTCGCCCAGCTCGATGTAGCACGGCGCAACGCGGTTCAGCCTAGTTCCGCACGGCTCGTCGCCGCAACCGGCGCTACTCGCGGTCGAGCAGGGCGGTGAGCGCCCACAGGATGCTGACCACGTCGATCGCTTCCTGCATGAACGCGCCGACGACCACCGGAATGAGGTTGAACGCGGCCGCGACCATGCCGATAATCGCCAATCCAAGGCCGACCAGCACCGCCTGCAGCATCACTTCTTCGTGCGGCGGGCGATGGCGATGGCGCGCGGCACGGAGCGATGTCGTCGTTCATGATGACCACCTGCGCCGATTCGGACGCGGCGGTGGACGTGCCGTCGGTCATGGCCATGCCGATGTCCGCAACCGCCAGCACGGGGGCGTCGTTCACGCCGTCGCCGACCATCATCGTCACCTGTCGGGTCATGGATTCGCCGACCACGCGCTGTACGACCTTGTCCCACGCCGGCTGGTTTTGGTGCGCGTCTTCCGTGGCGTTCTTGACGGCCGCGACCTTGCCTTCGGGGAAGAGTTCGGATTGCACGTCGTCGATGCCGACCTCGCCCGCGATGATGCGTGCGGAAGCCTCCTTGTCGCCGGTGAGCATGGACAGTTTCTTCACGCCGAGCCGGTGCAGTTTTTCAAGGGACGATTTCGCGTTTTCGCGAGGCACGTCACGCAGCACGATGCGTGCGGCGAGCTTGCCGTCGATCGCCACGTACGCGGCCATTTCGTCCGGTTCGAGAGGTGCGAACAGCGAATTCACCTCCGGCTTCTTGGAAGCGCCGGCAGCGGTACCGGTCGCCGAATCGCCAACCGCGCTATCGGCCACAGCACCAGCCGCAATACCGGCCGCCGCACCTGCGCCCAGCACATGCGTGAAGCCGGCCTCGTCGGCCGTCACGTACGCGAAACGACCCACGCGCACGGCACGCCCGTTCACCTCGCCGGACACACCCTTGCCCGACTGTTCCTCGATGTTCTTCACCACGGGGTAATCGCGTCCATGCCCCGGCAGATCGCGTTCGGCGCACAGCCGCTGCCCGTTCTCATAGCGCGCGTACAGTTCCTGCATGGCCTTCTGCCCGGCCGCCGCGATGCCCTTCGACAGAATGTGCACCGAGTAGCCTTCCACCACGCCGGCCATCATCAGAATGTGGTTCTCGTCGTACGGCGAGCTGTTTTCGAACGGCTTCTCGACGCGCACGACCTGCGGCTGCTTGACGGTAAGCGTGCCGGTTTTGTCGAAGAAGATATGCGATACGCGGCCCAAGTTTTCCAGCACGTCCTGCGCTTTGATAAGAATGCCCGCCTTGGCAAGGCGACCGGTGCCGGCCACGTACGCGACGGGAGCGGCGATCAGCAGCGGGCAGGGCGTGGCCAAAACCAGCACCTGCGCGAATCGCAATGGCGTGCCTGCGACGGCCCACGCGATGCCGGCGATCGCCAGCGAAAGAATGGTGAACGGCACCGCCAGCACATCGGCGGTTTTGACGACGGTCGGGCGCGATTGCTGCGCCGAAGACACCAGTTCGAGGATCTTCTGATACTGCGAATCCTGCGCCAATTGCGTGGCACGCATCGTCAGCGCGGTCGATCCGTTGACCGCACCCGACAGCACGCGCGCGCCCGCATACACTTCGCGCGGCACCGGCTCGCCGTTGATATTGCTCAGATCCAACGTGGCGACGCCCGACAGCAGTTCGCCGTCGACCGGCACCGTTTCGCCCGGCAGCACGAGGATCACGTCGCCAAGCTTGACCTGGTCGACCGGAACGGTTTCGAAATGCTCGCCGGCCGCGTCGTAAGGCTTGGTTTGGGTGGTGGACTTATTCGTTTCCGCAGCGTTAGGCACATCCACACTGGCGACCTTGCGAAAGCCGTCCGCCGTCATGTCGCCCTCAGCATCACCGGCAGTACCGTCGGCCCCGGCAGCCGCCGCACGTGCACCCACGCCCGGCAACGTCACCACGTGCGCGGTCCGCGGCGCCGCATCAACCAGCGCCGTCAGGTTGCCTTCCGCCTTCGACTGTGCGAATTCCTCAATCGCCTCGCCGGAGGAAATCATCAGCACCACGGCCCACGCAGCCCAGTATTCCTGCACCGCCACCGTCGACGCGATCGCAATAACCGCAAGCAAATCCACACCGACGTGACCGTGCCGCAAATCGTCAATCATGCCGATCACAGTCACCACAATCGTGTACACGACCAGCGCGATCACGATCCACTGCCCGACACCCGGATTGAACGGTCCGAAAGTCAGCGAGACGCCCGCAGCCTCCCACGGACGCCACGAACCCAGCAATGCCAACGGAATCGCGGCAATGATGGCGATCGGCAGCAGCGGAACTTCTTTGCAAATGGAAATGATTCTACGCATGAGAATCTCCTTACGCTCGTATCGGACGCCTTGTTAACCCATCGGCGCCCCGCCTGCGCGGACCATCGATACACGGCGTAAAAAGATATTTCCAGCATAACAGAGCATTGCGATTGCCGCGGCCGTTTGCGTGTGCTTCCGTTCGTCGCGCGCGTTCCGCGCATACGAAAAGGGCCGTGCGATTGCTCGCACAGCCCTTGTTTTCCGCCGTTTTTCGGCTTGTTCAGCGTTTTCCGCGATTACGCGGATTGCGGTTGCGACTTCGCCGTCAGCCTATCGGGTGGCAGCCACCCGTATCGCTGTCGGCATGAACGCCGCACACCGTACGTTGCCGTACGATGCCGCGCATCCGGCTTTACCACAGACCGAACGGATCGAACAGGCCACCGCCGTCGCCGTTGTTGCCGTTACCGCCATTCTGGCCGTTCTGGCTGCCGCCATTCTGGCCGTTGCCGTTATCGTCGTTGCCGTTGTTCTGCTGACGCTGTTCCTGCTTGTTAGAGGAGTTCGTCTTGGTCTCTTCCTGGTCGAGCGTCACTTCGAGATCCATGGTGTTGCCGCCGCGCACAACGGTCAGCTTCACCTTGTCTCCCATGGCGGAGGCGCGCACGTAACCGAGCAGCGAGTAGTTGTTGTTCACTGCCTTTCCGTTGAACGCCACGATGGAGTCGCCGGCCTTCACGCCGGCCTTGGACGCCGGGCCACCGTCGGTCACGGCCTGCACCTGGGCGCAGCCGCGGGTCACACCGTCCGCTTCCACCGAGGAGCTCTTGATGGTGATGCCAAGCACCACATGCCTCACGGAACCATTGTCGATGATTTCGTTGGCCACGCGCTTGACAAGGTTCGACGGGATGGCGAAGCCAATACCAATCGAACCGGCAGTACCGGACGAGCTTGCGGTGGAGGCGATGGACGAATTGATGCCGATCACCTGACCAGCCGCATTAAAGGTCGGACCACCGGAGTTGCCCGGGTTGATGGCCGCGTCGATCTGCACGGCGTTGGTGACGATGGCGTTGTTGTCGTCATCGGTCACGGTCACCGGGCGGTTGAGCGCGGACACGATGCCGGTGGTGGCGGTGTCGTCGTAGCCGAGCGGATTGCCGATCGCCATGACGGCCTCGCCGACGGCGAGATTGTCGGAATCGGCGAATTCCGCGACTTTCAGATCGCTCGGCGGATTGTCGAGCTTGATCACGGCCAAATCGGTGGTGGTGTCGGTGCCGACCACCTTCGCGGAATAGACGGCGCCGCTGGCGAGCGTCACCTGAATCTGCTGCGCGCCGGAAATCACGTGGTTATTGGTGGCGATATAGCCTTGTCGCTGATCACCACGCCGGAGCCCTTGGCTTCGCCGTCGCTGGTCGCCACGTCGATGGCCACCACGGAATCGGACACTTCCTTGGCCACCGCGTCCAATCGACCGCCGTACCGGACTTCGCCTTGGCGGAACCGGAACCGGACGTGTTGGACTTGACGTCGGACAGCGAGCTGGAGGTCGGCACATGCACCCAACCGTTGGTAATCGCGGTGAAGCCGACGCCGAGGCACAGCGCGCCGGACACCAGTGCGGCCACAACGGCGGTGACCACATGGCTGGTCATGCCGGACTTCTGCTTGGTGACGACCGGCGTCTGGTTCGGCTGGTTCGGGAAGCCCTGCCCCGGAGCGCCGAACGGATTGCGGTTGCCCGGTCCCGCAGGGGCATGTTCGCGCCGTACTGCGGCTGCTGCTGATTGTTCTGCTGCGCGCCGTTCTGCGCGGACGAGCCGCCAAACGGATTGCCGAACGGATTGCCATTGTTCCGCTGATTGCCGGTCGTATACGGGTTGCCGAAAGCGCCGAAGAACGACGGACGGTTGTCCTGCGGCTGGCCCTGCTGCTGCGCGCCGTACTGCGGTTGCTGGGCGGTCTGGCCGCTGGCATCGCCAGCCGGCGGCGTCGGCACCGGACCGTACACGCCGTATTCGGGCGCCGGACGGTACTGTTCGGTCGGCGCATCCTGCGTCGCGTTGTTGATCACCGTGCGTTCACCGGCAGCGGAAGCATAATCCGGCGTATCGTCAGCGGTATTGCCTGCCGTGCCATCCGCCGCGTCCACGGTAGGAAGGGCGGTGGTGGGCTGCTCGCCCGCGTTCGGCACTGCAATCGGTTCGGTAACGGAAGTCTGTGCTTCGTCGGCGACGTTCTCGCTCGGCGTCTGCGGCGCGGTCTGCTGCGTGCCATCCTGCGGCTGGGCGATGTTCTGATCGCTATTATCTTCAGCCATTGTTGCTCCTTATTCGTCTCGCGGCATTCAACATGGTCAGCAATCGTGCCGCTCGAACTGCTATCTAAGAGTAAAGATACCTGCTCTGGAAGTTTCCTGAATGTTTGTTGAAAGTAGCAATCGAATCGCTTGGCAGTTTGCTCCATACGATGCCACCGTCGACCGCCGATGGCGCCACCGCGGCAATCGGCGCTATCGCATACAGTTGAGAGCATGACAAGCTTGAACGAACCACAGACCGGCGCGGCGGCGCACGAGACCTCAGCGGCCAACGCGGCAGCCGGCGCAACGCACGACGCAGCAGGCAACACGACCAGCGCGGCATCGACCGAAAACCTTATTGAGCATCCCCGCGGCACGGAACCCGGCAAGCCCGCCGCCGCGACGCGTTCTACTTCGAGCAGAAAACCCGCCTGCCAGATGCGGCCGACGGCAAGGGGCGCGGCGGCGCGCGCTACGGCCGCACCGGCATCATCCACACCCCCCACGGCGACATCCACACCCCGGCGTTCGTGCCGGTGGCCACGCAGGCCGCGATGAAGGCCGTGCTGCCCGAAACCATGAAGGATCTTGGCGCGCAATGCCTGCTGTCCAACGCGTTCCACCTGTACGAACGCCCCGGCGAGCAGGTGCTCGACGAAGCCGGCGGACTCGCCAAATTCATGGACTGGAACGGTCCGACGTTCACCGATTCCGGCGGATTCCAGGTGCTGTCACTCGGCGCGGGCTTCAAGAAGACGCTCGCCATGGACGTCACCGGCATGAAATCGGACGACGTGATCGCGGAAGGCAAGGAGCGGCTCGCGTTCGTGGACGAGGACGGTGTGACGTTCAAGTCGCCGCTCAACGGCTCGCTGCACCGGTTCTCCGCCGAAATCTCCATGGGCATCCAGCACAAGATCGGCGCCGACATCATGTTCGCTTTCGACGAGCTGACCACGCTGATGAACACCCGCGGCTACCAGGAACGTTCCGTGGAACGCACCTACCGTTGGGCGCAACGCTGCGTAGCCGAGCACAAGAGGCTCACCGAAGAGCGTCTTGGCAAGCCGTACCAGGCGCTGTATGGCGTGGTGCAGGGCGCGAATTATGAGGATCTGCGCCGGCATGCCGCCGAACAGATCGCGTCGCTCGATTTCGACGGCGTCGGCATCGGCGGCGCGATCGAAAAGCGCATCATCGGCGACACGTGCGCCTGGATCTGCGATGCGATGCCGGAAAGCCGCCCGCGCCATGTGCTCGGCATCGCCGCGGTGGACGACATCTTCGCCTGCGTGGAGAACGGCGGCGACACCTTCGACTGCGTGGCGCCCGCCCGTTGCGGCCGAAACGGCGCGATCTTCACGCGCCACGGCCGCTACAACATCAAGCGCGCGCAGTTCAAGCACGATTTCGGCCCACTTGAGGAGGACTGCGACTGCTACACCTGCACGCACTATTCGCGCGCATACGTGGACCATGCGCTGCGTGCCCGCGAATTCAACGGTTTCACGCTGGCGACGATTCACAACGAGCACTTCTTCGTAAAACTGCTCGACGATATCCGCGCATCGATCGACGGCGGCTATTTCAACGAATTCCGCGACGAGACACTCGCCAAGTTCTACGAGAACGGTTCGAAGGCTGAGCCAGAGGAGCTGGATGGAAGTCGCGGGGCTTGAGCATTTGCTACGCAAACGCGGCTTTTTGAACAAAGGATGGCTCCATCGTCTGGAGGTCCACAGGGCCTCCTCCCTCCTCGCGTCGCACCGCTTTGTGCATTCGCTTTGCGAATACGGCGGTGCGACACGCCGATTTGTGCCACAGATAGTAAAGGTGTAAATTAGTCGATTGTCTGCGAGCGTGGCGGAATGGTAGACGCGCTGTCTTCAGGTGGCAGTGAGTGTATGCTCGTGGGGGTTCAACTCCCCCCGCTCGCACGGGCCGAAAAGGGCTGGAATCCAACGATTCCAGCCCTTTTGCTTTATCCAAAACGTATGAAATGTGACAAAAAAGTACTAAACATGCGCCGAAAGCCCAGCTATCTCAGCAGAAACAGACAAACGGACATCCAAACCCAAAACCAGCACCACAAATGTCCGATTCCAGAAAACACAATCCGAATAACCAATTCGGCAGAATCGAACACATAGCCACCCAAAACCACACTTCACGTGACCGGTTGGAAAAACAGATACGTAACGCATTGCAGACCAATCCCATGCGTCCGATTCTGAAGAAAAACGAAATTCGCCGTACGACTTTTCCGCGCACGCAATCGCAAGCATTTCCCGGTATTTCACTGTGAGCATAACCGCGGAATGAGCAGGACACGGAAGAGTTGGGTGAAGTGAAAGGTCAAGGTCAGGAGCCCGGGAGGGTTCCGGATGCGGCAACGAACCCGGTCGCCGATCTCGCTGGATGGTGACGCCGCAGCGATAATCGCACGGCCGGCTGCCAAGCCGCATTACTCCGCGCACAGAACGCGCATTTGCTTAAGGAGTACCGATTATGGCAATGTTTCCGGCTTTGATGAATGACACGATGTTCTCCGATCTGTTCGACGATCCGTTCTTCGAGGGTTGGCGCAACATGGACCGCGCAGCCGCATGCGATCCGAACATGTCCGCAGGCATGATGAGCACCGATGTGCGTGAGACCGACAAGGGCTACATGGTCGACATCGACATGCCTGGCTTCAAGAAGGACGACATTTCGCTGGACCTGCAGAACGGCTATCTGACCGTTTCCGCGCATCGCAACAGCTCGCACGAGGACAAGGACGACAACGGCCGCTGCTGCGTCGCGAACGCTACGCCGGCTCTTGCTCTCGTAGCTTCTACGTTGGCGAGGACGTGAAGGATTCCGACATTCACGCCAGCTACAAGGACGGCACCCTGTGCCTGGAAACGCCGAAGCCCGAAGCGCAGCAGCAGGTTGAGACCAAGCATCAGATTGCGATTGAAGGCTGATTTTCCAGCTGCCGTACGTCATATTCGCACGTCGTAAGTCACGGTAATCGCTAAGCAAAGCGAAGCCGGACGCCCGTAAGTGGATGTCCGGCTTTTTTGTTTGTCCGCACGCCGCCGCCCGAAAAGCAACGCCCGTCACGGCACTTAACGCACCAAAAACACCATGATGAGAATCATCACGAATCCAACCAAATCGGTCGGTTCGAACACCGCGTCCGTCCATGCCACCGCGGAAATCGTGGCCATCACCGTTCGCTGGTGCCGAGCATGGTGCACGCATCGAACCGACGCGCACCACGCCGGCCATGTACAGCCAGAACGCGCCGAATGTGCCGCCGATCACGGTGAACGCCATCAGCCACACCCAGCCAACTCCAACTGCGGCGCGATCCCACGGCCGCACGAACGGCAGCAGCACAAGCCCGGAAATCAGGAACGCGATGCCATTGACGGTGAAGTTGCCCCAACGTTCGATGAGCTTGACCGGAA